>Ga0116228_10003416_pt1 | contig 13944 bp, 9 predicted proteins | sample S1TSphfallax_2_FD_89694 | JGI IMG/M metagenome (GOLD analysis project Ga0116228, IMG submission 89694) | Host-associated microbial communities from peat moss isolated from Minnesota, USA - S1T2_Fc - Sphagnum fallax MG | ecosystem: Host-associated > Plants > Peat moss > Unclassified | place: USA... | reverse complement strand
TTTGCCTACCAAGACAATGATATTGTGTTTAGATTCATTATACAATATAGTAGCTTAATGGATTTTGGACCCCAGGTAAATAGCTCTAGTTTTGTTTGAGAATTTTTGAAAGATGATATTTTGGCTTGTGTTGAAACTTGAGATTAGTTACAGAGTTATTATATATCTTGAAGGATTTTGGATTTTATTTTCAAGAGGATATTTTGAAGATTATATTTTTGCATGGTGAAATATTTGAGTTTCCATAATTCTTTCTTTTGCCGTAAGATGCTTCTTAATGTAAATGGCAAGGCCACAGTGTGACACACCCCCTTGTTTCAATTTGTAGGTGGTTTACAGGATAAGTTACCCAGCTTTTCCAATGGATGGTGCAGTGGTGGGTGCTGGGTCACATAACCCGATGATAGGTTCCCCTGTCAATGTTCGTCCTTTCCTCTCCATTCCGTCCACGACTATCACACATATTCTACATAGAAACATATTAAAAAGTACACACACATAGCATGCTTACTCCATCTACAATGGAGTAAAACATCTCCAATTCCCAATAAACCGTACAAATTGCTCCCGTATGGTGGGACTTTCTCATGGATATAATATCCACATTGACAAACATACGGTAGTACCCCTTTTCAAACACCTTTTACCTACAGACACACCCACATAATGTTGTAATTAAAAAAAAAAAACATTTTCTCAAAGAAAAGTTTTGTGAAGAAATATGTGGGATCTTTTGAAATATTCAAAAATATTTTTTATTTGGACATGGAAAATTTCAAATTTAATTAATAATTCAACAAACATGTCTTCAAGGTGCCACTCTAAAGTATCATTTCTGTTCTCCCTAAAAGTTCAAAAGTATTAACACCAATTTGTCTCAAAATTTACATAATCCTCATGCATGAAAGATCTAATAAAATCTTTGCAAGTAATTTAAGGTAGAAAGCATAATAAAAACAACCCACACAGAATGGGCTCCTCGTTTTTCTCTAGAATCTAACTATGTTCAACTCACACACCCCATTGGGTTTTGGGCTAAAAAATGTGGTTCTTGTTTGCCTCTCCCACCGCCTTGGGTGAACCAGCACCCACATTGGAACCATGGTAAAAATTCCCAAAATCCATCTAAATATTACAAGTATCCTTTTCTTGAACTAAATCAGTTGAAATCTAACATTTTTGGGCTTAATATGGCCTCTAAAAAAAAATGGCTTCACTAAAAAAAATGAAGGTAGGGGGGGTTGCTGGTTCGCCCGGGCCCTTTCCCACCAACAAGGTGCAAAAACCAGGTCGAAAAATATAGGTAGGTAGTAGGCAACTACTAAGAAAAGACTTTTGTTTGTTGGGAAGGGTGTGGGGGGGGGTGGATTTGGATATTTTCTTCTTGGAGAAACTTCTTTAATTTAAACCTTAAAAAAAAAAAAAAAGAGAAAAAAACTCAAAAGTTCAAAATTGAAACAGCGCTCTCTAAGGCCAACGGTTTGAATCAGAAACTGCCACCTGTCAGTCCCAGAGAGGGAGGATTTTCTAGGATCCCAATCGCTAATACTGTACCCCTGAGCTACTTCTAGACCCTATAGAGAGGTTCCTATCGACCATAGGCCCCCACTAGGGAGGGGGTGGGGCAGGCTTTTTTCATGCGGCCCGTGAATTTGACCGGGACCACGGTCGTTGTCGCTGCCCGCCCTCCCTCTCTTCCAAAACAGCAACAAAACAGCGACTCATTTGCCGCAGTAGGGCGCCACCCATCGCTCTCGCCATCGCTCCTGCGGGACTCGAGAAGAGAAGAGAAGAGAAGACAAAAGAAGAGAGAAGCGGGCACACAAAACATCGCTGCTCTTCTCTCCCCCTTTATTTCCGCTGCGACGAACAATCTCTTCTGCTCGTTCGTGGTAAGCTCTTCTACAATCTTTGCACACTTTTTTTTTGCTGGTTTCTTCCATCGTCTCAATTTCGATCAAGTTTTGAAGTTCAGTCAGCGCCTGTTTCTTGTTTTTTTTTTGTAGTCAGTCCGTGGTTTTCCGTCCCTTCTTCCTATTGCTGCTGGTTCCTGCTTGTTTTCTCGTTTTGTTTTTGGTTGTTTTTTGACTTGCTATTACTGGTTTTTTTTTGTTTTTTTTTGTTCCTGGTTGTTTTGTTGATTCCTAATCGGTTTGAGGAGTTTTGGTTTTGATTTTTTCTTGTTTTTGTTTTTGTTTTTGTTTTTTTTTTAGTGGTATCGTTTTTGTGTCTTCCTTTAGGCTTTTGGATTCTTGAAGTGTTTGTTGCTGTGTTGGCTTTGTTTTGTGTGTGTCATCGTCTCTTGGTGACTTTTTCATTTGAGGTTTTGGTCTTTTTCGCTCCGCCTTGTTCTCGTGTTTACTTCGCTTGCTTCTTGTTGCTGTTTTTCTTATTTGCGTGAAATTGTATTTTTCTTTTAGTTTTATAGTTTTTTGTTCGTTTTTTCTCTTTTGCTTTTGCGCTTTTCGGTTCTTAGGTCTGTGGTTAGTGCGTATTTGATTTGGTAATTGTTTTTCAGTTCTCTTTCCTTCCCGTTTATGTCTCTCAGTGGCGTGAATCCTGTTGATGCCTTCGGTTGGTTCTGTTTTTCTCCTCTAATGTTTTACAGTGTTATCCAGTGGTTGTCTTACAGATGTAAGGTTTCTTGTGATACTCCATTACATGTTGGAGCTTAGGTCTGGGGATTACCCCACAGCATATGAAAAAATCCATCTTCAATAGATTAGGGCAGTGATTTTGTCTCTAACGCTATGGTTTAGATTGATGTGATATCTGTTTCTTCTGATCGGCCTCAGGGCCTTAAGGTTGTGTTCAACACTGAACAACATTGTTTCATGCTCCAGTTTCCTACTTATGTTCCAAAGCAATGCTTCTACAGTACTAAAGGCCCCACATGGCTTCAGCAAGTACTCTCTCCATGGTTAGGTTCGCTGTTTTCCACCCTATTAGGTGTTGGATGTCTCTGCCTGCTATATAATCCATTCGGAGCATTCTGATCACCTGCTCGTCTAATGCTCCTAAGGATTTTCCTGTTTCAAAATTGTTGGGAGGGTTCTGAAGTTGTGGGGGTTGATCTTTGGTGGTCAATGTAAACTTTTGCTAGTCTTCTTCTCCTCAAGATGATCTGAACTGCATAGCAAGTAGATGGGGGCTTGTCCATTAGGTCAAATCATTGTATAGTTTTGGTGTTATCCTTTTGATTCCCGCTCTTGAGGATGTGCTGACATGAGGATAGTGGAGAGATTGTTTGGTACATCAAAGGACCTTTGCTGTTGTTGTGTGGTTGGCCTGCTGAAGTGAGGGGTTCAATTTTACCTCTTGTTGTGATTCCTCTGTGTTGTCAGGCTTCTTGTGCACTTGTCTGGATGTCTCAGCACGTTGCATTGGTTTGTCTCCTAGACTGCATGTACTTCCTGGTCATCATGTGAGTCTCACCAACTTTGTTATTTCTTGTGTTGTATGTAAATATTGCTTATGTCTGAGGATTGATGTGGCAATCTGTTTCTGCAGGCCTTATGTCTCTTCGCTTCTCAGCTTGTTGATGCCTGTGCATGACCCCAAACATCTGATGAGAGTACATCCTTGAGAGGTACCAAGATAATGCACATGGCATAGCTTCCAGTTCCTGAAGCCTGTGCAACAAAATTCAAACAATAACCTGTGGCAGGTTTCAGGGACAGTGGGCCCACATTTTGGTCAACTGAAATTAAGGGTACTTGGATACTTCAAGCAAATCACTTTTGCATCAGCAAGGCAGAAATTGGAATTCTGATCTTCTTCTTCAAGCCCCTCATCCTGGCTGTGTAGAGGACCAGGGAAGTGATTGATGCAGCCTTCTTCTGGCTTATGATCTGCTAGATGAGGAAGGTGTAAATGGTCTGCTAAGGACAAGATCCCATTGTCACAACTGCCCACAAGCAATCACTGCACCCTTTTGCTGTTGGGAGCTCTATGGAAACAAGGTCTTTGGTAGGAAACGATCGCATGGACACAAAGTCTCTCTCTCTCTCAGGAAGTGAGAGAAAGGGTCATAAAAGAAAGCTGGCTGACACTTCTTTTCTTTTATCAGCAGTTGAGGGACAAAACAACTCTCTGGTACTCGATGTTAGGGCACAGGTTGACATTTTGAAGACCTGCCTATCCTGGAGAGAAAGTGATCGTGTTGCTGCACGCTGTGCTGCACATGCTCTTGCAGAGCTTGCCAAACATGGTGAGATGCCTCTTGTGCATTTTCTTGTTTACTATAGTATGTTGCCTGCCAGTTAATTGTTGATTTTTTTGCTCAGTGAAGTGACATCTTAGGTTGTTTTGTGTACCAACTAGACTGACAGTTTGACTTTTGTTCATCTGGTTAAAGTTTTTCACATGGGCCTGACTGAAACATGCTGGTTGCTGTGCAGAGGAGCATGTTGAAACCATAGTTGATGAAGGAGCGGTGGATGCACTTGTACCTCAGCTTCATGCACCTGTTGTACAGGAGGGTGAAGGCCCTATTGCTTGTGAACATGAGGTTGAGAAAGATGCAGCTTTTGCATTGGGACTGCTGGCAGTAAAGGTCAGTGAGCTGTATCCTAGAAGTGTCTTAGAGCTTTTCCAACATTTACACTGTTGAGGATTTCTAGAAAGAAATGAAGGCTTGTTTCTCCTGTTGTTTCAGACTTCTACGTTTTGCTGTGGGATAGCAGTTGTGGTTTTGTTTCTAGCTGATCTAGAGGTTCACCACCAGGGCTCTTGCCTTGTCTGAATAGATAGAAGGACCATTGATTGCATGAGCAGAATGGGAGTGTTGGGGCATTTGGTTGAAAAGGTATTGACAATTTTTATGTTGAAATTTTACAGCCAGAACATCAGCGACTGATTGCAGATGCTGGAGCACTTCCACTTCTTGTTGGATTGCTAAAGAGGCAGGGCAGCAACTCAAATAATCGTATTGCACATGGTGTGGTTCGACGAGCAGCAGATGCAATAACCAATCTTGCACATGAGAATGCACATATCAAAACTCGTGTGAGGTAAGACACTGGCTCGCTGTGGACCCTTTTAGTTACATCAACCTTCATATTTCCAGAGACTCACCCTTGTTAGTCATGCTGATGCATTAATTGCAGGACGGAAGGTGGCATCCCACCATTAGTGGCACTTCTGGAATCAACTGATTGCAAGGTCCAACGGGCAGCAGCTGGTGCATTGCGAACATTGGCCTTTAAGAATGAGGCAAACAAAAATCAGGTTTGGTCTCAGGCAGGTTGTTTTGGTGGTGTGGTCTGGCTAGCAGGTTATGTGGCAATAACTAGGCCAGAGGAGAAATCCTTCAATGGCAGGAATTTGAAGGTCTTGTTTTGATTTGTACAGCCATGGGAGCAGTGGTTGCATAAGCATTTTAGCCTTCAGATTTCTGCCTTCAGATTTGTGCTTATATACGTGGGACTACATGAATTGCAACTATATACTGTGATTGATGAAGCTTATCATGTGGTCTGTAGATTGTGGAGGAGAATGCTCTTCCTACTTTAATTTTCATGCTACGATCAGAGGATACTGGAATCCACTATGAGGCGGTATGTGAATCTTGTGAACTTGATCGGATGTCCGATATGTTGTTTGCTTTTGCTATGCTGATGTGGTTTGAAATGGATATTTACTATTTCTGTTACCTTTCATTGTGACTGTTAAAGGCACAGTTGGAATTCCTTGTTTCATTTGTAGTGACAACCCCAATTGATAGCTTGTTGAGAGCTTTCAAGCTATCTTTGGCTTTACTGGTTCTATCTTGCAGGTTGGGGTGATTGGCAATCTGGTCCATTCTTCAGTGAATATCAAGAAAGAAGTTCTTGCAGCAGGAGCACTTCAGCCTGTCATTGGCCTTCTTAGGTCAGTTATATTCTGTTTTTAGTTCTGCATTAATCTAATTGGACATTAGGTTGCAGCTGAAGCCTGGTTCTGTTCATTGCTGTGAGGGGCTTGTTGGTGATGTGCACACTTTTATTTTGCAGTAGATCAGATTTCCTAATAGGTGTGACAACTGGTTTCTAGTTTTGATTTAGAATTTGTTCTTCTTGAGGTTGGAGACTCCTCAGGATGTTGTATTGCTTGCTGTGAAGGAGGTTCACAAAGGTTGGTTTTGTTGACTGGGCACTAGATTTTACTTTTGTTTATGTATTTGGTTGTTGTCAGCTCAAAGTGCCAGGAAAGCCAAAGGGAGGCAGCTCTCTTGTTGGGCCAATTTGCAACAACAGATCCTGAGTGCAAGGTGCAGATTAGTGTTCTTTCTGACTCCCTTTGGACCATGTTGCATGTTTGAGTGGAGGTCAAAACATAAATGGGATTTGTTATACATTTTGTGCAAGAGAGATGCCAGAGAAAAGTGAACGAGCCAATGTAAAGACACAGAATGTCAGCCAGATTTCCAGAATTTATTTCAGAATTGGTTCTTGACATCAGGAAAATTTTGTGTTCTTCAGGTACACATTGTGCAACGTGGGGCGGTTCGACCACTTATAAGGATGCTTGAAGCTACAGATCCTCAACTTCGTGAAATGGCAGCATTTGCTTTGGGTCGTCTAGCTCAGGTTCTGACCACTGCCGCTGCTCTAGTTTCTGAATTGGCTGAATTTCTAGAGTTTCTAAGTTTGTGAAGTGCTGAAATAATAACACTTGTTCTTATAGTCCTCACAGAACACACACAACCAAGCTGGAATTGTCCATGATGGTGGGCTGAGGCCCTTGCTTGAACTTCTGGATTCCAAGAATGGATCTTTGCAGCACAATGCAGCTTTTGCATTGTATGGCTTGGCTGATAATGAGGTAAGAAATGGGACTTCAATGTGATCTGCAGCGGGGTTGTAGTTCACAGGATGTAACTTCTTGGATGTCTAGAATTTCTCAGTTTGTTGTGGTAGTTAGAGATGAGCACAACTTCAATTGTGTGATGAGGAGAGTTCCTGGATATACAAAATGATTGACTCATGCTGACAATTTATATATGCACAAACTGGTGGTGGATGTGTTTTTCAGGATAATGTCTCTGACATAGTCAGGGAGGGTGGTGTCCAAAGGCTCTTTGATGGTGAACTTATTGTGCAGGTAGTTCTGTGGTGCTTATCTTCCTCTGTGTCTGCAATATGCATGTCTTGATGGATCTAGCTGTTGTTTGATTTATTAGCAGGAGCCATATAGCTGGGTTAGTGCTGAGAACCTATCAGCTGAGGATCACTCTATTTTCTGTGCTGGATTAATGAATCTGGTGGAGAAGCGTGACAGTAAGCAGTCTGGTTCTCAGTAATGAACAGTTCAAGAAGTTGTGATATTATGTTTGTCATTTCCTGCAGGCCTCTAAGGACTGTGTACAGAAAACATTGAAGAGGCTGGAAGAGAAGATCCATGGACGGGTAAGCAAATAGGTCAAAATTTCTATGTTGGTGAGATGAAAATATCAGTAGCACACTTTGTGATGTGAAGTTGTTAACCTGCTGATGTTCCCAATGTATCATGTACTTTCTATGTCAGGTACTGAAGCATCTACTATACCTCATGCGGTCAGCAGACAAGATTGTACAGAGAAGGGTTGCCACCACTCTTGCTCACCTGTGTGCTGCTGATGACCAGCGCATCATTTTCATTGAGAACAATGGCAAGTGCTCAGTTTTAGCTTTGGTGATCTGTTAAAATATGCACAACAGATATACTTAATCTGTTGCAGGTGTATGTGTCCACATTGCTGACAAAGTTATCAACTATTGTTGCAGGGATGGAGGTGCTTTTGGAAATGCTAACTTCGTTCACTAACCCCAAACAGCAACGTGATGGTGCTCTTGCATTATGCACATTGGCTAAGAAAGCTACGGCCCTCTCACCTATTGATGCGGCCCCTCTGCCTCCCACACCACAGGTTTGTGGCCTCAGTTTCTCTCTATGAAGTCTCTCAAAGTTGTGCCTCGATGTTGTGTTGGTGTTTGCAATCCATGAGCCAACTTTTGTATGCACTCCTAGTATACCTCGACCTGCGCAATCCATGAGCTCTTTATTTGCAAGCACCTAAATTTGATGTAGCCAAAGAGTAGGCAAAAGTGTCCTCAAGGGTCTTTTTGTCATCTCTTACATGTAGCAATTTGGATGAATGGGCATGTCTTTTGTCATTTGGATGCTGTTGTCTTTATCTTGTTCCTTTTGCTGGTACCTGTTGATGAATGGTCTCACATTGATGAATATTCTGCAGGTCTATTTGGGTGAGCAGTATGTCAACAGCAGTACACTCTCGGACGTCACATTTCTTGTAGAAGGTGTGATTGTGTCGCAAACCTAAAGCTGTTGGCAATTCTCTTGAATGGTGGCAAGTGTGCTTGTGATGTTGTGGAGCCTTCTTCTTGTGCAGTTTAGCAGGACACTGGTTTTTGTTTCCATCTTTCTTATTTATGTGAAAATAGGTCATGTCATGTAACAGCAGTAATTTGCTTGCAGGAAGGCGATTCTTTGCACATAGGATTGCATTGTTGGCATCTTCTGATGCATTCCGTGCCATGTTTGATGGTGGCTACAGGGTAGGACTTCATTTTATACTGCTGAGCAAGCAAAGTAACTGATTTTGTGTCATATACTGCATATTAACTGTGTCATGCCTGATGGTCCACACATATTGCGAAAAGGATATTTGTGTAGGGCTTGAAATGTTGACCAGAATGGTTGTTAAGGCTATGATATCACTGTGTTGATGCAACCTATGGCATTTTTCACAAGAGCACAATATTGTAGGTTGGTGAAGTGTGAGTGAATGTCTCTAGCATAGGCAATGTTTACATTGTCCTGTGGAGGTTGACCGCTTGTCAATGGTAATTGCAGGAGAAGGAAGCTAAGGACATTGAGATTCCCAACATTAGCTGGAAAGTGTTTGAGTTGATGATGAGGTGAATTTTTCTTTTTGTGTTATCACTCATTGTTTCTTCTCAGGTCTGTTTTTACATGAAGTTGCTTACCATATGTAGTAGTGACTGTCTCAGAAACATTCTTGTGATGCATTGTTTAGCTACTAATGCTTACCTTACACATTGTTCCATGGAACCAGGTGTATCTACACAGGTACAGTTGAGGTGACCTCAGACATCGCTCAAGATCTTCTGAGAGCTGCAGATCAGTACCTGCTTGAAGGACTGAAGCGCTTATGTGAGTATGCTATAGCACAGGTGAGTTTATGGAAGACATTACGTACCTCCCCTGTTTTTTCCATGTAAATCAAGGACGAGGCTCCTCCTTGTGGACTTCAACATCTGTCTCTATGCAACAACCTTTTATTCTCTTCTCTACATTATTCATTGCTTTGCCATCATAGCAAAAGGCATAGCTAGCTTCTGTCAATTCATTTTTCAGATGTCTTGGTTTATGGTTGCAGGATCTGACAGTGGAGAATGTCGCAAATGTGTATGAATTAGCAGAAGCATATCATGCTCTCTCTCTGCGACACACTTGTGTTCTGTTCATTTTGAGACAGCATGAACAGATGAGCAACATAAGTGGGTAAGTATCATTGTGTAGAGGGAAAGTTTGTGGCAGTAGTTCATTAATGGATTTCTGAAAACATGTATGCACTGCTTAAGTTGTCTGAAAAAAATTTAATGAGTTTGCTTTGCTTTTGTACAGGTATCCTGCATTAACCCATCGGATAGTACCTGAAATACGTGACTATCTGCACAGGATTTTGCGACCTCAACCTCTGATATCTCCAGAACACTGACCATAGAGCATTCTTGACACGAGGGAAACACATTTTTGAGTTACCTTTTAAATGCTTGGAAGGTAGTGTTGTGGTGCCCATTATTTGGTGCACCTCCCTGTGTCTTTCATGAGAGATGAGATATGATTTCTCCCGAAAAGCCGTCAGTAGTTCAATTATTCCCACAGTTTAGAAGGCCTAACATTTAGTTGACATAAATGGGCTTCCATTTGTGTATATACATACATTGTACCATTTATGTTTAGTCTTTGGCCAAATCACACCTGGCCCTTGGCTCTTTGCATCTTTCCACTGGGGATGTGTTTTACACAGACCTTTAGTGGAAAGGAACACAGCAGCATTAATGATGTGGGCCTTCTCTTCCGGTGCATTTAGAACAGTTGCAGCTAGACCACCAGTCTGCTGATGAGAAATAAGGTTCTATTTCCTTGATTCCAATATCCAAGGTTAACTGTCATGCTAACTGATCCTCCTCATGAAGTTGTGAGTAGTCAAAGCTTTGTTTGTTGTGGTTTTATGCAGGAGCATTAAAGGTTTGGAAGTACTGTTGTAATTGGGGGTTGAATGCAATGTAAACATGAAGAGAACTTATGGCAATATATGGTCATGCAATTGTGTAAGAATGAAATGGCTTTAATATACATGATTGCATGATGAAGAACGGAAATGATAAATAAAGCTGTTTGAAACCAGAGTACACAGTATAAGCTAAACACATAACAAGGGGTGTGTCACACTGTGGCCTTGCCACTTACATTAAAAAGTATCTTAAGGCGAAAGAAGAATTATGGAACTCAAATTTTCACTGCAAAAATGTAAATTTGTAAATGTCCTCTTAAAGAAACCAAAACCATAACTTTATAACAGATCTCAAGTTTCAACACAAGCCAAAATATCATCTTTCAATAAAAATGTTTGCATATAAAAATAGACCTACTTCCAAGGGGCCAAAATCTTTAACCTACTATGCTATATAATGAATCTAAACACAATATCATTGTGTAAGCAAGATCAATAAAGGAATACATAAAGAGATTAGAAAGTGGATAAATGTCAATATGTGATTGTGATGGGTGATTCCTATCATTAAATGATGCAATGGATGAAATGACAAGCTAATCTAATTGACGAAAGGTAAATTGTGTATCAAGGAAAGGGAGTGGATGTCAAACTTGTTAACTTCCCAATTCAACAATATGGTGGCCACAATATATACAGCCATGCCATTAGAACTTTTCCCATGTTCTTGACTTGTGAATGGTGAAATCTATGATAGGTGAAAATGCTTGCACGATAGTGGCAAAACATAAAGAAAATGAGTTTCCATTGCATCTGCTGAACTTATTTTCAACACATTCCATTCTACAAGTATTGTGAATGCCACCACCATGCTCTCCACCACCAACATCCCCATCATCACCATTTTCTTATGTGGTTCTGTCATAGTTTTGTAATCAAGTTGAGTTGAATTGCTTTTATTTTAAATTTCTTTTTATTTTATAAGTTTCAAGTATATCACAAGTGGATTTTGACATAACACTCCCACGGTGTGAACAATAGAACAAGCAATTATCAATGTCATAAATAAAAACAAACTCTATGTATAGGAAAAGGGTCTATCATTAGACCTTTTTAACGTAAAGTGCTGCTATGGCAGGGACATTGTTGCAGTGATAGGGAGTGAGGACGAATAGGCTGGTGGGTAATTTTGTTACTTTGACAAGTTGAAATATGCCTTCCAAATTGTGCAAGTTATTGTTCTTGCGACATCGATGCAATGTCAACGAACATGAATTCTTTAGCTCAATGTAAGATCAAAATATATAGAAGGAAAAATGTGACAATGTTTTATGGTTTCTAGAGAACTCATTGGCCAGCCTTTTGAAGCTTGATGAATGACAGCTAATATGTATATACCCTATTGATGTGACACCGATTATAAGTGTGGTTACATCATATTGCCATTCACACAAATTGAAGTTGTTTGTAATTTTGATTTCTTAATAAATCTTTCTACTTTAATTAGGACCCTCAATAATGAATTTTTAGCCTCTTTATGGCCTAAAGTCAAAGCATTGGTTATGTTATCCTTTTCAATTGCAATGTCCTTTTGCATATATGTATTAGTAGTTTGGTTGAATCACTTCTTCTTAGCACAACTTGGGTACTTTATATTATTCTTGTGCATCTCAAAATGGTAGATGCCTAATTGATTGCAAAAACTATAATAAGGATGCCATTTAGAACTTTCCTTAAATTTAAATGTGTGAAATTTTAGATCATGACTTATTGACATCCTCAGAATTTGGCAAAATTTGAAGGTGAAAAATATGTATTAAAAAAAAAAAAGCCAACTAATGGACCCATTGGTCCTATTGAAGGAAGAAAACAACCTCCCATGCAACATGAATGACATGCCCCTTGGGGTGATCTCACACTAATACCGCTTGATGGGGTGCATCAAGGTGGTGTTAGGGTTTGACATGAAAGGAGTCAAGGCAACTCCTTACGAATCAACAAGATATGAGCCAATAGGGAGCATGAGTCACAAAAAGTGTTTTCAATCTTCTAAGTTTATGAAATAAAGTTCAATCGTAAAGTGGTGATAGACCATTAAACACTAAGTGACAGTTCATGATGTGTTGTGAGGTGACCTACATGAAAACTTCATTTCTTGATTTAAAACATGCCGATCCATCACATGTGCACACCTAGCACTCCACATCTCACTCAAACATTGGGTCGAATTCAAGCCAAAATTTCATGGCCAAATCTTACACCAATGCATAGTCTTTTTGCTATGGATAGAGTTAACAAATCATTTGAATGTTCAAAGAATAACTTTAATGATGATGATAATCAAATTTGGTTTAGGTGAAATAGATTTAAGGTTCACTAATTGTCATTAGGATAATTTCTACATTGTTGCCTAATTCACAATTAAGTTTCGTTTTCAAGCCAAACTACCTCATTCACCATGAACATGAAAAAAAAAATTAACAAATGCCTTTTCACGTTCATGATATTATATTAATTAAACTTATTATTATTTAAATTAAATTTGAGATTGACATAAATAATGATGAACTATTGCAAACCATATGGCAACACAAGGAAAAATAGTTGATTGCCAATAATAGGGTGAAGCAATGTGAAGCCCAAGTGTTAAAATAAAAGTTTTCTACTAACATCATTGTTAAAATGTGACATGTGCCATTAGCTTGAGTGTGAACACAATTATGTAACTACCTTCTTTAAAAGATACATGTTGTGACTTGATATAAACAAAGGCACATAATTGTGTGATCATAACCATGTCACCAATCTTCAAAGCTTTGTTGAAAAATAAGTTATCAAAAATCAACTTTGATTGGGGTGTTAAAACATGAGAATTTGAATTTTGAATTTTTTCTTGTAATAATTTTGGGTGTTGAATGCAACACACAAGATAAATACATCTTATTAAATCATCTAGTATGATGCTATGACTATGCAAAATGAATGAAATGGCTTTAATTCACAATAGAACAATATGAAATTAATGCATTAATTCCATACAAAAAAAAAAACTTGAAATTGTATGAAGTAGTCACATAAAATTACATTATTATATCTTCATTGCAATAATCCATCAATCTTTTTCTTTTTTCCTTTTTTTTTTGGGTATTTCATCCTAAACAACATTTGATGACATATCAATGTTGTGGGTCATCTATAAGATTCAACACTAAGTGGAATTACGGTAACCTAAGTAACGTAATTCATATATCACAGAAGGGGTGCAGATGTCAAACTTGTTAATGTGCCAATTCATTATGACGACAATGGATACAACCATGCCACCCAAACTAATCATTGCACACACAAAGATTAAAATAACTAAAAATGAAAACAAATAGGAATGTCCATATCCCTGTGAAGTAGTGTTTAAAATGAGCAATAAAAATGCTTGCATGAGAAGAGCAAGCAAAAGAGGATGGGTCTAATTGCATCCAACCAACTTATTTTCAACACATGCCATTCAACAAACATTGTGAGTGCCACCACTGTGCTCCCCACCACCACCATCCCCAACGGTTGCTGCATTTTGACATGTTTTGTAATCATTTGATGACCATGGAATAGAGCGACATTTATCTAAAATTTATGTTTCTTGTTGACAGTTCAAGTATGTGACAAACAGAGTTTGACACAACACTCTCACGCTATAAACAAGAGAA
>Ga0116228_10003414_pt1 | contig 13949 bp, 11 predicted proteins | sample S1TSphfallax_2_FD_89694 | JGI IMG/M metagenome (GOLD analysis project Ga0116228, IMG submission 89694) | Host-associated microbial communities from peat moss isolated from Minnesota, USA - S1T2_Fc - Sphagnum fallax MG | ecosystem: Host-associated > Plants > Peat moss > Unclassified | place... | reverse complement strand
TGCGGCCGCCGCCATGAGTCGTCGTCGTCGTCCAGTTCCATCATCTTCTTCATCCAGGGATGAGGAACTTGGATGACGGGACGCACAGATTTAAGGGAAGCTTCATTCTCGAACCTTGTGCATTAAATGCTAAGTTTCAACATTTCATACTGAGATGTATTAAAATTTCCCTTCTTTGCGGATACCACTGAAAGATGGGATAGGGAGTGGAAGTAGGCCCAAAGACAGGGTGACTTTCTAGATAACTCCAGTACATAGAAAACAAAAGGGGGACCAAAACTGGTTTTGTCACCTAAAGCCGTCACTGCACTTCGACCCCTCAAGGACGACCACCCAGGGATATTATATAAGTAAATTATATCTAGGCCAGAGTGAACCAGCAGCCACCAATGCACCAGTTGGCCGTTCTGTCCACTGGATGAGCTGCGTTTTTTCATTCGGCGCCAGATGGGGTTCATCACAGTCCATTTCTTTTTACTGCTGACCACTGTACTTTTCCTTTTTTTGGTTCTTCGTCGTTTTTACCCTGGACATGACCTCACACATAGCTACCATGCTCACCTTTCTATCTTCATAAGTATTGCACGAACCTTGGTACCTTATTTATTATCCCCTCCTAACATAGCTACCCTAATAACTAGTTATCCTATTAACCTAGCTACTAACCAACCACCTACCCTACTAACCTAGTTACCCTACATACACAACCACCCTATTGACATAAGTACTTTACAAACCTAGTCACCTTAATAAGGTCATTTGTTTCTTATGTACTAACTTGCCTATCTACCTAATTACCTATCTATCTATGTTTTTTACATAGTCAAACACCTAATTAACTACCTATTCATTTTTTCCACCCCAATTCTACTTATCAATTTATTAAAGTTCGCCCTAGTTCATGGATGATGAACATAGGTCCCCATATGTAAGTATTACAGATAATTTATAATGAAGACAATGCCAAAATTGCAACCATTTTGGTTTAATTAATGCATATTTTATTTATTTTATTTATTATTGAATGGACATTATAATACATCTTTTCATGTAATTATTATAAGTATGTACTATTGAATTATGGTTTAAGTTTAAGGTTGGGACACAAATTAATTTGTAAGTTTTTCACAAATGTATAATAATTAACTTAAAGTAGGATAAATTTGGGGGAAATTTTTTAAGGTCTACACATATGTGAAGTAATACAACTTCATTCTATATCTTTTTCAAATAGAGTGGAAAAAATTAGGTTGGAAAAATCACACAAATGTAAAAAACCTATATTTTTTTTTGGTTTTGTATGAAATTTATTTGATTGTTTTTAAATATTAAAGTATTTTCTTTCAGTCAATAAATATTTATAATTTGAAACCTTTAAATTTTTTGTTTCTATTTTTTTCTATGTTCTTTTAAATTTGTTTGTTTTACATTATAAATTTTGTATAATTTGTATAGTTTTTTGGGTTTAAGGCGTATATCATTAGGATTTTTTTTTTGTTAGGGTTTGTATAATTAGGGTTGTAATAAGGCTTATGGAAAAATATCATTTGGATTTTTAGGGTTATGCCTTATGATGTAGTGTATAGGAATTTGGTTCATATATTTCGGGGTTTAAGGTTCATACTCTAAACTTTGTTCATTATATTGGTTTTTGATCTTATCATTTGTTTAGGTCTATACCATAATTATGAATCTCCTTTGTTTCCATATGTTCCATAGTTGTTAGATTTCAATATTTTCTAACCCACTTTTGTATGAGTTATGATCTTTTAGGGTTACGTTTTCAATTGGGACTACAAACTTTGGTGGAATGTTGTCATCTTTTATTCCTAAATGTATACATTTATCTCTTGTTACTTCTTTTGTTTTGTGTTTATGTTTTCACAATTCAACCTTTTTTCATTTCCTAGTTATTGGATAAAGAATGGGTGTCAAGTTTCATTAAGTATACAACCATAAATAAAGGTTTTATACCTTTACATGGATATTTCATATTCAATATCTCTTTGTAGTTTGATTTTTTCATACCTATATGCAAATAATGCATTTACTCCCCATAACCAGCGTGGGTTTTATGGCCTCAGGCAGGTATTGCATTTTGCACCTCTCAAGTAGTGTGCATTAATTAGCATTATGTGGGTATTACTACATGGGGTTTTCAAACATTGTGGGTTTAAAGTACAATCCGGGCATTGCATATGTGAACATTTTCAATGATGGAATGTTTAAAAGTTCAATGTGGGTATTGCCAAAGTTTGTTTTAGTTTATGAGTTCATAATGCAAGTATTGTACATGATGTACAGTGGAATAGTAGGTATTTTATATCATGATATGGGTATTATAATGGGAATTCCAAGTCACAACATCGATTTTAAGGGAACCACGTATGTATTGCATTTTGGGTTTTTGTTCAATGATGAATGTTTATAGAATTATAAATTCCCTTGGTGTAGGAATTTGTCCTACTTCCTTCAATCATGGGAAGGGTTCCAAAGTCCCATTCCAATCATGTCCAAAACCCCACCAAGTCCCCTGTCTCAAATAAAGACTTGGTGTGGAGGTCCAAGATACGCCATGGAGGGCAAAATAAAATGACCATTCAATTTGCTTATGTTCCATATGTTTGCATCTTGGAATTCTTGGAAGGTGAACGAAGGGATACGAACACCCCTGTCGAATGGAATGTTTACAAAACCTTTCCAAACCAAATGGATGTCAAACAACCAACTATCAAAAATCACCTTGGGCATATGTGGTAAACATTTATGGCATTAACCTTTTTAATTTCTTTAATTCATATACCAAAGATGTAATCATTTACATCTTGAAAGTTTTTTGGTCTAGGTATCAATGCGAATATGGACTAGAGGACTATCGAGAAAATTCAACCACATTCAATCTATTAAACAAGGATGCCTAGCATCATTCTTAATCAAATGTGTATACACACGGCCTGATGTGGCAAGATCATGATTTATCATAAGGCCCATACATAAACTAATGGGTCATTCGCACGTGGTGAGCATGACCCAGAATCCATTTCTCATATGTCTCATTATGTTCCACACATGTCACAAGCATTGAGGGACCACATATGGGCCCAATTAAGCTTAGGTTACATAACCAAACAAATTATGACAAACATAAAACAATTTGGTGGGAACGTGTGAATGCGGGTCAAAACATGACACGACATGATTTCATTTGGCTTCAAGACATTGCATATTTGGATTAGAAACATAAGAAAGGGAGATGGTGTTTACACACCAACCTTATAATTTCTATTCAATCTTGGGCTCTCCAATATCCAGAAGATGTGTTCTTTTTCCAAAATGTTGGTGAAATCAATGAGATTCAAGTCCCATTCACCATAGGTATTCAAACACCAACTCAATGTGAATCCATGCTATCATATGGTCATATTGGTGCCATTTCTATGGATGCCACATTTGGCACAAATGACATGAAATTTCGTCTATTCCCCTTGATGGGGTTTGATGATCATTGCATGGGTGTCCCTTTAACCTAGATCATTACAAGCAAACAAACAATTGAGGATTTGATCAAATGGTTGAAACCATTAAAATATAAAGTGTTATCACACATGCCACATTGGAAACCATCACATTTTTATTGTTGATGATGCACCTCAAGAATTAAAAACATTACGGTTAGTTCTATACTTAGTATCTACTTTGTGTATATTTCCTTAGATGGTTTTTAATATTTTGCATAAAATTATTGATTACATCAAATGCATTTTATTTTGTACTAACCCCATCCACTCATGGTGATTTTATTGCATATGTGTCCTTATTAGGGTCGTATGGGGTATGGACAAGGTTCCCATCTACTTTTGTTGTTGGCATGTTCTCAAAGCATGGTGTTTACGTGGAACTAAAAAAATAAAAAAATTGGAGGTGTGGGGTGAAATCCTCCAAGACCTTCATGATGTGATGTATATGTCCATAAATCATGGAGAAACAATTGATGACTTCAAAGAACGTGGGAGGGTTGTTGTGAGAGAAAGTTTTCACATAGGCTTGGTGATGCATGGACAAATTACTTTTAGACTTATTAGCATGAACTTGGTAAGTGATAATATTTCTCATGGTTTAGTATTCAAAATTCTTTTGTAATAATGTTATTCATCCTTGTGCATTGTGTTTATGTTTGCAAAACTATGGATGGTGGGTGTTTGAAGAGTGCCACATTCCAACCAAAACACCCAAGCAAACATTGGATCATATCATGGTGCGTTGAAATGTTGGTTTGCTCTTGACACAAAAGGTTTTAGAGGGCATAGGATTAATTGGTGGTGTGGCAATTAACAACAACCATTCCATGCCACTACATGCACACATTGGAAATGAAAAAAAAGGTTTCATAAAAAACAAGGTTATGGAGGCCATTATTACACAAAGTGTGGAAAAGGGAGCCCTTATTCCACTCACCAATGTGTACCAACCAACCCTTGAAAGTGATGGAGCTTGGGGTGTATGGAGCCAACGCCTTCCCAATATTATTTATGCAGTGAAATTCCCATTCACCGAAATATTTTGTTGCACATGTGAATGGGCATTGCGAGGGAACATGTGTAAGCACCAAATTGTGGTCATTTTCACATGCACATATATTTCTTAGGAGGATATCATTCATTATTGTGGAACATGATATGGATCACATCATGGAGGGTTGGGTCACATGTTTACAAACCCACGACATATTCTAGATGATACACGGAGTCCAATGATGATGACGAAAATGAACATCTTGAAGGTGATGATGGGATCATGGAATTTGATGGGCTCATGAACATGGAGCAAAGTGATCTCCATATGGGTGCCATTGTAGGGTCTAATGACACAATAAATTCATCAACCCCAATGGAAAGGGCTTTTCCACAATTGGTCACTATAATGTAAGAAATCACAAATGAATGTAAAGAAGGTGATGTGACACTTTGTGAATATGCCACCTCACACATGAGAGTATTGACATGTAATATTCAACATACGCCTCACAAAGGCAAATATAGTTTTACACCCATGATTGGTGTTACACCTCGTAGAAGATGGATTGGGAAATAGTGTCAAACAATTCAAATATTGGCATGAAATAATGTTCAATCGTGCAAATGTGCATATTAAACAATGTCATGAATAAATGTTTCAAATTTAATCAAGATTATTGCCATTGGCACTAAGAATCTTGTTTTAAAATCAATTTGGTATGAAGGAAACCATAGCCCAAATTTTTTGAACATCATGTATTCAACACACACATGAAGTCTAATATGCCACAAAGGTTATTATTGTTTCCAAATAATAAGCACAAAAAGTTTGAAATGCAAAAACATAAGGATAGTGATAATATTAGTGTTAAATGCAGGTATTGTAACTAGGCCCCAAAATCCCAGTTGGTAAAAATAAGTACAAGTGTAAGTATTACAATTAAGCCCCAAAATTCCAGTTTGTAAAGGTAAATACGGGTGCATGTATTGCAACAAAGCCCCAAAATTCCAATTGGTAGAGGTAAGTATGGGTGCAAGTATTGGAACGAAACCCCAAAATTCTAGTTGGTAGAGGTAAGTACATGTGCAAGTATTGCAACAAAACCCCAAAATTCCAGTTGATAGAGGTAAATATAAGTGAAGGTATTACAAGATTAAATGAAAAATCAACCTTCAATGCAATACCCACATGCATGGTCGCTTCAAAATAACCCATATAGATGGTTTGAATACCCTTAAGTAAAGACCTAGCCCTAAACGCCCAACCCTATATGCAATACTCACATTCAAGGTCATTTCGAAATAACACATGTGGGGTTTAAACCTTTTCAAATGAAGACTTTACCCTAAATGTAACACTCGCATGCTAGGTCACTCCAAAATAATTAGCTAATTTCAAAATAGTATGCTAACAAAGGTGTGTATAGATGTTGGGGTTGTTGATTAGGAGTTCCATGATTCTTACTTTGTTTCATTGAAATTAAAAAGAGGTTGTATTGTTTGTGGAACAAATAGTATAATGACAATTATGATCAAGTTAGTGTAAACCTTTTAGGTTAATATTTTGAATGGTCTAGGTAGGTATTTAAGGTGGTTGAGCTTATTAAATAAACATATTAGTTATATAGATAGTTTATTAACCTAGGCCACCTAAGCCTAATAAACATTTATGACAATTTAATGTCTATTCCTTATTATATTACAACATATTAAATTTGAACAAAAAAAAACTTATTAAAAAAAAAACACAAATTTTTCATATAATTGTTACAAGTATATACTTTGGATTATGATTCAAGTTTAGAGTTTGAGACATATAAATTAATTAACATTTTTTTAACAAGTCTATAGTAATTAAAATAAATCTAAGGTGCATTTTGGGGGGAATTTTATATGCAAAACAATGTAATATCCTCTTTTTTTAAAAGTGAAAGCAATCAACTTGGAGATATTAGAAAATGGTAAGAAACATACCTTCTTTTGTGTTTTGTTACAAATTTTATTTAATTAAAAAAATTAAGGCTAAATTTTTAGTTGGTGAAAGTAAGTACATTTATGGATATTGCAAAATTATATGCAGCCCCGACCTTAAATGCAATATCCATATTCAAGTTCATTTCAAAATAACCCATAGGTGATTTGGGGTTAACATATAGTGAAAGGGAAACCTTAAATGCAATACCCACATGTAGGGTTGTTTCAAAATACCCAATATGTAGTTTGGGTGCACCTTTGAATGAAGACAAAGGCCTAGATGCAATACTTGCATGCAAGTTCATTATGAAATAGTCCATAGGTGATTGAGGCAAACCTTATGTGAAAAACCAACCCAAAATGCAATACCCACTTATAAAGTCACTTCAAAATAAGTGGTTTGAATACCCAAAATATGTCTATTTATATACCTAAATTAATTTTATGATAATTAATTATCATGATTAATTATCTAAAATAATGATTTGAATCATTTATCAACATAAAAAAAATACTTAAAATAATAAATTAAATATCAAATTATTAATTTGATTTTTAGATGTAAATTTTAATTATATGAATAATTAAGGTTCAACCAAATAATTGGTTAATTAATATTAAGAAATAAATGATTGTTTAAATATGATCATTAATCATTTACATAGCCGTAAATGATTAAACCCTAAACCCTAAACCTATATGCAAGTATTACAAAAGACGTTAAAAATCAGCAACTATTTATGGACCTACATGCGGGTATTACAATGGATGTAAAAAACCAGCCACTATTACAAGACCTATATGCGGGTATTGCAATGATGTAAAAAACCAACCACTATTTATGATATCTATATGCAGATATTGCATATTTGAAATGACCATATGCAAATTATAATAAAAAGGATATAGGTATTGCACAATGTTCATTTTGATATTTGTAAACCCTAGACAAATTAATGTTATCTATTTATATGGGCATATTTAAGTTTTGATTCTTACATTTGAAATATTAAGAAGATTATGAAAAATAAGACATATATAATTAACCATATACCAATCAAACAAGTGTGACTAAAGGAAAATATTATATTGATAAAAGATGTACAAATATGGGTGGATCAAAAAATGTTAAGAAACCCAATGAAGAAAATGGTTATTTATCAAAGCACTAAAGTTCAAAAATTGGGTAGTTCAAAAAATGAAAGGGCTAAAATAACCTAGCTAACTATATAAAATGGAAACCCTAAACCATATCATTATCTACAATCATGTGTTGAATTCGGTAAGTAGCTACTGCATTTGCAACCCTTGTTGCATGATGAGCAGTGTACAGATGGTGACATTACATCTCAACCTGAACTGCATTTGCAACAAACTCTTCCTTTGTTATCTCCTGAACCCTATAAACACCCAAAGACCACCAAATTAAACCCTAACACACCTTGGATGAAACAAAATTATATATATAAAATAAACATTGATTATTATTGTTTCTTACCTTCCATGAATCATTATAGATTCATGGAAATCCAATACATCTATCAACTCTTTTATTCAATTTACTTTATTGGATTTTCGATCCCAATTTTTGACATCCCATGCCATCTTCAATTGTTGTGCATATGCAAAACGAGTGGATCAAATCATCTCTGGTAAATTTTCATTTGTCTTCATCCGTGATGTTGCATCCAAGATGCTTAAGGCACGCTTCCCATGCCCCAAACATTATGACCCAATAGTTGCAACACTTATTGTGAAGCTAATTTGACCAAAGTTGGTTTTGATAATGGTGGACATTGTTTTACAACAATTACTAGCTTATCCCACTCATGTTGGGCTTTGGCATGAGCACGACTAACAACCTTTTGATCATTCCGCCTTTGCACAACCATGGCATTTCCCAATATGCGAGTGTTCATTTTAGCATGGTATTGATGTTGGGGACCTCTTTCAGAAGTTAAAGGCCTCCCATGTTTAGCCTTTTTTTGCCACGAAACCATGCACCTCCTTCAAATGCTTGGTCAACAACCATTTGGCACAATATGCGACAATGCAAGTTCCAATTTTACATTTCCATTTCGACCCAACCTTGGTCCATTCTTTGTCCTTCCCAACCATATTAGGTGGATAAGGAGGTGCTGGTGGCTCAAAGGCCTGGTTGGTTTCAAGTTCAGACTTAAACTATGAAATATTTTCAAAAAATCATACTTTGCAATAAAAAAATATTAACCCTAAAACCTTAGACATAAAGAGTTCAAAAACCAGAATGCAAGTATTGCAAAACATAAAATCACACAATCAAGTATAATTCCTTCAAATTTTAATTGTTTTTAGGTATTGTAATAATTATTTTTGACAAAACAAGTCTTGCACCTTCCATCATTTGATGGAAGGTGCAAATATAATTAAATTTTAAAAAACTTATACAATTTATTTTTATCTTCATTTAATCTAATGTATGTAAATTCTAAAAAAATTTAACCCACCATTTTTTTATTGAAATTCCCAATCTATATTGAAAATGATCTCACCATTTGAATTACAAATTGTCACCATTGTCAACTTTGAGCCACATAAATTACTTGATTCATTAATTCTCAATTCTAACGGATTGACATTTTCCGGTTGGAATGGATCAACATTTTTCTTTCCAATTGTCTATTATGATGAAACAACATTTTGTTTATGAACTTCCAAATCACCACCACCTTTCTTCAATCTCCTTCCTCTAGCCATTACAACCTTCAACATTAAAAAAACCACCATTTCATTGTTAATTGTTAATTATAATGAACTAGACCAAAAGGACCAAAGAAAAAGATAAAGAAAAAAAGAAAGAAGGTGACCGCTTACTACCATCACCTTTTTCACAACACTACCACCATAGAATAAGGTGACGACATTGGTGTCATCACCTTCTTCATAGCAAAACCACCAAAAAAGGCGAAGGTAGTTACTGTTGCCATTTTTTGCAACAAAGCCATTAAAAAAGGTGACGGAAGTTGTTGTCATCGTCTTCTTCTCTACAACACAAAAGAAGGCAATGGTAGCTTGGTGTCATCGCCATCTTCACTCCAACAAAACCACAGAAGAAAACAATGGCTCATTTTCGTCATCTTCTTCTTCTCAAACACAAAGAAGAAGGCAACAATAGTAATTGTTATTGCCTTCTTCACTACAACAAAACCAGAGAAAAAGATGACAACGCACTACACCGTTCTCTTATTCTTTTCAAGCACAAAGAAAAAGCCAACGGCAACAATTGTCGTCACCTTCTTCATTGTAACAAAACCAAAAATAAGAAGGCGATGGTAGCTTGTTGTCGTCACTTTCTTTGTTGCAATAGAACCAAAGAAGAAGGTGACAACAACAACTATTATCGCCTTCGACTTTGCTGTAATAAAACCAAAAAAAAATGGCCATGGCAACTTGCTGTCATTGCCTTCTTCATTGTAATAAAACCAAAGAAGAAGGCGACCCCAACTTGTTGCCATCACCTCCTTTGCTATAACAAAACCAAAGAAGAAGGCGATGCCAGCTATTGTTATCGCCTTCTTCGTTGCAACAAAACCAAAGAAGAAAGAGAATTATTACCTTGCAAAACATTTGTTTAAACTTCCAATTACATTCAATGAAGACAAATCAAGTTGATGAACCCTATGTAGAGATGTTCGCCTTCGGTGTTCTGTTACATGTGAAGTCTTCAAACCTTAATATCATAAGAATTCAAACACAATTTTTTTGAAAGTTTTTATTGCACTTGGGTTTCAAGGGATGTTATTCATTCACTGATCTACCTATTCCTATGGATTTTTTCTTTTCTTTTCTTCAAAGAACCTTAAAACTCATAGCAACAAATTGTTTTTATAACAAAACTTTTAAAAAATCAAGTCAAAGAAACATCATGCCTACTAATGAACTACAAGTTACATAATACATACAAGTTTGGGTTATTGTAGTAGTTATGACTAAAAGAGAAATTGTGTAGCAGAAACAAACACCATACCTTTGTTATGAATACCATAGGTATTCCATTATAACATACTTGTAGCTTTGGTGGTGGTGGTGGTGGTGGTGATATAACAATCACTTCTTGGGGTTAAGTTGTTGCGATGATCGTTACCTTCTAGGTGAAAGCATGGTAAAATATACACAAAAAGTAGTGTAAACAACAAAATATTAAAGTCTCTTTAAATAAAAGGACTAACAAGTAGATGATTTGATGGGGATAATTATTTTTTTCTAGGTACATTATTTCTTAACTCTTACTTGCATGGACTTCAGTAACTAAATTATTATAATCATGTTGTTTTAAACTACTTGCAAGTAGTTGAATTGGACCTAAAATTTGTGGTAGTTTGAAAAATAAAATTCAAGTACTTGAAAATAGGTGGAATGTTTTTGCAAGTATTTAGTTTTTTTTTCTAGCACCTCAATATTGATGTGGTGAACATTTTAATATATGTTTTTGGGTTAATCAAGTTTGTTTTCATTATAACTAAATTATCCCCAACCTTAAAAAATGGGGATACTTTTGGGGTATTTTTTCAAGTCCAGATGATATGACACAAATTTCTTTTGAAAGCTAGAGGGACATTAGAGATGCCCATGAAAAAATAAATCATTTGTTTTGAAATGCTAAAGGAAGGTTAGAAGTTTGAAAAAAAAAAAATCGTGTTTTCAAGTAGAAAACAAGGTAACAAGTGTGTACAAAATATCTTGATTTCACCCTTCTTTATTGACAAAAGTTCATAAAAAACTTGAAAAGTAAAAAAATATCCTCAACATTAATAACTCGAACAAAAGCAAGTAAAAAAACTTGAAATCATTATTATAATTCATGGTTTTTTTAAAGGTTTAACTAACTTGTCATTTTGACCAATGGACACATACATTTTGACTAAAGGCCAAGGGCTTGAATGACGCATGTATTTATTGATTGATCAACTTGATTATAATGGTTCATTTGATTAAATAGCCAAGTTGTACAACCTTAATCAAAATGACCAATGGTCTTTAATCAAATTGAACATTTAGTCAAAATGGCCAATGATTTTTAATAAAAATGACCAATGGTCTTTAATCAAGTTAAACATTTAATCAAAATGATTAACAATTTTTAGTCAAATACAACATGATCTATTACCCTATGAATCTACCTCCTACCTATTCATCCACCTATTTACTTAGTTAACTACTTATTTACTTACTTATTACCCACCCACTTACCCAACTTTTATTTACTTGCCTACCTACCTACATGCCTATCTATATTTTTCATTTTCATATATTCTACTTACTTACTTACCCACCTACGAACATATTATTTACTTCCTCATCCACCCTTTTATCTACCTAATTTTAGCCACTAGATTTAGCCATTAGGTTTACTCAAAATTTAACCATTAAGTGTAGCCATTATGCTTAGCCACTAAATTTGGCACTAGGTTTAGTTGAAGTCGAACCATTAATTTTTTCCAATAAGTAAAACTTAAATCTACCTACTAAGAATAGCCATTAAATATAACCTAGGTTTATCCAATATGTTTTACCATTAAAGTTACCCATTAGGTTTAGCCACTAGGTTTAACCTAAGTTTAGACACTATCATTAACAAGGTTTAATCATTATGTTTAGCCATTAGATTTTACCACAAGGTTTAGCCATGAAATACGTTTAGCCATTAGGTTTGTTGATTTAGTTTAACCATTATGTTTAGCCATTAGGTTTATCAATTAAGTTTAACCACCATGTTTAGCAATTAGATTTAATTGAGGTTTAACCATTATGTTTAACCATTAATTTAAGTTGTTGAGTTTAGCCACTAGGTTTACCCATTAGTTTAAATCATTGAGTTTAACCACTTGGTTTAACCATTAATTTAAATTGTTGTTAAGTTGTTGGGTTTAGCCATTAAGTTTAACCATTAGTTTAAGTTGTTGTTAAGTTGTTGGGTTTAGCTAATAGGTTTAATCATTAATTTAAATCATTGAATTTACCCATTAATTTAAGTTGTTGAATTTAGCCATTGGGTTAAGCCATTAGTTTCGATCACTGAATTTAACCACTAGTTTTCACTTAGGTTTAACTATTATGTTTAATGATGTGAAATAAAAACTTGTTAAAAGTTAAACAACTTTGATGGTGTAGTTCATTGGTAAGCACTTGGTTTATCATTGTGAAATTTGGGGTTCAATTCTCTGTACTTACAACCAATGTGCATGCTTAAAAGGCTAGGGTTGGTAGGTTAAACTAAGGTAGTTTGGTGAGGTTAAGTTAGGTTAGGTTAGGTAGGCCATGTTAAGCTTACACCTATTTATTTAAGTGTTTTTTTTCAACCTACTTAAACCTATTTACTACCTACCTATTATTTTTTAATTAATTTAAGTATAAAATTGACTTAGTCAAATGGTCACTATCTAGCAATCGAATAGTCAGTCATTTCGTTTGTCATTTTGTTAATCAAAATGACAAGGTCCAATTCGATTGCCAAGTCACGTAAGACATGTCCAAAACAACTTGTTCAAATTGTTTTTTACGTTTGTCATTTTTGTGTATTTTTTGACTAGAAAACCCTATTGAAAAAAACATGAATTGCAGTAATGAATACAAAAAACAAAAAAAGGTGAAAATTGTTACATTATAGAAACTTTGGTTGATCCGTGGTTACATTCATTGAAGATGAATCGAATAGATGAGCCTTAGGTATAGAGGTGTTTTCCCTTGGTGTTTTGTTACACAAAGTTTTCAAACCCTACTATCACAAGAAATCAAACACAAGTATGTGTGAGAATATAATGCTCCTAACATACAAAGAAGACTTGAACACCAACAAGTTCCAGGTGCATGTTAGTTGTGGAAGCCAAGATTGAAAGATTATTTACAAAGAAAATCAAGCAAGTTGAAGAAGTTGCACCTTTTAATCAAGATTGTAGACACACAAAAGTCCAAGAAAAGCTTGTTGGATGTAACTAGGAATATGCATTATGTTGCAACATGCAATTGGCTTGGAAAAAAAGGAGAAAAAATGGGATCCTTGAGAGATGGGTTTAGGGTTTCATGTTGACATCATCATCCAGCCACAAATTTGAGAAAAATAAAGGTTGGATTTTTTGGTAAAAGGATTTTTAAAAATATATATGTATCAAATGAATTAGAATATAATGAAAAAAATTCCAAAAAATGTTTTAAATTTTTTCCAAAAGGGACTTACCAACATGGGGGGTCATTTTGAGTCTCTCAAAAGTCCTTAAAGGTACCTCTTCTTTGCCAATGACACTTTAAACAACTATTTTAAATAGCTAATCTCCCATTGATTTTTTTAAGGACAAAATTTTGGAGCATTAATTAAATACAATTAAAATTCAAAGTCCATTTTCACCTTATTTATGGATTGTGACATTTGGGGATACTACACTTTAAAAGTCCATCATATGGCCTATATAAACAATTTGATAATGA
>Ga0116228_10003413_pt1 | contig 13953 bp, 5 predicted proteins | sample S1TSphfallax_2_FD_89694 | JGI IMG/M metagenome (GOLD analysis project Ga0116228, IMG submission 89694) | Host-associated microbial communities from peat moss isolated from Minnesota, USA - S1T2_Fc - Sphagnum fallax MG | ecosystem: Host-associated > Plants > Peat moss > Unclassified | place: USA... | reverse complement strand
ATGTCAAATGAAATAATTTTGTTCCAAATTTTACATAGGCATTTAGAATATCTAATTTTCATTTATGAAAGTAAAAATAGTAAAATTAATCTAATATGGGCCATGTTCTATCAATGACCCAAAACTCCCAAAAATTTCACTTTTTGAATTTTTTTACATTACAATAGGGCACTTGGTTTTTGTCACACTCACACATTTTATGTACATTAGTCCCTAAGGTATCTATGGTAAGAATCTTGGGCCAAAAAACCTTGTGTAGACATTCATTATGAGTCTTTAAACTTTTTTTTCTCAAAAAATAAAGTCTTGTATTTTTTTCCAAGATTTGGTAGGAATTTTGAAATGTGTTCAAATTTGACATGTTATGCATATAATAGTACCTTTGATTGTATCTATCCATGAAGAATATCAAACTTTCAATATGAATGTGCCATTAAGTTACAACATGTTTAAATGAAAGGGTCTAATGTATATAAAATGAGACAATCCTTTTTGATAGCCCAACCATGCTTTGACCCATATGCACATCAATGTAATTGTCACACATCAAGCCACACTTGGTGATGATTCTAGGCCTCCTTCCCAACTTTATTAAAAAAATAATTTCACTCAATTAAATCAATTAAATCAATTGTTATTTTCAAAAAGCTTAGTATCATGCTCAAATCAAATACAAAATACATCATATGTAGCATATACATGTGAACATGTTTATCATATCATAATTGATAATTACAAATACTCTTCAACAAGGCAAATTAATATAGTATTCATATAGATCATTATCCAAGTTGCAAACTACCAAGTTCCAACATTTTTATTTGCTTGTAAATATTGCAAGCATTTGAATTGGATTCAAACACATAGGAAATCACATATTATAGTGTTTTGTTGTAAACAACATGATGGAAATCTATGTGAACTATGGAATCCCAATAGTTCTTCCTAACTCTATATATGTTCATTACTATGTTAGAGAAATGTCAACCCATATACATGTTGGACGGAGTTTAGGGACTCTTTTAGAGAATTAGTCATCACATTACATGAATCTAATAAGCCTTTGATTTATATAAAATTGGCAAAGTTGTTGCCCCATAATCTAATGTAGGCTACTTGATCACAAGACTTCAATTAACTTGTAGAAATTTATTTGTTTTGTTTCAAGTTTATTGGGAGTCTATATAAGGAATTGAGCTTATTTTTTAAGGTTTAATCTATCTTACATATATTCTTAACAAAGAAAATTCTTGTCAAATTGAAGAACACTAAATGGCCTCTACCTATAAGTGAACATTACTTGTTGCTACTTGTTGATATCATGAGATGAAACTACCTTCGTTAAATAAAATTACCTTTGTTAATGAAACATACAATGGATGAAAACACATGAGTGACACCCTAATGGGTGTCACAATTTTAGCGGGATAGAGTCCCTTTTCAAAGTCCTATTCTAGTGTAGTTGAAAATTGGCTTAAAATATGAATATTTAGATTATATTGAAAGTAACATTTTTTTCTATTTCTAATTTCAAATCATGATGCTATAAGACATAGAAAAAAATGCTTAAAGGGCTTTTAAAATAATTACAATTTTTGGGACTTTAAAAATTCCATAACACACATTCCATTTATTCAATGGATCTTTAGTTTTTTAAACATGATTCATCCAATATCCCAAATTTTCAAACACATAAGACTAACACATTATAAGATAAAAATCCATATCCATGAGTTTTGTAAGTGTGACAAAAAATGTGAGCAAAATTCAAAAGTCCATTATTTATTGGCTATCCATGATTTTGATTTGATTTTTTCATTCTTAGAAGGTTAATTATGATAGCTTTAGATAAGTGAGTCCCTTTTTCTATTATTTCAATGAATTTAATATAAAAAATTGTGTATTTAAGGAATACATGAAAAACTACTATTGTGATGTCCAAATAAGGTCACCTGTATGAGGTAAGCCACTATGGGCAAACATTACTTGTTGGTATTTGTTGTAGCAAATGCAAAGGTTTGTTTTTGTTTTTTGTGTGTTTTTCAGTATTAAGGTGGTTCTTTCATTTCAATTATTTCATTTCAAGTATAATGACATTAAATGCAGTCTACTTCTATAATGTTTTGGTGCACATCTAGAATTGGCTAAGGTTGATATGGATGACGATACCGCATATTTAACTTTAGTTCATGCTTTTAATTTGAGAAATTCTAAAAAAATTTATTAAATCAAATTTCTTGATATGCATGCACTTTGTGCATATATGCATCAAAGGATGGTAGGGTACCAAAAAGGATTAACTCTTTTTATATCTAATGGACTTGGGTTCATTTAAACACGTTGTAACTTATTGGCACATTCATATTGAAAGTTTGATTTCTTTTATGGATAGATACATTATTTAGGTATAATTTTATACATAACATGTCAAATTTGAATAAGTCTCAAAATTCCTACCAAGTTCTAAAAAAAATCCAAAACTCTATTTCTTGAAGGAAAAAAAAGTTTAAAGACTCATAAGGATTAATGTCTAAATATTTTTTTTGACCCAAGATTCTTACCACAAACACCTTACGTACTAATGTAATAAAATCTATGAATGTGACAAAAACCAAATGCCCTATTGAAACCCAAAAAAGTTTCAAAAAATAATTTTTTTGGGAATTTTGGGCCATTGATAGAACATGGCCCACATTGGATAAATTTTATTATTTTTACTTTCATAATTGAAAAAAATAGATATTCTAGAAGCCTATGTAAAATTTGTAACAAAATTATTTCATTTGACATCTAAAAAAAAAGGAAATCTAAGACATGTCATAGGAAAAGTAAAGAAAAAGGTGAATTTGGAAGCCCTATGAGTGAGTCCTTATGTTTTAAAGGGTTTACCCCAATCATGCTTGGACCCATGTGTATTTAATTCCATGTTTTGCATTTACATGTTATAATATGATGTCTATTTGAATAGGTAGATTCATCAAGGGCTTACAAATAGTCTTTTTCAATTAGCTTATGATTTTAGGTTAGAGACCATTAAAGGAAGCTAATTGGTGGTGAAGGGGCTTGAGAAATTATATTGAAATGTCTTAATGTTAAGAAAATCTAAACTATCTTTAAGGAAATATTAAGGGCATGCATTCTAAAAGGACTCCATTTTCTAGGGACACAACATTTTATCAAATATATGTTTTGGGTATGTCATTGGCATCAACAAAATTGATCTTATTAGATTAATAATGGAGTGGGAACAAATTGTGTTTACCATTTTGAAAGATAAATGACCTTGTGTTGTGGAAGTTTAGTTGGAGATTTGTATTCAAAATTCAAATCATTTGTCATTGTCATTGTACCTTGGAGGTGTGTTGGTTGCATTAACTCTTAAGGCAAGTTGCATGTTGTGGTTGGACATAAGGTTGCACTAAGCCAAGCTATGGCTTGATTTGTATTGGTGGAACATTTAGTGAATGGGATAGCATATTAATGGGATGTGTGGGTCCTTCAGTGCCTTGTTGTTAAGTTACTTGGCAAATTCCAAACATTCTTTGGTATGCTAGGATTGTGTGTGCATATATTTCAATTCAAGGGTATAAAATGTTGTACAAGAGGATAGATTCTAATTAAATCTTTTGAATGGGCATGATATAACTACTAATCTAGGAAGAGGGTAACTATAAGTATATATACATATAATCCACCCAAAGGTAAGATTTTGATTGGTGGGCCAAATGTCATTTTGGGTTATAGTTTCAAGAATCAAACTAAAACAAACAAGGATTTCTAGGTTCAATTTGTTTAATTACAATTTGGCTTGTTCAATGATATATGTCAAAGAACATTCACTCTTGATAGTCACTCAAAAGAATGAAAGATATATGAAAGTTGCAAATGTCCTAATGTTTTGGAATCTTCTGTGCATAAAAACATGTTGGAACATTTACTTTAAAGAAAATTGGGATCCCCAAAATAGTATTATCATTTAACTAATGTTACAACTCTCCAATGATATAGAAAAAGACCTTTGACAACATGAATAGGCATGTGTGATAGTTCTTCTCTAATGCCAAATTTTTTTATTATGGGTATCACTTGCAAAAGTTTTAGATTTCACATTTCAACAATTAAATCTAGTTAATGCCCTTGGTTTCAAGTCAGTAATTAGTACGCGAGGTGAGAGCTTCTAACACGCTCCAAAACCATCATTAAGTCGTCATCATCCAAGTCATATAAAATAACCTACATCATTGAAGTTCTTGTTGAATTGATGTGATATTCTATTACTTTTATGTAGGTTAAAGCAGAAGGCTTAACATTAACTAATATTGGAATTCTTTGTCACTTTATGTAAGATGAAGTAAATTTCAAGACAAAGTTTTTCTGGACTTCCTTCTTGAGTTTAAATGCACATTGATACATAATTTTGCTAATAGGCTAGTTATGTGATTAGATGCATTTTCAAGGTTATAGAATTTCTAAAGTGAAGTGTCATTTTTTCTTCACATACGTATATAAGAAACCTTGCCCAAACAATAATGAACAAAATGATTAAAGGCTTGAGTAGATGGCAAGGGGTTCATTTGTTGAGTAATAAGGATCTGTGAAGTGAGTTCAAATGTGATTTGTTCTAAGTGCACGTGATTGATAGGAATGATTCAAATGAGTTCCAACATTGACAAGGGAATGAATTAGCAAATGAAGATCATGATGACCATGGACAAGAAGCTTTGACATTGGAGGAGCTTGGGTTTGGAGGAACAAATGTTGAAGGACTAATTAAAGTCAATATTGGAGGGCACAACTTTGATGATTGGTACATTCATAGTAAAAGGAACCAAGGAAGTTGTTAACAGTGCTTAAAACTGTACTTACATTACTTTGGAAGATCACCATCAATTGTATTTAATGAATTATTTATCCATAATTTGTAGTTGTGTTTTGGTGTTCATGAAATTGGACTCCTATGTATTTGGGGTCATTTCACTATGTTATTAAAGTCCTTTGTCATACGCAAAGCACTTGTTGACAAGGTCCTTTTAAGGACTCTAAAGTTTGAACGTGTTTTTTGTTATTCAAACCTTCATAAAATGTTTTCAAATTTATTATGGGCTCTAATATATTTCATAACAAGGGGCACATGTGTTTATATTTTTAAATGCATATGTATTGAATCTTTTAATGGTTGTTGATTTTGATTTTGAATGTCCTTAATGGTAAAACAAATTCAAAATTTGTCATCATGGTTTAAAAATAAAATTATACATTTGATTATAATCTAGGTCCTCATGCCCAAAAAAAATCTATTATAATATGAGTCATTTTTGGTCTCAATATTAATAGCTAGTCCTAAAAATTACATTTAAAACATAGTTTATATTTAATAGACCAATACATGTAGGACATGTGTAAAATGTTGTCCTTGGTAAGGACTTTGACCTTGGTCGCCATGGTTCCTTTTACTATGTTTTTACCTTGAGTTTGAACAATGGTGAATAGACACGGAAACTTTGGTTTACAAAGAATGTGAGACCAATGTGCTTTCTTTCACATTTTTACTTTTGGAGTGGTAAAGCACGCATGATATCACAGACATAATAATGAGTGGGATACTCAAATTAATGAAAAAGGAACTCAGTGATAAGAAGTTGCCAAAGAAGCATTATGAGGCAAATCAAAACTAAACATGTTAGGTTAAATTATGACAAGATTCACGCATGCAAGGATGATTACATCCCTTTCAAGGAAGGGGACATAGTTTGCAAGGCATGCAATACAAATAGGTACAAGGATGAGGAGAAGAAAATTCCTTAAAAAATCCTACGACACTTCCTTTTAATTGATACCTTGGTTCTTCAAGATGTATAAGACAAAAAACTTTGCAAAGTTAATGTTTGGGCACAACAAGTGTTGATGGCATGTGTAAAACCCCTATTAATATGTGTCACTTGAAAACATATTGATTAGACATGGCCAAAGCTTCAGGTTTAAAAAAGAAATGTAAGATTATGAATGGCATGAATGGGGTCAATATTTTGCCAGTTCAAACACAAATAGGTCAACTTGGTTGTCCCCATTTTCAATTACAACCTCCCACACAATTCAGTCACCAAACACTTTTTAATTTCATCACAAACTTACCAAACTTCATAGGTTTGTACAAAATCACATGAATTCCATGTTATGGTTAATATGAACAATAGTTGTATGTATTCAATATTTTAAATATTTAAAAATGTGAAATATTGTTTTTGAATGACATTTGTGAATGTTCACTTTTAAAGCAAAAAAATCGTTTAGTTTTGTGCAAAATTACATCACAACAATTGCACAAATTTAGTTGAAAGTAAAATGCATGCATTTACTTTGCATCAAAACATCATAAGTAGAAAAAACACATTATTTGTAGGAAAGTAATATATTTTTCATGCCATTTTACATTTTAAAGCCCATAGATTTTGCATTAACATATTGTTTTACAATTTTCACACAAATTCTATTGAAATTTCATGATGTTGGAAATTTGTGATGTTGACTTCACCTCATCAACCCTAGGAAAAAACAAGTGCAATCATTGGACATTTATTTCGCACCTTTGATTAATGAACTTAAGAAATTATCTGGGTATGACAACAACCTTATCCATGTTTGCTTTAGGTTAAATTCAATTCATAAGTTTAGTCAACAAGATGTGTGAATTCCAAATTTGATTAACATTGTTCCAATGTGATTAAAAATTTAAAAATTCCAATTTGTGATTTCAAAGCTGGGTTTTTTCAACACTTTGCAAGGATTTGATTCAAATGTTCATTATTTAATTTGATATTTTGGTTAGTTGCAACATATTTAGGGTTTGATTTCCACCAAAATTACTATTAAACCATCTTATTAGTTAAAATTCAAAGTGTAGAATGTAGAACATTGATATGCACAACATGCACAATTGGAGAATTTAGTATGCAATGTATACTGTAGAATGTAGTGTATGAACATAGGGGTGACCTAATGACCAAATCCTAGTATGAAAAAAATGTTATGTGTTAAAGCAAAGATGGGTGACAAACATAATAGTTCATAAATGAAAGAACTTTTTCAAGAGCTTTGGGTGCAATCATTTAAGCTTAATTGAATTAGCAATCTAATTGTTGAATCTATGTTGACTCGGTAGGCATGCATGTTTATGATATCCGAAAATATCTAAAAGATCAACATTTCATGCTTAGAACAATATTGTTATGGATGATTCATTATTATGTAAGGTATGATTATGTTGTGGGTTTTCAATTGGTGGGTATTTTCCTTGTCTATTTGTGGCCCAGCTTGGAAAACTGGACATTCAAACAGTTTTAAATGTGTGAATGATGATAGTAGACAACTTTTTTATATAGGTCACATTTTCCAATTACAAGAAGCTTGGCCTATATTTTAGACCTATAAGGCCAACCTCCCTCACCACCTATAAATGGAAAATAATGGCTCAATATAGCAATGCACGTAAAGGCCACAAAAAACAACGTTTTCAAATGATGATTTGAAGTGAAAACTAATTGCATCAAGAGAATTTTCACACTTTTACAACTCCCATATTGGGAACTTCTTCTAATGTGGAACCTTGTGGACCCCATGTATATAGAAAAAAAAGGTTTGTAATTTTTATTTATTTTTATTTGTTTGGAGAGAACATGGATACCTCTTATGTATGTAATGACTTATAAACCTTAAACAAACAAAAGGACTTATGCTTTGAAATGTAGCCTATAAAATGTCCATGCCATTTGCATGTGTTTTGTATTGTTTAAAACAAAAGTACTTTATAGTTGATTAAAGGTATTTAAAAGTTTTAAAAGGGTATATTTAATAGGAAGCACGACCTGAGGCTAACATGGTTGAACAATATGTGTTCAACAAAGTCAAAAGGCTTATGAAGAGCACATGCGTCAACGACTTAATGTGGTGTATATATAAAATTGGGATGACAAGGAAGATCCAAAAGAAAAAGGTGTGGTGTTGGAAATATGGGGTTCAAAAAGGAAAAAAATTGACTTGAGTTTTGAAAGGAAGCTTGTAAACTTCTTTTTCTAGGAGAATATTTCTACAATGGGAGCATGGATTTAGTAAGCATTTTAACTATTTATTATTTCTTCTTCCTATTTGGTCACATGTAACATCCATTTGGTGTCAATTAAGATTTAAGATTGTAGTTAACTAATGACAATTAGTTTAGTCACTAAATACAAACTCAATAATGGTTGATTTATTATTAATACATTTTTATAATTAATATTTTTTGAAAAGTGAATAAATAGTTTTATATATCATTTTTATATATTAATTATTTTCTTCTTTAATTATGTAACTTTTTAAAAATTCTATTAATGAATAGCTAATCTTGTCATTTGTTAATTAGTTAATTAAGTAGTTTGTCTTTTGCTTATTTAGTTTTCTATTTTATAGAAAAAAAGGATAAAAGAATTTGGAGTAGTTTGTAGCTAAATTTTATAATCACTCCAAAATTTATCTCATAAGGTTTGTCTTCCATTCTCATCTTGTAGGGTATATAAGGAAAATCTTTTGTTTTACATTTTCATATTTAAAAACATGGGCCATATGGGATGAGCCAATTAAAAAAACATAACCCAAATTATTAAAAGCAAAATCATATACTTAACCATTAGCTACCTTACTTCCCCAAACAACCTTCCAACCTAGCTACTTACCTATCTACCTACCTAAGTAGATATCTAGCTTAGGTAAGTAGGTAGGTGTCTAATTTAAGTGAATAATTAACTAAATATTTCTTACATGTACCTATTTAAATTGATTTTGAAAAAAATAAAATTATGTGCCATGTGGCATGTGCATTTTGATTATGTGAGCTGTCACAATCTAAAACCATCCAAACATATAAATTGGATGTTTAAAATTATTTCAAATAATTAAAAGATGGGACATGTGGCAAGACGTCATTTGTTTTCCCTCAAAATAGTTACATTTTAACAAATGACAATATGTATATGGTTACTAAAATGATGAAGCTGTATAATACATTATTATTGATTTTTTCTTTCATCTAATAAGTTCATTATCATTTGTGACTAATGTTGTAATGTGATAACATCCCATATTGTGACTAAAAATTAATTATGAGGACCAATAAAAAATTACAAATTTTTTTAATGAAATTGGGGGGGAAATGGTTAGGAACATTTTCAAGTCTATTGTGAACATGAATTTTATGGTTTTTGTCCAATAGTGTTCAAAAGTTAAGGGGATTTGTGATTCCCAAAGGAATGTTTATTGTGTTTGAGTTGAAGGAATTAACATGGTTTGACAAGATTGACATAGTAGTGGTGGGCATTACAAAATGTTATGGCGATCTTGTGGATAAAAGGTACATGTCTTTCTCCCATGCCCAAGTTGCATAAGAAATGTCATTTACTTACTACCTCTTGGTCTTGTTGAACTAAATTCATAAATCCATTCTTGTAAGGAAGAAATGACATGCCAAGGATATAATTTTGTGTGCAATAACACTATTTAGAAAGATGGGGCATTATGAATCGTTGGAAAGCACTAGTCATCACTAGAAATAATTTGGCATTTTGAAATTGCTCAATTTTTGCAGCAACTTTTTCAACATGTACATTTATGTCCATAAGAATGGCTCCTAGCCTTTGTTGTCAAGCCACAAGAAAAGTTTGAAGAATCCAAGGTATCCAATGAAACCAAACATTGTTAAACCATAGCCCCACTTTTCCAAGGTAAGGACGAATTTTGGTGGAGCAAACAAGTTCAATTCTTTTACTTGTTTGACTCTCTTTAAATCTACATTCAATGTAGTCATAATGCCACCTATATGTGCTTGTATGATGGAGTGCTTCAAGGCTAAGTCATGCAAAAAAACTATTTTGAACTAGTAGGTTGGGTTCAAGAATACTATCACATACTATAAGGCATTTGGAAAGAGTACTTTGATGGTATGGCAATATTCTTCTTGTCATTGCAATGATGTCTGATATATGAAGGTGCAATCACACTAACACACACCATTAGCAATTATATATAACCACTATTTAATTTTGTGTATTTCAAATTGTAAAGAAAGAAAAGAACTACAAATGGCTTTTGTTTTATACAATGTTATTTTCAATATATTGGTATACACATCCAAAAAATTTAGAATCAATCTAATGAATAAAAAATACACAAAAAAACTTTTTATGTGATGTAACCAATGCTTTCAAACCATAATTAAATAGTAAAACACACACAGAAAACAATTTTTAAAAAAAAAGACTTAGTTTTGGAAAATTTTAATATCAACCTTAACATAATTATAGTATTAATAAAAAAATTGAAGTTTTTTAAAAAAAATGAAGAATTGAAAAGATTTCAAAATATTCTTGAAATTGTTTTTGAAAAAAAAAGGTCTAAAAGGTCAAGTGTGGCTCCTATTAGCATGGTTAGACCTTTAAATAAGTCTTCAAATCAATCCAAACAAACTACCTTAATGTGTTTTTTCATTTTTTTCACCAATGAGTTTATCTACAACCATGATTTGTTATTAAATTTTACATGACATCATTTTAAAACATCTAGTGTCCCAATGGAAAACATGTATTCCAATGCAAATTCATTATGTATTTTATACATTTGCTTGGATGTGCTTACACAATTTTTCAAATAAATATTCCTTTGTGATATCTTTAATGAGATTGATTGTATATGTATACACATGTCTAAGATTTGGGTTAATCTTGATTGGTACAGTGAGGGAGAGTTTGGGTTTGGACAACATGAATTCAATGGTAGACTAACATGTTGTTTATAAATAGATGTGCATTTTCTATTTTCTTTTTTGATATCTTGAAAAGGTTATGACCCCAACCTTAAGGTTTATTTTGGGAATTTTCCTATTTCCTATTGTGAAAGCGATTTCCACTCTATAAATTTGTCAGTTTTCTCTTTTCTTTTTTCTAGCGTTTTTCAAAATTCATTCTGATTTTTTTTTTCTTATCATGGTGGAAAGTTGATTTTCTTACCAAGCATTTTGGAAGAGCTAAATTTTGTTGTTGTAAGTACATTGTCAATAAGGTGTTTGATTAGTCGAAGGAAATGTTCAAATAATATTGAACATTTTAGTAGTGTCAAGTTTTGTATACGTGAGTAATCTCATTAGGATATTCAAAAATTCTCAAATATCATTTGTTGTGTTACTTGATTTGATCCTAAATTATAACTTGGTAGGATTTGTTTAGTGCTTCATGCAGAGGCTATCATTTTCAACATGCTTTCTAGATCCATGTTATGAACATATCATTCAAGTTGCCTCCTTAATTTTGTCATGTACAAGAGTGGATGTTTAGTTTTGAGTTTTAATCTAGATTTTTAGTTTGGGGTTATTATGTGTAGAGGGGAAGTTTGACAACAATTCGACAAGAAATTTGAGCAAAAATGCATTGGGATTATGAGGCAACTATTAGTAGTGAACCAATGGATTTTTCAAAGACCATTTTTGAAGAGATGCATCTACAAAGACAACATCAAAATCAGCAAACCACCTTGAACATCCTACACTAGAACTTTCCCAATCAATCAAAGATGAAGCTCCACACACCATCTCTTTGTAAACCTACTTTAGACAAGTTAGAGTTGGGGATTTTGAGTATTCTTAATTTGCCTTTACAAATGAATCTCTAGCTTTTGTTTTATATGTAAAGGTGTGCCACATGAACTTCAGATGCCTTTTGAAGGTGGGTTATTAAGTTCTAAAAATTGCTAGTAATAGAATTTACACCAAAGTTGCTTAACCTTCTAGGCTCAAAGTTTGGCCCGAAAGTACCCACCTAGTTTGGTGACTAATTGGCACTTTCTGGATTTGAGTGGGCCATGATAAATAAGCAACACTTATATATATATATATATATATATATAAATATAATGGTGCATTCACACTTGATGTTAAGTCAATGTTAAATGCAAATCTAGGTGGCATCCAATGTTAAATGGGCGATAGTTTAATGTTAAATGAATGTTAAATAAAATCTTCATGATAATTAAGATTAAGTCCTAAATGGCTAGCATGGTGTTAAGGGACTCAACACTATAGTCACCAACACCAAGTGTGATTGCACTTTTAAGTATTGTAATTAATTGCCAATTTGCACCAATAATCATAACTAGTGGCATTTAAAAATAGACATAGCAGGAAACAAATAACAAGATTGTTGGATGCAAATGGTTTTTTTTCAATTAAATTTGGGATGTTCCTCAAGTGGCAATGATCCATAATGATGTTTAGTTAAATTTGGCAATTGATATTAAACATATGAAAGTGGAAATATTCTTAAGCACCTAAATTTCATGTTGTAGGTAGTTGTAGTGATTCTTGGGCAAATTTTTTAAAAAAATTTGGGTGAAAGTATTCGTGAATGGTACCACTAGAAATCACTTCAAAGAATGAGAAAAATTCAAAAACAACCAAATTATTTTCCTAGACCTTTATTTTAAATGTTTTCACAACTATAAGTTATTTTTTTCACATTTTATCAATTGCATGCAGTAACATATGGCTTGAAGTTTATTTTGATATAATGTTTTTTGAAAATTGTTAAAAATTTGTATTCTTAAATTAAATAACCCCTTTAAAAATTGATAACCTTAACTTTGAAAATTCATAACTAAATTATACTTATTCAATTAAGTTTTTAATAAAAACCTAAAAATAAAATAATTTCTAAATTACTTTAAGAAAAAAATTCCCCAAAAAATTACTAAATTATGTTTCAAATTTTTGTTCTTAACAAAAAAAGAAGTTCAAAGAAAGGAACTACCATTATATTCCTGAAACTTTTTATGAATGCAATGATTAGAAACATAAAAATACACAACATTATTAAGGTTATTAAATTTTCAAAATTTATGAAACTTAATAAATATACTCATTAAAAAAAGTTATTCAAAAAAATTATTGAAATGTTTCCTATGATTTTTCAAAGTTCGATAAGTTTAGAAAAATTAAGGTATGACGTTCTTAACAGTACCACCCAATAAAACTCTTACCATTGTTAGCTTTTCGAAGAATTATTTGTTACAAACAAAGAATTTGTGCTAAAATATTCTAATTATTTTAAACTGTTTTTAACAAAATGAAGAAAATTCACCACAAAACAATTCACTAGTTCTACTACAGCCAGTAGAAATGGCACCAAAGATCCCACAAAAAAGAAACAATGCTTTTTAAAAAAGAAACCAGTTAAATTTCTTAAATATTAACCAGGGTTCTCAAAAAATGTGAGACCCAATTCAGAACCGCCACTGCTGGAAGGTCATGAGTCCGTAATCCGTCCGTCCGTCCGTCCGTCCGGCTGCTACCTTCAGTTACAATCACGTTTGCTTGCAGATCGATCGATCCAAAACCGCAATGTAATGTATTGCGCTGCTGAATTCGAGGAGAATCATGCGAACTCGCAGCGCAAGAAGAAGAAGAAGAAGAAGAATCATATATAAATTACGAGAGATCAGATCACAATGATCAACATCTCATCTCATGCACTTGATGATCTATAGCCGCAGGAACAGAATTTTGTCCATCATTTTTTGTAAGCCAGCTTTTACCCTCCATTGCTGTAGCACCTATGCTTCCTTCCTTGATGGCGAGGTTTTTCTAGTGACTGTTGATCTAGAGCTTTAATAAATTCTGATATACCAGTTTCAAGTACTCGGTCGCGGTGTTATGGTTCTCCAGTGATCCCTGCAATGATCCCCCAAAAAAAAAATCACTTACTGCTAGCTTATTCCGCAGTTTTGAATGTGTCTAGATTATATTTCTCTTCTTCTTCTTCTTCTTCTTCTTCTTCTTTTTGTTTTTTTTGGGTGGGGGTGATTATATTCTGTGGGCCTTGCGAAAACTGATCATGATCTGTCTTGCAAATCATGGTCAGAATCAGCCTGGGAATTGGT
>Ga0116228_10003410_pt1 | contig 13958 bp, 13 predicted proteins | sample S1TSphfallax_2_FD_89694 | JGI IMG/M metagenome (GOLD analysis project Ga0116228, IMG submission 89694) | Host-associated microbial communities from peat moss isolated from Minnesota, USA - S1T2_Fc - Sphagnum fallax MG | ecosystem: Host-associated > Plants > Peat moss > Unclassified | place... | reverse complement strand
GAAGGTGCCGCCGCCGAGGTCGTAGACGGCGACGATGCCTTCCTTCTTGCGGTCGAGTCCGTAGGCGAGGGCCGCGGCTGTCGGCTCATTGACGAGGCGCAGGACTTCAAGGCCGGCCATGCGGCCCGCGTCCTTGGTGGCCTGGCGCTGCGCATCGTTGAAGTACGCGGGCACGGTGATGACTGCCTGGGTGACAGGTGCGCCGAAGTAGCGTTCGGCATTGCGCTTGAGCTGGCGCAGGATGTAGGCGGAGATTTCGGGCGGCGTGTACTCCGTGCCGCCGAGCAGGATGCGCAGTACTTCGCCGGGCTGGATGTCGCTTGCGAGTTTGAAGGGGAAGAGCTTCAGTTCTTCGGTCACGTCTTCGACGCCGCGGCCCATGAGACGCTTGACGGAATAGATGGCGCGGTCGGGCGTCGTGAGCAGCGAGGTGCGCGCGGCATTGCCGACGACAATGCGATCGCGGGCGGCCTTTCCGGCTTCCACCTGGGGAACGGCGACGACGGAGGGCACGAGGTTGACGCCATCTTCGCCGGGAATGACGACAGGAGCGTCGCCCTGCATGAAGGCGACGAGCGAGTTGGTGGTGCCGAGGTCGATTCCGACGACGGGTCCGACGGCGCGACCGGATGGTTTTATTTCAGGCATTAGGAAAAGCGTACCTCAGGGGCTAAAGCCCCACTTGTCATAGTGACGATTGCGGCACGGCTAAAGCCGTGCCCTTCCCAAAACCGGTCCTGTCCGGCGATGATGGCGTGAACTTCACCATCGTGGCGAGAATGGCGGCACGGCTAAAGCCGTGCTTTTCGCAACACGGTCCTTTGCTGATGTTTCGAGTGCATGCGTGGAAAGGCGTCAGTTTGTCTCCAGGGCTTCGTTGACGTCGCGGACCAGGTTGCGCAGGTAGCCGCGGCGGTCGAGCAGGGCGGTGAGTTTTTTCGCGATCGCATCCTGGGCAACCTTGTCATTATTATCGAGGGCCGCGTCCCAAGCGGTGCTGATTTGTTTCAAGTCCTCGTCGACCTGCGCGAGCTGGCCGGTGAACTGGGTCTGCGCGCGCGTAAGGTCGCCGCGAAGTTGCGCATCGTCTTCACCCATCTTCTTGTTGGCGCGCATTTCTTCGAGCTGCATATTCAGTTCGAAAACTTCTTCGAGCAGGTCGGCGGGGACGCGCGGCGCGGCGGAGTTCTTTGCTGCGTTGTTTTCGTCGATGCGGACGCCGAGCAACTCGAGCAGATACTCGACGCGGGCGACAGGATTTTTCAGAGTGCGGTAGGCGTCATTGAGCTGCGAGCTTTGCGCGAGGATTTTCGCCTGTTGCTCGGCGCTGGCTTGTGCGTGCAGGTCGGGATGGAGCTTGCGGCTGAGTTTGTAGAACTGCTTTTCAAGCAAGGCAGTGTCGATGGTGAGCTTGCGCGGGAGGGCGAAGACGGAGAAGTAGTCCGTGGCCGGAGGAGCTTCGAATTGTTGCTCAGTTGTCATGGAGATTTTTGTTTCGGCAGGAACCACGCCTCAAAGCTGTGACGTGGCGCACCGAAAGTGGTGGCCCGCAAAGAGAGGGCGACCAACGGGAGAATCAGCGCGCCCGCCCGTTCGGCCAGTATCTAGCCAGAGAAGGAGGAGCCGCAGCCGCAGGATTTCCTGGAGTTGGGGTTGATGAAGTTAAAGCCCTGCCGCATCAGCGTTTCTTCGTAGTCGAGGACCATGCCATTGAGATAGACAAACGACTTCGGGTCAACGAAGACGCGCACATCGTCGAAGGTGTAGACGCGGTCCCGTTCGCGCGGCTGCGTGTCGAAGCGGATGTTGTAGGACAGGCCGGAGCAGCCGCCGCCCTGGATGCCGAGGCGCAGGCCGCCCTGCCCGGGAGCGATGCCTTCTTTGGCCATGGCAGTGCGGATGCGGCGCACGGCTTTCTCAGTGACGTGGACGCCCTGGATTTTGGGGCTTTCCGGTCGGGGCGCAGCCTCAGTGGCGGAGGGATTGCCGGGGGTCGAGATGGAGACAATTTGGCTCATGGTTATTGTTGCGGGGCCGTTGTGTTGCGATTGGAAGGAGATGCAGGTCCCCTCCACTGCGCTTCGCCTCGGATGACACTCTGGCTAGTGAGCGGCTGCTACTGCTGCACCGGCCGACTCTGTGATGTTGTTCTTCTTCTTCCAGTCGCCGATGGCTGCGCGGATCGCGTCTTCGGCGAGGACCGAGCAGTGGATTTTGACGGGAGGAAGTGCAAGTTCCTTAACGATATCTGTGTTGGTGATGGTCATGGCTTCGTCGATGGTCTTGCCCTTGACCCACTCGGTAGCGAGCGACGAGGAGGCGATGGCGGAGCCGCAGCCGAAGGTCTTGAACTTGGCTTCTTCGATGACCTGCGTCTCGGGGTTGACCTTGATCTGGAGGCGCATGACGTCGCCGCATTCGGGAGCGCCGACGAGGCCGGTGCCGACTTCGCTGCTCGACTTGTCGAGCTGGCCGACGTTGCGGGGATTGTTGTAGTGGTCGATGACCTTATCACTGTATGCCATGGTGTGTTCCTCCGGTCGTGCTTATCTTTACTCTACGCCTGTACCTCAGGGGCTGAAAGCCCTTGTTTCTGCTTCAGGCGGTTGCGGCGCGGCTGAAACCGTGCCCTTCCACGAAATCATTTTGGTCCGGCATCGTCGAACCGCAGACCTTTCGACTTCGCTCAGAATGACAAATTCGAATGCGGCGACAGAACTCTAGTGCGCCTGCCATTCAATCTTTGAAATGTCGATGCCTTCCTTGACCATCTCGTACAGGGGCGAGAGCTCGCGGAGCTTCTGGACGACGTCGATGATCTTGTCGGCGACGTAGTCGACTTCGGCTTCGCTGTTGAAGCGTCCCAGGCCGAAGCGGATGGAGCTGTGGGCGACGTCGTCGCCAAGGCCGAGGGCCTTCAGGACATAGGATGGCTCCAGCGTCGCGGAGGTGCACGCTGAACCGCTCGAAACCGCAATGTCGTTGATGCCCATCAGCAGCGACTCGCCTTCCACATAGACAAAGCTCATGTTGAGGTTGCCGGGCAGGTGGTGCTCCATGGTGCCGTTGACGTGGATATAGTCGAGCGCCGACTCGAGCTTCGCCTTGAGCTTGTCGCGCAGGCGGGTGAGACGTTCGGCCTCTGTTGCCATTTCCTCGCGCGCGATTTCGCAGGCCTTGCCGAGGCCAACGATGCCGGGGACATTCAGGGTGCCGGAGCGCATGCCGCGCTCGTGGCCGCCACCGTTAATCTGCTCGGAAATCTGGACGCGGGGGTTGCGACGGCGAACATAGAGGGCGCCGACACCCTTAGGGCCATAGATTTTGTGCGCCGTCATTGAGAGGATGTCGATATTCATTGCATTGACGTCGACCGGGATTTTACCCACGGCCTGGACTGCGTCAGTGTGGAAGATCACGTTCTTCTCGTGGCAGAGCTTGCCGATTTCCGCGACTGGCTGGATGACGCCGATTTCGTTGTTCGCGAACATGATGCTGACCAGGATGGTCTTCTCATCCATGGCCGCCTTCAGCTGCTCCAGGTCAACCAGGCCATCCGCCATAACAGGCAGATACGTCACGCGATAGCCGGCCTTTTCGAGGCGCTTGCAGGTATCGAGGACAGCCTTGTGCTCAGTGACCTGGGTGATGATGTGGTTGCCGCGTTCGCGATACATCTCGGCGACGCCCTTGATCGCGAGGTTATTGCTCTCGGTGGCGCCGGAAGTGAAGATAATTTCTTTCGAGGTGGCGCCGATCAGTTTGGCGACCTGCTCGCGGGCGATGTCAACGGCCTGCTCGGCAGTCCACCCGAAAGAGTGATTGCGGCTGGCGGCGTTGCCGAAGATATTGGTGAAATAGGGGAGCATCGCTTCAAGGACGCGCGGGTCCATTCTGGAGGTCGCGTGGTTGTCCATATAAATGGGAAGCTGGACGGCGTCGGGCTTCACAAGCTCCGGCTTGGGCGTTTCCGCGTGCCGCGGTCCCGTACCGTTGTGGTTAGTAATATCTGTCGCGATGGCGCTCATGTTCTCTCCTTACGATTCTGCACGCTGCCTGCTGCGAGAGGCCTGCGCAAACTTGCACTACGAGACCCGGCTGCCCGTGGCTTCCGGACGCGATTTTCTGCTCAACGTGACCAGTGTCGTTCCAAAGCCCGTGGCGTGACGCGCTGACTGGCGCTGCAATGATTCCTCCGACTCACAGAGATCGGCGATACTCAAGGCCTTCAAGACTTCAGCGATGCTATCGTTTACCTTACGCAATGGTTCTTTGATGGTACAGCTATCGTTTAAGTCGCATTGGCGCAGGCCGTTGTCACAGGATGTGATAAACAATGGCCCGTCTATCGCGCGTATGACTTCAAATGCGGTGATCTGGCCGGCGGAACGGGCCAGTGAGTAGCCGCCATTGATGCCGGCGTGGGAACGAAGCAGGCCAACCTTCGCCAGTCGCTGCAGGATTTTTGCCAGAAGCTGGGGAGGTATCCCGTAAGCATCGGCAATGTCCTTCGCGCTTTGCGCAGCGAGTTCCGGGCGCTCGGCGAGAAACTTGAGCGACATAAGCCCGTAATCCGCTTTTTTGGTGAGTCTTAGCATCGATTAAACACAAGTGTATCTGAAAGTCGGACAAAGTAGGTCGCACTTTAAGTATACGACCGGCGAAAAGGGCTTTCAAGACGGCGATTTAAGCCGTTCAGGGTACGGTTTGGCCGACGCCGGCAATACCCAGCTTTACCTCGTCGACGGGGATTTCCAAGGCACCGACCTGGTCGCCGGCGACATCATGCAGACCGAGACGCAGGAAATAATTGCCTTTTACCGGGATCGCAACGACCTGGCGCATGCCGAAGCCGTGCTCGAGGACCTGGCGATAGCTGGCTTCGCGGAGGTTGAGTTCGACACTGGTCTGGAGTGAATTGACGACCTCGCCGCCAGCGCCGTAGACGACCGCGACGAATTCAAGCTGACCATGCCGTACGCCGTCTGCATTGCGAGTCAGCTTTACCTTGTGAGCGTCGGCCAGGTAGAGGATGTGATATTCGCGGTAGGGCTTGTCTTTGAACTCGGGACGCAAAAAGTTGCCGGCAGGCGGGGGCTGGTTCTTGTCGAGCTTCTCGACCCGGGAGGAGGGCGTCAGGCTGGCATTGAAGATCAACTCCGTCGGCGGCACTGCGCCGAGGGCCATGGCTGCGGGCAGGCCTTCTTTCGGCTTGGGAATGGCAACACCCTGCGCCGACTGCGCCTCGGCATCCGGATTGTAGGTGCTGCTGGTGGGACGCCTTTCCAGGGCTTTCAGTTGACGACGCTCGCGCTTTTCGTAGCTCTTGGCGTAGTAGCCGCGTCGGTACTGTAGCCGCAGGTCGCTCCGGTTCGTGATGATCTTGATGTGTCGATAAGCGCCGTCCCAGTTGGTGTTGGTCGTGGAGTAGGCGAGGGTGTAATAGTACGAGCCGTTGTTGACGATCTCGGCGATCGCGTCCTTAATGCCGTTGGTGTTGTAGTAGGCCTTGCCCCCAGTGGCATCAGCGACTTCATCGAGGGCGGAGTGGTCAAGGAACTGCCTTACGCCGAAGCCATTGCCGCCGCCGCCGGGATGGCGCGCGGAAGCGTCGAAGTGGGGGTCGGTCTGGAGACCGCGGTCGTCGATGGGGTAGACGGCAACGCGGCTTAGCGTCAGCATATCGGTGGCAGAGGCCAGCTCGTCTGCGGAGACATCTGCTCCGATCAGATTCGCGTCATCCGGGTAATGTATCGTGTCGCGGAAGGCGCTGCTGGAGCCATAGACGTTGCGGGGAATGCTGCCGGTAAACCAGATGAGGCTTTTGCGACCGGGATACGCCGCGAGATAGCTGCCCATTTCCTTCAGGCCGGCGTTGAGGATATCGGAGCGGTAGCGGCGATAGACCTCATTATGGTCGGTCAGCAGGGAGAGCCTGGGCATATCGCGTTTGCTACTGACTGCGTTGCGGAGAGTCTCGGGGTCGGAGGTGAACCCCTGGATGAGGCGCATCTGCGTATCCAACTGGAAGATCGCGATCGGAGTGCCCGGCGGCACCGACTTCATATATTTGATGACCTGCTCCCGGAGGTACATCTGGGCTTCAATGGGGCTGTTGAGAGCGTCCAGCAATAGGACGGTGGAGGCGTTGCTGTTGGTGACCGGCGCGAAGTTGGTGAAGGTGTTCGGCGGCAGAGGCGGGGTAGGGTTCGTCGTGGGAGGGCCCGAGCGATCGTCGGGGGCATGCTCCACCATACTTTTGACGGTCTGCGGGACACCATCTTCTTCGAGGCGAATATCACCGGGCTTAAGCCCGGTGACGGGATGTCCATTAGCATCCGTGACCAGGAGGTCTAACTGCACTTCGCGCGAAACGACTGTAAAGGTCGTGATGGGACCGGCTGGTGGTGCAGCGGCGGGTGTAGGAGCAGGCTGTGGGGTCGACTGCGCGGCGAGGTCGGGGCGGGTGCCATTTGCTCCTAACAGGCACAGGCAGCAAGCTGCGACGAGCGACTTTCCAAGAGCCATACGGGGGCCGATACTGACCATTCGCACGATCCCCCGGCGATTGAGGATTCTCACAGCACTCCATCCTAACGTTACTAGTGCGCGGGACTCGTGGCATGAGAACGATTTTTTCGACGAAAACATTCAGAGGATGCGCCCGATGCGCGGTTTTACCAAAGTCTTACATGCTCCGCCCGGGGCGGGTCGATGAGTCAGATAGCCTTGAAAATAGGAAATTTAAATGACAACAGTGACCATTTCACCTTCTCCGTCCGACCTCTACTCTGCCTCCGAAAAGGAACTGATCCTGCTTGAAACGGCCTCCGGCAAACTGGACCGGACGTTTACCCTCTTTTTGATCTTTTTTCATCTGGGCGCGCTCGCGGCGTTGTTCTTCTTCTCCTGGAAGGCACTCGCGGTCACCGCTGTCCTGTGGGTCTTTGCGCAAAATGGCGGGATCGCCATGGCGTACCACCGGCTATTGACCCACCGCGGCTACCAGGTGCCCCGGTGGCTGGAGTATTTCCTGACAACCTGCGCCACCCTGGCCCTGCAGGGAGGACCGATCTACTGGGTGGCGGTGCATCGGCTGCATCACCAGTACACGGACAAGCCGGGCGATCCGCATTCGCCGCGCGAGGGAGCATGGTGGTCGCATATCGGCTGGATCACGAATGGCAACCTGCACAATCACAGTCCGCTGCTGAAGCGGTACGCGCCCGACCTGATGAAGGACAGCTATTACCGCTGGCTGAGCAAGTATCACTGGGTGCCGATCTTCGTTCTCGGCGGAGGGCTGGCAACGTCCGGGCTTCTGCTTGGCGGCATGAAGCTGGCGATCGGTTTTGTCCTGTGGGGAGTGTTTCTCCGCGTGGTCTGCGGCTGGCATGCGACGTGGCTGGTGAATTCAGCGACCCACATGTTCGGCTCGCGCCGCTGGGCCGTCAAAGACGATTCCACCAACAACTGGTGGGTCGCGCTGCTCACCGGCGGCGAAGGCTGGCACAACAACCACCATGCCCACCCCGTCTCCGCCAAACACGGCATGGCCTGGTATGAAGTCGACTTCAACTGGTGGGGAATCCTATTGCTGAAGAAACTCGGCCTGGCGAAGAAGGTCTACGCTAAGGAACTCGCACCCGCCGAAGTCGGACAACGCTTCCGGCGATTGTAAGGGCGCTTGTAAGAATGCTACCTGGCCGGCTGCAGCGGCGCTAGGTAGCAAATGCGAACGTAAGTTTAGTGAATCGAATGGCGCCCCAGGAGCGCTTAGGCGACGTACTGGCCGGAGTAGAGTTCAGTCAGCTTTTCGATGAGTTCGCGATAGTTGCTCACTTCCATCTGGACCTCGGTGCCGGAGTGGAGCTGGACGACGGCAAGCTTGCGCTTGTGGTCCATAGCAACGGAAGCAATCTGGTCCAGCGGGATGGACCGGGTCTGTTCGAGTGCGCTGGCAAGTTGGAGCGGGTTCATGAAGTACCTTTCCTGCAGCGGGCTCTGTACTGTGTGATGCGGATCGCGGCGATTCTTCTTTAGCTACCTAAACCGGAAACCCCTCCCCCGAAAGGCTTACGACCCAGGCAGTTCAAGAAGAACCACCGCATGCATTCACCATACAGCTTAAGTGGGATTTCACCAGACCCCGAGCGTAACGTTCGGGCGGAATCTGAGTAATGACTGGTAACGTGTCTGGAGACGCCCCCGGGCCCTACCTCAGAGCTGGATATTGACCAGGTCCGGGGCGTGTTCTTCTGAACGACGATCGCTGGGAGCGTTGGACGGTGGTTTCTGCGGGGCCCGCCAGTGATCGATATAGGAAATCTGATGCACGCAGGAGACGGTGCAGTTGGGGGCACAGCTTTTTTCTGTGAGAAACTCCCGGTCCAGGTCGGCCTGGGTGTATTGCGACAAGGGTGTTCCCGGCCAGCCACGCTGCTGCGAGCAATAGTGGACCAGCCCGTTTTCGCAGATGTAGAGGTAGCGCGAACCGGCGCGGCAGCGCCAGTCATTGGGTTGGCCGTTCGCAATGGCTTCCTGGAAGTGGTTGAATCGAGAATAGTTCTTCTTCTCCAGGTGAGACATTTCGTAGTAGACGCGGCGTTCTTCATCGACCAGCGGCTTCAGTTGACCGCTGCCGTCGTGGATGATGCCGATGGTCGAGGTGAATCCGAGTTCCAGGGCGCGATGGCCGATGGTCAGCGCATCCTGCGGGTTTTTAATGCCGCCGCCGACGACGGAATTGATGTTGACGTGGAAGTCTGCAAATTCGGAGAGGTTCTGTAATTTCTTATCGAGGACTTTGAGGCTTTTCTTTGAAATCTCGTCGGGCTGTACGTTGTCGATCGAGATCTGCATGTGGTCGAGTCCGGCGGCGTTCAGTCGCTTGATGCGGTCCGGTACCAGAAGGTAGCCGTTGGTGATCATGCCGGCCATTGCGCTCACCTTGCGGATGCGGCGGATGATGTCGTCGAGTTCGGGGTGCAGCAATGGTTCGCCGCCGGAAATGGTGATGATACTGGTGCCGAGGCGGCCGAGATCGTCGATGCGGCGTTCCATTTCGTCAAGCGGCACGGGATTCGAGACTTCGTCGTACTCATTGCAGTAGGCGCAGGAGAGATTGCACCGGCGCATGGGCACGATCTGGGCCATGACGGGATGATGGGTCGACGCCAGGGCATGGCCGACGAGGGCAATTTCGCGGGCCTTGCGAACGCCGGCCTTGGCGCGATAGGCAAGGCTCGATCTGTGAGCGGAAACAGGCATAAGGCTTGGATGATTATAGCGATTCAAGCAGTTTGGCGAGCAGCGGCGCGTAAGGACGATGCGGGGTGTTCCGGGTCGATTACGAGCGCAGCCGTTCCCAGGGTCAATTCAGGCAGTTGGAAGGCCCACGGCTCGCGAGTCGATCAGTAGGGTTGGAGGGAGCCGCAGCAATCCTGCTGAACAGCCCGCAATCGTCTCATGGCTTCGCCGATCCGGGCCTGGAGTACTTTGCTATCCGGCAGGTCAGCTTGCGCGTCGCTCATGGCTTTGTCAGTGCTTCCTGGTTGGTCCTTGAAGTTTTCCATCTGCGACCTGATCCGGCTGTCGTCGAGTTGGAGTGGCGGCAATGGCGGCAGTTCCAGTTTTGCCTGCGTTTTGGGCGGAGGGATGGTGACCACTTCGACATGCTTGTTGCGCACGATGGTGAGCTGGATCGGTTTGCCCTGGGCGTTCTGCATAGCACGCAGCCAATCCACGGGCGTGACGATGGAATCGTCGTTCACTTTGAGGATGACGTCGCCTGCCTGCAGACCGGCGACGGAAGCCGGGCCGCCCTGCTCGACGCTCTTGACCAGCAGGCCAGTGCCGTCCTTGACGCCGAAGAAGGCGGCGAGCTGCGGGCCGATGGGGTCGAGGGTTGCGCCGATGCGGAAGGGATGGGGGAACTGGAATTCCGGCGTGTCGTCCGAAAAGATGGCATCTCCATCGCCAAGGTCATTCTGCATGGCGACCACGCCTCTGAAGGTGTTGCCGACTTCCGGCATGGGGACGTTGAAGTGTTGCAGAAATGCCTGATGCTGCAACTTGGCGCGGTCGGCCAGCTTGATGTCAAACTTCATCGGTCTGGCGTCGCGGAGAACGCCGAGACTGACGATCCGGTCAGGTGGTAAGCCGCGCATGGTCTCGCGAAATTGCCGGGCACTGGTGACTGCCTTGCCGTCGACGGTGATGATGACGTCCCGGAGATGAATGCCGGCTTTGCCGGCGGGCGCATCGTGATCGACGGCGATGACTTCAACGCCCTGGGTGCTCTTGAGGCCCAGCATTTTGGCGGAATCGAGCGTTACATCGCGGATGTTCACGCCAAGATAGCTGGCCGGCGCATCCACGAGGACCAGTTGCGGCGGCGCGTCCTGCGGGACCACGGCATAAGCTGCCGTGAATGAGCAGGCCAGACAAACTGCAAGCAAAGCAGGCTTCAATCTGAAGAGCGAGATCATCGTTCTTTTCATGCTTCCCTCATGTCTTGTCGCTGGCCAGGTCATTGGATCTGCAGGCCGACGTCGCTCGCATCCTGAGACATGATGCGGGACATCCTGCGGACGGTCGGGTCCTGGTCGGTGTTGGAGACGTTGTGGAGCACCTGGCGCACACTGCTGTCCGCTTCGACCGGCGACAACATGTGGATGGCCTGTGCGCGCACCTGGGGTGAGTTGTCATGGATCAGCGATTCGAGCAGGGTGTCGCGGACGCGGGTGTCTTCGGTCAGATAGGGCTGCAGGCCAATGAGCGCCTGGCCGCGCAGGGCAGGGTCGCCATCATAGCGGGCCGCCGTCATGAGCGCGCCGCGGACCCGGCTGTCGTCGCATTGCGGGCCATGGCTGCAGGCCTCAGCGAGCAGCCGCACGGAGTCGTCCTGGACCTGCGGGTCGGTAGGGCTCTGAATGCCCATCGCCAAAAGCCGGCGAATGGCCGGATCGTCGGTCGATCCAGTGGCAGACTCGGGAACAAGCCGGTTGTAGCGCACGAGCACACTCTTGCCATCCGGCTGTGCGGCAACGCTACTGACACTGGCGACGGGCGTGCTGTCGGGCGGGACGAGCGGGGTGGTCGTGGTGGCGATGGGAGCGGGATGGGTCTTGACGCCAAGCTGGTAGCCGCTGAATCCGCCCAGGCTGATGCCGGCAAAAAGCATGGCGGCCGAGGCAAGCGGTCTGAACGAGAGCGTGCCGGCAAACAGACGGGGCCACCAGTGTCGCTGCGCCTCCCTGTCGATAGTCGCGGCGAGACCGCGGCGCGTCGAGGCCAGTAATTCTGCTGAAGGCTCGATGCGGGGTTCCTGGGCCACTGTCTCCTGCAATGCGCGCAGGGCGGCGAGTTCGCGCCGGCAATCCTCGCATGCGGCAAGGTGTGCATCGAGAGCATGCACTTCTTCTGGCGGAAGTTCGCCATAAAGACGAAGCATCAGGCGTTCCTGGGCCTCGTCACAGATCGGTCGCTCGGGATGGAGACTCACAGGGCACCCCCGCGGATGGGGGCAAGCTCGGCGCGCAGCTTTTTGGTGGCGCGGAAGAGGGTGTTTTTGGCGGTCTCCTCGGTGGTATTCAGGACTTCGCCGATGGCGCGGAGGCGCATGCCCTGGTAGTGCTTCATCTCGAAGACCATGCGTTCGCGGGGTGTGAGCTTGCCGAGCGCTTCGTGGATTTTTTCACCCACTTCCTTGCGTTCAAGTTCGCGCGCAGGGTTGGCCATGGCTCGGTCGTCGGAAACATTGCCGAGCAGGTCGATGGTGCCGCCAACGCCGTCGGCCATGGTCGCCGGGTCTTCGCGGCGGGTCTTGCGGCGGCGCATAGCGTCGAGGGCGACATTGGTGACGATGCGGTAGAGCCAGGTGTAGAACGAGCATTCGAACCGAAAATTGGGCAGGTAGCGGTAAGCCTTTAAGAAGGCTTCCTGGACGATGTCCTGGGCGTCGTTTTCAGACCTGGTGACATTGAGGGCCAGACGGAGGACGGCCTGATCATGCTGACGAACCAGCGCGTCAAAGGCGCTGCGGGAACCGGCCTGGGCGTCGCGGATGAGCTGTTCCTCAAAGGCACGCTCGGGATCGAGTTCACGAAGAGTTCCAACGGCAGCCGGAGCTTCGCGACGCGCAAGGGCAGAGCGAAACGGGTTGGCAAGTACACCGAGAACGCTGGTCGACATCCATTCTCCTTAGGCAGAGACCATTCTTATGCAGTAGACGCCAAAGGGAGCAAATGGTGAGCAGGTTTATGCTTGGAAAATGGCGGAAATGATTACAGCGTATTGCGATGGCGGGTCGCGGGGAAACCCGGGGCCGGCTGGGTATGGCGTGTCGATTGAGGGGCCAAACGGGCAAAAAATCGGCGAATTGAGTGAATTTCTGGGGGTAAAAACGAACAATTTTGCTGAATATTCAGCGCTGCTCGGAGCGCTTGCATTCGCCCTGAAACAAGGTCACAAGACGCTGCGGGTGATTGCCGATTCTGAGCTGATGGTGAAGCAGATCAAGGGCCAGTACCAGGTGAAAAGTCCTGAACTGCGGCCGCTTTACGACGAAGCCAGACGCCGGATTGCCCGGCTTGAAAAATTCGAGATTCAGCATGTGCTGCGGAACAAGAACAAGCGCGCCGACGAACTGGCGAATGACGCGATGGACAAAGGGACGGGCAAGTCGGTGCGCCTGGCAGCGGCTGCGCCGAAGATCGAGATTGGCGGCAGGCCAGCGCCGAAAGCAGCACCGGCACCGGCCGTCTCCGGAAAGGTGCTGCGCGGGTTTGTGAAGAATGGCGTGGTGCATCTGTTGGAGGGGGAACTGCCGGAGAATGCGTTCGTGAAGGTGACGGTCGAGTGATGCAGGCGAAAGCCGGGGCGAGCCGGCTGCTCGATGGCCGTGTTCGGTTTTGCTTTGTATGGCTCTTGATCTACCTGGTGCGGCTTCCTTTTATCCTTATCCACCATGTTCAGGAAGACGCCTTCATTACTTTTCGCACGGCAAGGCACCTGGCGGAGCAGGGCGACTTTTCTTTCAATCTTCATCAGCATTTTCCGGCGACGACGAGTCTGCTGTATCCATTCATCATTGCCGGAGTCGATTTAGTGCTTCATAGCCGGATGGTGCTGGGCGTGCAATTGCTGGGCACGGCATTTGTCGCGCTGGCGAGCTACCTGGCCGCGCGCGCGCTGAGCCAGGAGCCCCGCGAGTGGATGATGGTATGGGTGCTGTTGGCGTGCTGGCCGGTGTCTCTGCTGGTGAGCTATACCGGGATGGAGACATCGCTGCTCCTGCTGGCCCTTGGCATGGCCATGTATGCGTTTCGCCAGCCGGAAAAGGCCACGCTTTTTGCCGTCAGCATGCTGCTGCTGCCGCTGATTCGACCTGAAGGCGTCGGCTACGGGATTGTCTTTTGCGCTGCGATATTTTTTGTGCGCAGGCGCGCGGCAGCCTTTGGATTGGCGGCGCTCACGGCCGGGGTAGCTCTGCTGTTGCTGGGAAGCCGACTGACGACAGGCAATTTTCTACCGACAACCATGCGCGCAAAGGAGATTGCCTACCATCCCAGCCACGCATTGGCCGCGGTTGCAGTCCGGGTGAGGGAGGTCTTTCTTCACCAATCGTTCCTGCTGCCGGTTTCTACAAGTTACCTTACCCGCTTGTCTCCGCTACTGTTGCTGATTGCAGTTGCGGCCTTCTGGATGGCATTGCGCAGAACTGTGGACCGACGAGAACGGGCGCTCCTGGGCGCACTGGCGGTCCTGGTGGTTGGGGTCCCAGTCGCGTACGCAGCCGGCGGCGTGATCTTCGACTGGTATTTCTACCCGGCCAACTGGATGGCGATGAGTGTGATCGTCGCTGTCGCTGTACGTTTACTGGCAGCATCTCGCTACCGGACGGCGGGATGGTTATTGGCGGCCGCGGTGTGGGTCGGGCTTGCCGGACTGCAATG
>Ga0116228_10003409_pt1 | contig 13963 bp, 12 predicted proteins | sample S1TSphfallax_2_FD_89694 | JGI IMG/M metagenome (GOLD analysis project Ga0116228, IMG submission 89694) | Host-associated microbial communities from peat moss isolated from Minnesota, USA - S1T2_Fc - Sphagnum fallax MG | ecosystem: Host-associated > Plants > Peat moss > Unclassified | place... | reverse complement strand
CGATCGTCGGGTTGGTCGTATCGGCTGTGATCGTTGTGGTGAACGGGGTCCAGGAGGAGGGATTAGCGCCGTTGATGCTGTTTTGATACTGAGCCATAGTTACCTTTATGTGACGATGAAGTTGCCGATCCCTGAGGTGACGACCCACTGGGTGTTGGCCGTTAAGCACAAGAGGGAGAGGACATCATACTGGTTGGTCGCAGCGATGCTTCCCCCTGTTCCTGTTGTTGTGGTCTGCCCCTCAAAGTTCACGCTCTGATTTGCGTTCTGCGCAAGCGTCCATTTCCCAGAGCCTGCTCCTGCGATATTGAGCGTGCTACCCGATGGGGCGTTAACAGGAAGGGTCATGGTGGTGAGAGAACTGTTCTGCGTGTAGTAATTGCCGTTGGGAAGCATCAGCTGGGAGATGGTGGGGACAGCACTCCACAGCGTTGTCGGAGCCAGGTTCGATGAGGGAATCTGGGCGATGCTGAACGAAACATCCCAGAACTGGTAGCCGGCGCTCGATTCAGCTCCGCACCGGACATCGATCGTATCGCCTGCGGCAAGCAGCCCCGTGTAGTTGAGCGCGCACAAACTCAGAGGAGAGGAGGTGTTCAGCTGTTGATAACCAACCCCCAAAACGGTTGTCCCGTTTTTGACAAGCTGTAAGAAGACATTGGTTGCTGTGACGAGCCAGACAAGTCCTCCATCGATGAGGATCTGATAGATCCCCGATCTAGTGATCGCCACTTGAAACTGGGAGATGGTCATGCCGACCCCAATGTTCTGCGTGAGCGAGGAGAGATCGAGGCGTGCTGAGGTGTTGCAAGGGGTTGTGGCTGAGCCAGAAACGCTGGTTTGAACGACGGTAGAGCCTGGGGTGAATTGGGTGCTGCTTTGCCGATTCCAGGAGGCTTGGGCCAAAGGAATGACCAGTTTGGCTGGGGTGATCCCACTGATGTATTCGGTGATGAATACGCCCCCTGAGGTTCCAGCCCCTCCTGCGAGCGCTGCTCCCGATGGGACTTGGGAGGCGCCGCCGCCGCCACTTCCGTAACCAAGAGCTGCCGAGCCAGCGGAGAGGATCCCTCCCTGTCCGCCGCTCCCTTTTTCAGAGCTGCCTCCAATGCCCCCGAAGAGCACGCCCGATCCGCCAGAGGAGTTGCCTCCGACACCGCCTGCAAAGCGGAAGTTGCCCCCGGTTCCCCCGGTACCGCCTAGCGCCCCCGGGATATTGAAGGCGGTGGCAGCTGATGCAGAGGTTCCCCCAGCTCCCCCATTGGCAGAGAGAAGAGAGCCCACCGATGTCGCTCCCCCGGCGCCTCCTGCAACGCCAGAGCCTGCGGAGCCGGCAGCGCCGATCGTGATCGTCTGTGAAGTGCCGATCTGCGCGGCGGTGAAGATCCCGTAGGCGTATTCGCCGCTTCCGCCGCCGCCGCCGCCTGAGTAGGTGGTAGCCCCTGTTGCCACCGCACCACCACCACCACCACCACCGCCAACAGCGATTATCTCACAGTAGAGCATCCCGGGGCTTGGGGTGTAGGTGGCAGAGGCCGCAAAGATTTGGGCGTTGATCACCGGGGTTGCAGCGGTCTCAGAGCTGAGAGAGTAGTAGGTTGTTCCATCACAAAAAATCTGCCGGCTCCCATAGTTAAAGACGATGCTGATCGCCGCTTGCCCATCGATGGTTCCCGACGCGGGCTGAATTTGGATGTGGTTGGTCGACGCCCCTCCCGATGTGTCCTCGATCCAGAAGGTCTTACCGACAAGCAGAGCAGATGGTGTAGGAAGCGTGATGATACGCAGCGATGCGGTATTGCTCACCTCGATGATCACATCGGTTGCCAACGCAGTATAATCGGTTGAGACGGTGGTCACTGGTTGATTGAGGAAGCGGTTGTTGACCGTTGTCTGGATGGGCATAAATTCCTAGTTAAGGGGTATCGTCATGCGGATGCTGTAGCGCAGGTTTGCTGTGCTCAGCGGATAGAGCGTGCTACCCACTAAATAGGCGCTCTGGCTCTTGCCGATCCCGAGAACGATCCGGGTCGCATCGTAGAGGATCACATTGCCGCTTGCATTGGCTTGCCCTTGAACGATCGCATGGCAGCTGCCGATCACGGAGTAGTTATAGGGTGAGACCGATGAGAGGATCCCTGTGACATCGGTATTGATCGGGTATCCAATCGGCAGGGTGAACAGGTAGGTTCCACTGCCGGCGCTTCCCGCCCCTGTTTGGGCAAACTGGATCGTGACAAAGAGGAGTTTGCCCAGCTGCATCTGATAGGCGGTGAGCGAAGAGCTCGAGCCGGGTGTGGGATTGGTCTGGGTCGCGCCCAGTGTGGTTGTGTAAGGCTCCCAGGGCGATGAAGGGGGTAATGACATCTGATCTTCCTTGTGTGACGTGTGTTGGTTAGTTCAATCCATAGATTTTAAAGATCCCGGTTCCAATGTTTCCCGCATCCATCAGGATCCGGAACGCATTCATCCCTGTTCCACTGGTTAAGTAGCCTCCTGAGACGCCAAACAGAGACCCCGCTGTCCAAAAGGTGCTTCCCGTACTGGTCACAACCGCAGAGGTATTCAAATTATACAAGTAGCAATTGCCTGTGCTAAACGGGCCCGCTGAGATTTGGAAGCCGAGTTGAATGCCTGTTGTCAGCGATTGGTTGCTCCACGTCACGCTGTTATACGGTGCATAGTTCTGTCCGCTCAAATAACCACTTGTGATGTAGGAGGAGCCATTATTATTTGACAGCTGTAGCATGAGAAATTGAATGCCCGATGCGATGCTCACATTAGAAAAAGTGACCAGAACATTATTGATGCTTGAGGGGATATTGGTGACATTGATCACAGGGGTATTGCTCGCTGTTGCTGAAAAGCTCCAACCATTGACGATATTTTGTGCCATCTTGGCTCCTTCAGTTTTAGACTAGGGTTAAGTTGCCGACGCCACCGGTTGCCACCCACTGGGTATCTGCGACCACACAGAGGAGCCAGAGCCCATCGTAGCGGTTGATCGAGGCGATACTACCTCCGGTTCCTGTCGTGGTGACTTGATTGCCGACATTGATCGACTGCCCGGCGTTTTGGGCCAGCTTCCATCCTCCTGCTCCCAACCCACAGATTTGCAACTCGGTGCCAGCTGCTGCTGCAACGGGAAGCGTGAAGGTGGTCAGCGTTGCGCTCTGGGCGTAATACCTGCCATTCGGGGCCATCAGTTGGGAAGTTGCCGCAACCGGGTTCCACTGGGTAAGAGGGATGATTGTCGATGAGGGGAGTTGAGTAATGGCTAAAGAAATAGCCCAAAACGAAAAACCGCCTGACTGTTGACTATTAACCCTAAAATCAATGGTATCGCCTACAGCAAATTCGGCAGTGACAATGAAAGAAGCCGTTTCAATTGCAGATTGCGACTGTGTTTGTGCTGCCCCCATTGCCAAAACAGTGGATCCATTTTTTACGCATTGTAGCACTCCATTTTGTGGTACAGATGAAACGAGCATACTTGTATTACCAACAATTTGGTAAGTGCCGCCCTGTGTGACTGCTGCCTGGAATTGTGAAATTGTAAGTCCAGAATTTTCGTTTTGGGTCAATGCACTAAGGTCAATCCTAGATGCAGTACCAGAAGGAACACTTCCAGCATCAGATGAAAAGTTTATTTCAACAACTGTAGCTCCAGGCGTGAATTGAGTAGTAGATTGACGAGTCCAAGAAGCTTTTGCTAAAGCGACAACAGGCATCGAAGCTGCTGATGTCGCAATGTACTCGGTGATAAATACACCACCAGGTGCGCCAGCTCCTCCAGAATTTGCTGATGCTGTGCCATAATTAGTCCCTCCCGAACCCCCAGACCCATAACCCAAGCCAGCAGTTCCAGAAGAACTATTTCCAGTAGGAACAGCCGTTCCCCCAGCACCATAAATAGAATTTCCGCCTATTGATGCAAGTGCAACAGAGCCAAAAACTGCACTAACCCCCCCTCCTTGCGCTCCAGCATTTCTAAAAGAACCGCCAGTCCCACCAGTCCCACCAACTGCTCCCCCGGCAGAGGCATTGGGGCCAGCCGTAGTAGTTGTCCCCCCAGCACCACCAAGAGCAGTCATTAACGAACCTAGAGAAGTTGTTCCGCCTGTCCCTCCAGCAGCCCCTGAATTAGCTGTTCCACCAGCCCCAATTGTGACCGTTTGACTGGCTCCTATTTGTGCGGAAGAGAAAACTCCAAAGGCATACTCTCCACCTCCTCCTCCAGTCCCTAAGCTATTTTGCGCAACTGTTGTTGCAAGAGCACCACCACCAGCACCACCACCACCAAGAATCTCCACCTCACAGTAGAGCATCCCCGCTGTTGGCGTGTAGGTGCCACTGGTTGTAAAGACCCGCTCATTGACGATGAAAGAGCCCGATGTGCGCGAGCCGAATGAATAGTAATTGCTCCCATCGCAAAAGACCTGAGCACTCCCATAATTCGAGGCGATCGCAAGCGAGCTCATCCCATCGATCAATCCAGAGGCAGGTGCGATGAAGATGTTATTGGTCTGCGCCCCTCCTGAGGTGTCTTTGATGATGAACGACTTGCCGACATTACCGAGCGCAGAGGGTGCAGGGAGTGTAATCGTGAGAATGGCTGCTGTGCTGCTCACCTCGATAATCACATCGGAGATGAGAGCCGTGTAATTGACAGCTGTTGTCACAACAGGCTGATTGAAGAAGCGGTTGTTGACACTGGTATTAACCGGCACGTTTGATCTCCTCTTTTTGTCTCATCGCTGATCTTTTCATTTAGACCACACTCAGGTTGCCAGCTGCTGTCAGAACCGTCCACTGGGTGTTGGCAACCGCGCAAAACAGTTCAATCGCATCGTAGGGGTTGCCCGACGAGATGCTCCCTCCGGTTCCTGTTGTGGTCACTTGGTTGCCAAAGTTGATCGATTGTCCGGCGTTTTGTGCGACCCTCCAACCGCCAGATCCCACACCAGCCACGCGCATGGTTGTCCCCGCTGCAGCTGTGATGGGTAGAGTGAGTGTCGTTAGAGAAGCGTTTTGGCAATAGTAATTGTTATTGACCGTCATCGATTGCGCAGCTCCTGAAACCGCACTCCACCCTGCAATGGGGATAATGGTCGTCGAAGGAAGTTGCGTGATCGCTAAAGAAACAGCATATAAAGTAACTCCAGCAACAGTTTGCTGAGAACTGATCCTAAAGTCGATTGTATCGCCCACTGCTAATTCTACAGTTGTCACTAGAGGAGCTGATTCCAACCAAGGAACTGTGCCATCTTGACAACAACCGAGCGCAAGGACAGTGGTTCCATTTTTTACACATTGAAAGAAAAAGTTTGCCCCCCCCACATAAGCAAAAGCCACGCTTCCAATAATCTGATATGTACCAGCCTGTGTAATAGTCACTTGTTGGGCAGCGATCGTTAGACCTGACCCTTCATTTTGCGTAAGGGCGCTTAAATCAATGCGAGAAGCTGCATTTGAAGGAGTTGTTCCCGCGTCTGATCCAAATGGAGTCTGGATCGCAGTTGTGCCTGGACTAAATCCAGATGTAGTTTGTCTATTCCAAGCCGCTTTAGCAAGAGCGACAACGGGAAGATTCGGAGAGGTCGTTGCAATGTACTCGGTGATGAAGATAACCCCAGCGGCTCCGTTTCCCCCCGGATAAGCAGGTCCTCCTACTTGGATCGTGACACCACCGCTTCCCCCCGATCCGTAACCGAGACCAGCATTCCCAGGTCCTGTTTGAATCGTTCCTGCTGTCGGAGCAGAAAGGCCAATCCCCCCTCCTCCAAATTGAGAGCTAGCCCCATTACCTGAAGAGGGGTTGATCTTGACTCCAGAGAGATAGTTTCCAAATGCCTGACTGCCCGGCTGACCTGCAACATGAACAACAGCTGACAATCCTCCACCACCTGTTCCTCCTAATCCACCCGACGAGGAGTAGGAATCGTTTGCCCCTGTTAGGCTAGAAACAGTGGTTCCCCCAAGGCCCCCTAAAGCGGAGATCAAAGGGGCTGATCCGAGCGATGTTGTCCCTCCAGTTCCCCCTATCGCTCCGGCGCTTCCTGCCCCTCCTGCCCCAATGGTGACGCTTTGAGAAACGCCGATCTGGGAGGCGGAGAAGATCCCAAATGCATACTCTCCAGCCCCCCCCCCTGCTCCTGAGGACATCCCTCCGCCTGGAACCGCGCTGCTTCCTCCACCAGCACCCCCGCCGCCAACCATCTCCACCTCACAGTAGAGCATCCCGACTGTTGGGGTATAGGTGCCGCTTGCTGTGAAGGCTTGTTTGACAACACCAAGCGTTCCCGTTCCTGGAGCATAAGAAGAATAGTAATTGGTGCCATCGCAGAACACCTGGACGCTTCCATAATTGGCAGAGATCACAACGCTCGTTCCACTGTCGATCGTTCCCGACGCGGGAGCGATCACGATGTTGTTAACGCTGGCTCCTCCTGAGGTGTCTTTGATCAGATAGGCCTTACCGACGTTTCCTGTTGCAGAAGGGGCCGGAAGAGTGATCGTGCGGATCGCACTGGTGCTCGTCACCTCGATGATCACATCGCTGATCAACGCGGTATAACTGACAGCTGTTGGGGTGACAGGTTGATTGAGAAACCGGTTGTTGACGCTAGTATTAACAGGCATTCTCTCTCCTCTTTCTCAAGTGACTAATAAGTTACCCGTCGATCCCAACACCATCCACTGGGTGTTCCCCACAAGGCACAAAAGCGTGATCCCATCATACTGTTTGGTAGAGGCGATCGATCCACCGGTTCCTGTCGTTGTCACTTGGTTGCCGAAGTTGATCGATTGCCCCGCGTTTTGAGCTAAGACCCAACCGCCAGCGCCCCCTCCTGCAATCCGGATCGTTGTCCCTGCAGAGGAAGAAAGGGGCAATGTGAGCGTTGTTACCGCGGCATTTTGGGTGTAGTAGTTGGTGCTTGATGCCAATCCAAGAGAGGTGCTTGGCACAGGGACCCATGTAGAGATCGGCACAACAACCGATGTGGCCAGCTGGACGATCGATAGGGAGATATCCCAGAAGTCAAAAATGCTCCCCTGTGCGCTGTTATAGCGGATATCGATCGTGTCTCCCACGACAAAAGAACCGGTGTAGTTGGCACCTGTCGATTCAAGTGGAGAACCTGACTGGGTCTGTTGGCTTGCCATCCCGAGCACCGTTGTCCCGTTCTTGACAATCTGGGTGATCGCATTATTGAGGCTTCCCGACCAGAGGATCCCCCCATTGACGATCACCTGATAGACGCCCGCCTGGGCGATGGTCACTTGGAACTGGGAGATCGTTATCCCCGTCCCAATGTTCAATGTGAGCCCGGACAAGTCGAGTCGAGAGGCTGCGTTCGAGGGGGAAGAGCCGGGATCAGGGGCAAAACTGGTTTGCACAACGGTCGCCCCTGGAGTGAAACCAACTGAGGATTGGCGGCTCCAGGAGGCTTGACCAAGCGCGATCACTGGCAGCGAAGCGGTCGATGTCGCGATATACTCGGTGATGAACACGCCGCCTGCTGATCCCGCTCCTCCAGAGACAGCAGCACCTGCTGGAGATTGGGCGCCTCCCCCCCCTCCTGCTCCATAGCCGAGGCCTGCCGAGCCAGAGGTCTGCGTCCCCTCATTGCCCCCTGCTCCTTTGGCTGAGTTTCCTCCGATCCCTCCAAAGAGGAGCGAGGCGCTGAACGCTCCTGAAGCGTTGCCTCCCACCTCTCCGGGAAACCTGTAGTTCCCTCCTGTCCCTCCCGTCCCTCCCAGAGCGCCAGGGATATTAAATGATCCTGCTGCTGCTGCAGTTGCCCCTCCTGCTCCTCCATTGGAGGAGAGCAAAGAGCCAACCGATGTCGCTCCCCCAGCACCTCCTGCAACGCCCGATCCAGATGAGCCTGCTGCACCGATGGTGATCGCTTGAGAGGTGCCGATCTGCGTTGCGGAGAAAACCCCATATGCATACTCGCCACCTCCCCCTCCACCACCACCCGTGTACTGCCCTCCGCCCGGAGAGGCAGCACCGCCGCCGCCGCCGCCGCCGCCGATCGCTTCCACCTCGCAGTAGAGCATGCCGGCTGTCGGCGTATAGGTGCCCGTTGCCGTAAAGACCCGCTCATTGACGATGAAAGAGCCTGAGTTGTTCGCCCCAAAGGAGTAGTAGCCGCTCCCATCGCAAAAGAGCTGAACGCTGCCGTAGTTTGACGAGATCTTTGTTGAGGCCGCCGTATCGATCAGGCCGGAAACGGGGGTAATGGTGATCGGATTGGCAGCAGCACCGCCCGAAGTGTCTTTAATGATGTAGACCTTCCCCACATTGCCCCCTCCTGTCACAAGAGAGGGAGCGGGAAGGGTGATCGTGCGCGCAGCGGCTGTGCTTGTCACCTCGATGATCACATCGCTGGCAAGTGCTGTATAGCTCACAGCGGTGGCTGTGACAGGCTGGTTGAGAAACCGGTTGTTAACGCTTGTATTGATGCTAGGCATCTTCACCTGATTGCTTAAGGATGTGCTCTAAATCGATCACCGTTAACGCTTGAATCACCTCAATGACCCGCATGTCGGGGTTGTCCATCTGAGCGATCAGCCAGGGGGTTTGCCTCTGCTGATCTCCATAATGATCGCCACTGCGTTGGATGCAGTTGTAAAACATCCGGTACTGCTCCACCTCTTGCAAAAATCCCCTTCGAGATGAGGATCTCAAAAACAGGTAAAACTGCCTTTTGATCAGCGGAAAGAGGATCGATCTCCCCTCCCCGATTGCCATTTCAGCCCCTGGAAAGTGGGACTGGATCCTACCTAGCACATGTTCTCTAATCCTCTCCCCATTTAGATCGAGAAGACGATTGGAGAAGGCAAGAACGATCAGACCTGATTTCAGGTCTTGAGCGCTATACTGAAACCGGGGAAGGTGGCACCGCCGCCTCCTGTTTTCATAAGGGACGAAGGTGGAGAGGTCGTTCACCTCTAAGCGCCAATGCATCCCAGCAAGAGGAGTTTTCCCCCCTTTTTTACGCTTCCTCAGTTTAGACAACGGTGAAGTTCCCCACAGAGTTAAGCACGCTCCAAATGGTATTGGCTGTCGTGCAGACAAGCGTTAAGCAAGCCCCCGGATCCGCTTGGGTGAGCGATCCGCCCGTTCCTAAGGTTGTCGTGAACAGGCCAAACCGGATCTGCTGGCTCGCTGCTTGTCTGACAGACAGAGCCGCTGCCGGATCGGAGACAACAATCGAGATGATATCGCCAAGACTTGATGTGGCAGGCAATGTCATGTTGTTACCAGGGCCCGAGGTCACCACATAGCCTCTATTCGCCGTCATCGTGAAGCTGGTGTTTACCATGCTCCAACCGAGCCCACCTCCACTTGTCGAGATCGTGATCGATCCCGCTCCGTTGGCAATCGAAATCCCAGAGCCTGCTGTCAATGTCGAGACAACAGGAGGCGCTCCAGTCGATCCGATCGCAACTTGTCCATTGGTCCGAGGGATCACATCGGGGCTCTGATAATAGAGCGTTGCGGTCACTTGAGGGTCGATGCTCGTCGCAGTTCCCCTCAAAATCGCATCGCCGTAAGAAAAGCTGCCAAAAGCTCCAGACGCCCTGACAAAATACCCAGTTGTATCATTGCTCAATAAGCTATCGAACATGCTGGTCATCGTCCCGGCTGCAGTGAACAGCACACAGGCAAATGCCGACTCCACATAAGTGTTATAGGAGCTATTTAAAACAGAGGTCGCAGCTGTAAGCAGAACGCAAGGGGTGGTGCCCCCCTGATTCGCTGTCAGGGTGCTCATCGTCACAGAAACGGTTGAATTGGCTCCAACGGATAAGTTCCGATTTGCCGCGTTGAAGAGGCAATTGGAAATTGTCGCATTCACAGCACCTGTTGAGGTTGGTGCAAAGACGATATTTGCCGCCCCGTTGGCCGCGTTAAACGAGTCATCCAGAACGCAGTTATTAAACGTGGCATACGTTGTGCCCGAAGAGGGGGCAAACGTGAAAAGCGGGTTGGTTGCAGAAACTGTCGGCCCGAACAAGATGTTCGAGACGTTGAGCTGACTATTGGCAACCGAGACGGTGTGGGCGCCGACGATCACTGTTGTTGTGACTCCAAAGATCGTTGCGTTATCAAACCCAGCGCCTGCACCGATAAGGGTCACGTTCGCTGGGAAGGTGAGGTTCTCAAAATAGATCCCCGGTTTGACATAGACAACCCCATTGGTGGCAGCAGAGGCAGCAGTCAGCGCCGCTTGGATCGTGAGGTAGGAACCTTGCGATCCTGTCGCACTCACGATATAGGGCGTTGTCCCAAATAAGTTAACACTGTTTCTTTGCGGCATAAAATGATCTTAAACGTAAGTGATGTTGCCAATCGTGCTGACCAAAAGCCAGGTCGTGCTGGCTGTTGTGCAGATGAGAAAAATCCCATCTCCAACAGCAGTTGATGCCAGCGATCCGCCAGCTCCCACTGTTGTTGAGACGGAGCCGATTTCGATACTCTGGCCCGCTCCCTGGACAATGGTCCATCCTGTGGAGCCTTTCGCGGCATAGACCGCAATCGATGTGCCCACAGCTGCCGTTGTCGGTAGAGTCACTGCCTGGTTACCTGTCGTGACATAGTAGCCGTTTTGAGCCACGGCTGTTTGCGCAGCAGAGATCCCCGTCCAAATCAGCAAGGAAGCGGAGGCCCAAGCCACCGCAGCGCCTGTCGACTGGAGGTATTGCCCTGTCGTTCCCGCTCCGAGCGTGCTCGGATAGGTTCCTGCTCCCGATCCATAGAGGATCGTTCCCGCAGCGGTATACGCACTCGATCCGATCAGACTATCGGTTGCCGCGTTAGGAAAGGTGAAGACAGAGCCGGCAGCGAGTTGCTGGGTGAGCGTGATATCTCCCGATCCGTTCCATGTGATCTTTCTCGGTGTCGTTCCCCCACCGATGGTGGCGCCGACCGCGTTATTGGTGATATCTAAGTTGACAGCACTATTTCTTGCCATAGCTCTCTCCCTTTAGCTAAACGATTACACAACCGTGATGTTGCCGATTGAACTGATCACAAGCCATGTGTTGTTCGCTGTTGTGCAGAGCAGCCAAACACCATCGCCCACAGATGTCGAGGCTAAAGAACCTCCTGTACCTGTTGTTGTCACAGAAGCACCAAACTGGATGCTCTGCGTGGCTAGCTGAACAATGGACCAGCCTGTTGAGCCTTTTGCAGAGTAGACAGCAAGGTAAGTGCCGACAGCTGCTGTTACTGGAAGAGTAACCGCTTGGTTACCTGTTGTGACATAGTAGCCGTTTTGAGCCACCGCTGTTTGCGCAGCAGAGATCCCTGTCCAGCTCAACATCGCAGGAGATGCCCAAACGATACTCGCACCATTGGACTGCAGATACTGCCCCGCATTACCGGCACCGAGCGTTGTCGGATAGGTTCCAGATCCCGATCCATAGAGCAGTGTTCCCGCTGCTGAATAGGCGCTAGAGCCGATGATGTTATCGGTTGCAAAGTTTGGGAATGTGAAGACAGATGCACCTGCAAACTGTTGCGTTAAGGTGATGTCTCCTGTTCCGTTCCATGTGATCTTTCTCTCTGTCGTTCCCCCACCGATGGTGGCGCCGATCGCGTTATTGGTGATATCTAAGTTGACAGCACTATTTCTTGCCATATGAGTACCTAAAAAAATTATATTATTATTATCTAAACTCTTGCCTAACCTTTTGGCCTAAAACACCCTTATGTGAGCACCCAGTTACCGATTGCTGTATACGCAATCCACGTGGTGTCCGCTGAGCGGTACACAAAGAAGATCGCATCCCCAATGGCGCTAGATGTCGCAATCCCAGCAGACGCGCTGATCACCTGCCCCAACCGGAGAAATTGACCCGTATTCGCCTGAATGGTTAACACCCCCACATTATCGACAGCAAATGCGCAGACATTTCCCTGAGAGGGGGAAGAGGGAAGGGTTGCTGTGACAGAGGCTGTCACAAACGATCCAGAATTCGATGTCACCGTCGATGAAGTGCTGATATCGCTCCAGGTCACCCCCTGCCCCGACGAAGTGGGATAGTAGGAGATCGTTAACAACGGGTGGATCTGCAGAGCCGTTCCTTTAAGAACCGCATTGCCGACTCGGAAGACCCCCAATGAGCTTGTCGTCGTTGTGACGTAATAGCCCGAAGAGGCGATCGAATCGTAGGTATCGTTAATCGAAGAGACCGTTGCTGTGCTGGTGAAGTTGATGCAGGAAAATCCAGAGGCGCTAGCTACATAAGCGCATTCGGTTGTTTGCAATGTCGCTGTAGCAGCTGTTAGAACAACCGCATGGGAAGAGGTGGAACTAAAGCTGGAGATCTGAGCAATCATCCCCACTGTCGCCCCTAAGGTCAGAGCCGACCCCGTTCCCGCTGTGAATCCACAATTGGTCGCGCTGACACTGCACGAGGAGAATGAGGCCGCTCCACTTGAGGCGACAATGTTACAATTCTCAAAGGCGACAAACGCTGTTAACCCTGACCCGCTACACGCAAAGGCTGAGCTTGACGAAGAGGTGCTAATGAACGAGCAGTTATCAAAACTTAAACTCGCAGAAGCAGAAGGAGATGCTGTGACCGTAGCTCCCGTTGACTGGAATGTGACATTGGAAAACGAGATGTTTCCCGCTCCTGTTATCGTTTGGGTTCCTGTAAAGGTAACCGAAGTGATTGGAATCCCTAAACTAGCGCTCACCTCATTAGTCGAAGACCCAATGATTGCAACCGCAGTTCCCAGAGCATTAAAGGTCCCGCTGAACGTGTAGTTGCCCGGCTGGACATAGATCGATCCACCCCCCAAGGCTACAACCGCATTAAAGGCAACCATCAGATCCGTTGTCGAGCTGGAAGCCGGATCGGTAGAGACGATATACTTAGAAGGACCGAAATTGTAAGTGCTATTGGTTGCCAGTGTCATTTCTGTTCTATCATTTGTTAAGTTTTCGTGAAGCTGCCAATCATGAAATCGGCCATCCACGTCGTGCTTGCCACTACACAGATCAGATGGATCGCATTCCCCTTTGCTGTAGGGGACAATGTTCCACCCGATGAGGTCACCGTATCTGCATAAGAAAGGATCTGGCCCGCATTGGCCTGAATCGTGACCCCTCCACCTCCTGAGACCCACATCACCTCGAGCGTATCGCCAACAGCAGAGGTCAGAGGAACAGTGAGCGTAATCGCAGAGCTTGACTTGACCAGATACCCCATATTCACCACCATCACGATGGAAGAAGGGTTGTCAAACCAGCTTAATCCCCCGCCCGCAATGGTTAGAGAATGTCCAGAGCCCGATACAGAGATCGTTCCCGATCCCACGATATTCAGATTTCCAGTCGATGGATTAGGATAGATTGTCCCGCCTGTATTTCCAGTGACAGTAGCAACGGGTTTGGGAAAGGGACCGAATGTCATTGCGAAACGCTATGTAAAGAAAAAATTTACACAATCGTTTCACAGACAACTCCTATTTTTCAATAAATTTTTACAAAGTCTAAATTGTTTCTTTACAAATGGTCACCCCAACTCCCTTAACCATGAGCCTCTTAACAACTCAAAAATTTTTAATATTATTAAGCTAATCCGTAGACTTGGAAGGTGCCAGAAATCGTTCCGGTGGAACAGAGGATTTGAAAAGCATTGGCGTTGATCGTGCCATTTAACCAACCCGCGCTATTCATGATGTAGAATTGCCCGACATAAGCCTGTGCAGAGGTGCTGTTTATCCCATAAAGGGAGAGGTTGCCAGAAGAGGGGGTCGTCGATAAAGACACCGCCAGAAGCGCCTGCTCCTCCAGCAAAAGCCGCAGAGGGCCCATACCCCGTTGCGCCCCCTCCTCCTGAGCCATATCCCAATCCATCCGCACCAGTTCCCGGAGGGCTTGGAGAGAATCCCCCCGCTCCAAACGGAGAATTCTCCCCCCCCCTCCCGTTGAGG
>Ga0116228_10003408_pt1 | contig 13963 bp, 7 predicted proteins | sample S1TSphfallax_2_FD_89694 | JGI IMG/M metagenome (GOLD analysis project Ga0116228, IMG submission 89694) | Host-associated microbial communities from peat moss isolated from Minnesota, USA - S1T2_Fc - Sphagnum fallax MG | ecosystem: Host-associated > Plants > Peat moss > Unclassified | place: USA... | reverse complement strand
TTTGTATTAAAATATCATTAAATATATTACTGATTTTTTATGATTTAGTTTTTTTAATGAAATGTTAATAAGAAGTTATGACAAATTAGTAAAATTTCAATATTGAGAAAATATTAGTAATTAACTATCTAATAAGTAATTATAGCTATTCATTCAAATTTTATAATTTTAGACTAATTATCATATTATTTAATAAATGGTAATAATATTTTTATTTCAAAAATATATAACTATACAATTAAAAATGGTTGATGAATAATTCCTACAAATAATTTAATGTAATTAGCTAGACCTAGGCTTATTAGTTTAAGTCTAGGCCTAACTAAGCTTTAACTAGTTTGTTATTTTAGTTGCAACTAAATTACAACTATGAGAGTTGCCATTAGGTTGCAACTAGGTTACAATTAAAATGTTTATCTTGTATTATTTGGGTTCCATTCTAAGAATCCAAATTATATAAAGGAGTGCACTAGATTTGTAGTTTAAAAAATCATTTCCTAGCTGTAAAAAATATTTTGCAACTACACTTGTTCCTTTCAACTACATTTTTTGGTTGAAATATAGTTGGAAACATAGTTGCAAAATGGGGGCTTTTCTACTAGTGTCTACAAGATATGTTGGTTTGAAATGGTGAGCACAAAAGAAGTTTCCATGATTGTTGCATGGAAGAATATTTTTCATTAGGTAGTAATTAAAGAGAATATATTTTCCTCAATGCATTGCATTACATCCCTACTTATAATCCACAAATTGGCAAGCATTATAATAGTAGATGTCCACTTGTATAAAATGACAAAGGTTTTGGGTGGGTGCCATGTCACTCAAAATTGATTTGAGTGGTAATTTGTGGTGGATTGGGACTGTTTCTAGTAGTTAGAATTCATGTTTAGGCTAATAAAGGTCATAGTCATGGTTTTGATTTAATGTTAAAGTTCTTCATAATTGCTAATTAATACCAAACATTAATCTTGTGGGTACCAACATATGCATGGAAAAATAAATGATATGCTAACCATTAAGCTTCTAATTTGTTTTCTTGTTTTGTCATGAATTATTCTACTTTAGTTTACTTACATTGCTTTAATTTTCTCCTTGTTTTTGTTTATTCAACACAAACATGAGTTTTCTTGTTTTTGATGTTCTTTTGTTGCTACTTATGTTATCTTCCTATTTATGTTCTTGAATTCTTGCTTGTGTTTTTATGTCGTTCATGTTATTTTTCTATTGTTTGTGTTTTGTTCTTCATATTATTTTCTTGGTACTTTGCCCTTTGTTACCTTTAATTTGTACATGTGTGGGGTGATTCGAGATTCAAAACTTTGAATTTTATGCTCCCAATTGGTTTTAGTCCTTTGCCTTATATATATATATATTTGCTTTGTTTTGTTTGTTTGATTATTTGTTTGAATATTTAAGTGTTTGTTTGACATTACTTATTTGTTTAAGTTTGTTTGCTTGTTTAGTTGTGTATGCTTGATGTTTGTGTTTATATTGTATATTTATGTATGTTTTATTTATGTTTGTTATTTTTTAAAAATAAAAATGTGTTATTTTCATATTCCTAAATCAAAATCCAATACCAATATAGATATTGAATCCAAATACGCACCAATTATTCTTCCTTGCTATAATTGTCATATTGTAGCATAGTTACTATGCTTTAAACATGACCAATAAATGCTAAAGGGGGATTAGCATGGTGTCATCTCCTATAAATTCCAATGGTTTTTTTTGTCATCTCATAAATTATATCTAATATGCTTGAAATAAACATATATTCAATCATAGATTCCAAGGTGTTTGGTGTAACAATTGGTGTCAATTTTCTTCTTGCCATTGTAGAATAGAGTTTTAATGATTGCAAACACATGGTTGAGGTAGAAAGGATGCAATTAGGTAGTACGGGTGGGGAGAATGAAAATTGAGGTATAGATCATGCAAATTAATAATAGAAGGGATAAGAATGCAATTTGATTATATAAGTAGCAAGAATGGTCCAAGATGTAAGAGTTTGAGAGAGTGAATGAAAATAAAAAACAACTTTAAATGGTATTGACAATGTAAGATGTCGTGGGCTACCTCATATTTTTTCAATTCATAATGAGCACATACCTCTTGACGGTCAACAAGTTTATATGCCATTGAATTGGATTTAATTTTAAAAATTACATGGTTTAAATGTTGCAAAGTTTGAATATACTTTATATTAAAGAAATATGAAATACAAGTTAAAGTACGACTTGAACATTTCAAAATAAACCAACATAAATTGCTTCCACTTTATTTCTTTTGTTCACATGTTCATAAAAGAAATGTATGTTACCAACGTCCATAAAAAATTTCCCATTTTGTTTTCATCGATAAATATCATTCATCCATAAACATGTAGTAAAATATTCCTTCGAGTCACTAAATATTCTATCTTAGGCATCAAAAAATATTTTCCAAATATTCCATGGATGTAAACATAATATTAAAAAAAATATTCAATCTTATTCATTTGCTCCACCTACTCATGCTCAGGTTTGTAGGTTCATGAAATAACATCCTTGGCTTAAACTAGTTTATATTTTATATGAAGCTTGATGACGACATAATCCAATGAAAATGAAAGTCACGAAGGACAATCAATGAAGTCCATTTTCAGTACTGCCCAACTAGATAGCACAAAGCCATGCACTTTTGGGAAAATAAATCTATAAAATAGTCAAAAATGGAATTTTTATGGACTAATGAAAATAAAGTTCAATTTTGACATTTCAAAAATCCATAACTAACATTTGAATGAGGTTTTAGAAGAAAAAAATCACATCAAAATTTATTTTTTCATGTTTCATCATAACTGAGTCACTATAAATAATTTGGGCTAGAATCTCATGATAATTCTTCAAATTTTTAACAATCCAATGAATTAATCAGTCCCTATACTTTAACTTTAAAAGTCAATTAATAACAATGTGTGCATTATTTTCAAAATCTAATTGTATAGATGTTTTCATAATCAAGTCGTTAGTTTAAAAACATTTGTTAATTTACAAATTTAATGTTTTTTTATTTGCTATAAGGATCCCAACACAATGCGCTTTGCAAAAAATAACATTGTGACATCAAAAGTGAGCCATTATACCTTGCATTCACCTTACAATGTGGATTTGTAAGGGGGGTTAGGGTTAGCAAGCTTAGGTATGTTCTTAATATAGGGCAAGTTTGTTTTTGTGATGGCTTTCAAGCCATTAGCTCGTGGGCTTACTATGAATACATGTTAGTACGGATTTTTTTTTTAACTAGCTTGAACCTAATTCAAATATTTGAGTGGGGTAGTTGCAAACTATGGTGGCTCATTTTTTGCGTATTTCCTAACTTTTTACAAAGTTTACTTTATTCAAATGCTACAAACGCATTGTAAAATCATCAATTTAACAAAAATATTTATGGATTAAGATTACCAACTTGGATAAGAATATTTATTGAGGGATGAAATTCAATAAACATACACCAATCATATAGTAATGGACTTTCAAAATGGACACATGGACAATAGTTTGGGTTCTACATTAATATTCAAATGCATTTTTTATTATGATTTCATGTCAATATTTTTTATAAGGATTCAACATATGATATGCGATGGAAAAAATTATAACAAAAACTTTAACCAATAAATAACTATGGACTTTTGAATGATCGGGTTTGAACTTTATTTTCAAAAGTCTTTATCTTGGTCATTTTTTGTGTTTTTTTGTGCACATGAATTATAATATTTACAACTTGTACATGGTGACTACATATTTCATTCAATCTTTTGCACCATTCTTTCACTTACATTACCTTGTGAGGAAAAGAAAAGGAAGTGAATAGTTATTAGCTATTGAAATTTTATTTCTAAATGTTAATGAATTTTACATTTTTTTGTTTATAACTTTAGACTTATTGTTGGATGTGAAATTATTTTTTGACACATTGCCCCAACTCAAACTAAAGTATTTTATTTGTTAAACAATTAACTAATCTCAAACATAAAATAAAATAAAATAAAACTTGAAAATTTGATATTTGTGAATAAAAATTGGCTTAATGAATCTAAGGTTTCCTTATAATTTAATGGAGATAATTGAATGTATGTTGATTTAGAAGAATAATAAGAGGAATTTTGAAGATGCATTTGAACAAGATGAAAATCTTGAAACATGAACAATTATTATGTAAATTTTGTGATATTTGAGCAATGCAATTATTTTCTTCTTTCAATTAGTTAACTCAATTGTGTTGTCAAGTTATTTGTAACTTTTATATATTTAAAAATTGCATATGTTAAAAAATTATTCATTTAAAAAATATCATTTGATTAAAAAAACCAATTGTAGAAACTTGTTTGATATCATAAAGTTGAAAACCATCTAGAGTTTTATCAAAAACTTGATACCTTAGCTAGGTAAGTAAATCTTTTTTTTTTTTTTTACTAAAACATGCATTTTTTTATTCTTATTTTTGCATACTTGGTGGTTTTTTAAAAGTGAGAATTTTTGACATTGAGTCAGCATACATAACATTAAATTACCGCTTTCATATGCTAATGGACAAGAATACACTAAAAAACATTTTCCTTTCCACACACGTTCCATCATGCATGGTATTATGGTGGGTGCTAGTTCACACTAAAGTTTATGTGACAACAATATGATTGGGGTAGTTTGCCTTCAATTGCAACAACACTTTAGTGATAATAATTAATTGTGGTGCATTTTAGTGTGTTTTTTGGCTTTTCTTAGTTGAACATAAATTCATTTTATGATATAGGTCTTATGGATTTGTTTTGAGTAGTGATTTTTTTGAAAATTTCAAAATGATGAAAATAATTTTATTTTTAAAATATTTTAAAAATAAAATTTCATAAAAATATCAAAAAAATCCTTTTTTTGGGACAAAACTTTGCCACATTTTAGCACAATTTTTAGGTTTGCAAAAATGTTTCACTATTTTTTTTGTAATTTGTATACTTTTCTAGAAATATTTTGCCAATTAATGCTTTAAATATTTTCAAAATATTCATTAATGATGTTACATTAGAAAACTGAAAAAGGAACATTGGCTCATCAAGTCAAAATCTTTGGGCATGGTGAATTGTTGTTATGTTGCCCCCTTGAGTAGAGGTTTTTTTCTAATTGGGTTTTTAGCAAGTTGATTATTTTGTAAAACAAAAAAAATGAAAAAGACCACTAGTCTTACCAATGTTTTTTTTCTTCAAGTTTGCAATGTTGATTAAATGGCAATCATCCACATGTATATCCAATTTTGGCAATATTCAAAATATGAAAATTCAAAATCTTTAAGCACCTTCCATATTGTAATGAATTGCATGGATTTTGGACAATATTTTAAAAAAACATTAAAATTATATATATATTTCACCACAAAACATTTATGGGGTTTTTTGAATGATGCATACATAGTGGAAATGCAAATGAACTTGAGATCGAATGTTGTGTGCCTCTAATGAATTACAACCTTGATCCCATCAAATCTTATTCATTATAAGAACATTTAAAGCCCCATGATCATGTCTTAATTTGAAGGTGTATACTTGAAAATTTCAAGCATTGGACTAACATTTAATACACACATGGTGTTGGTACATGGTATGTTACACCATCCTTAGGTCTAAACATCTAAACATGATGAAACCACTTTCATGCACTACACTTATCAAGGGCTTTAAAATGGTACCAATTATGAAATGAAGGGCACCATTGTTTGCGAGATTTCTATCAAACAAATAAACAACCTTCCTTAAAAGAAATACTCATGTGGTTTGTGCCATTGTTTGGATTTCAATTTTCAATTTCATTGGATTTCAAATGAAAAAAATATTCAAGATTCAATATTTCCTACATCTTAGGTCTACAAAATAATGAAAATCATTTCCATATAATCTTATTCGTTTAACACTTTCCAACAATACCACATGTGCACCCCAATTTCCTTAAAAGTTTTACTTTTGATTTTATTCAATTGAATCATAAAATTGTTCAATATCCAATAATTCATGGGCCATAGGTCAATGTTGGGAGGTTCTTTCAAGTAATGCCATTTCTTTGCCAATTTTCAAACTGTATTTTGGCAATTCCCATTTTGTGAAACAATCCCCTTTGAAACAATTTTTTTGGTGGTATTTGCCCCCCATATTCAACCCAACAAAAGAAGTTTAAATTAAAAAATCTAGAAACTTTTGAAAAGGAGTTGGCAATTCTTTAGGGGTTTTGAAATACCAAGAATCAATGGTTTTTTTAGTTGTTTAAAAAAAAAAACTGAAATTGGTTATTTTTATTTCTATTTTTTAATGAAAAATGAAAAAACTACATGTAACACTAGTATAAAATCCTAATAAAATTAACCATCCTTGTGCACCCTCATTCATTGATGAATTTCTAATAATAGCAAGAGTGTGCATTATGATAAATTGTGTCCACATAAACCTCGTTGCCTTGCAACTAAGTGTTTAATGCAATTAATATAAAACTATGTTGAATTTGTTCCATGGAAATACATGGCATTTAAAAATAAAATGTCATATTATAATTTCACAATTTTTGTGATAGTCACATATTAATTGCAAAATGGACCTTTATACAATTTGGATGCATTTCATATATATAATTGTGGTAAATGTATTTTGATTTTTTGTGTAAATTCCATGAAAGTTGTCAAAAATAAATACCATAAAATAGGCATATGGCCATGCCATGTGTACACATTGCCACTGTGGTGATCATTAATTGGCACGGTGACAATTATTAATTGGCATATCCAACTTTTTGGTGATTAGTTATCAATTATGTTCTTCTTTATGATATAATTAATTACGTGATTAGGTTTTCTTTACACTAAAACTATTGTTACATTATTGTAAGATTGTAATTAAATTGTGTCATGAATTATAGTCATCAACTTTGTTGTAACCTATAATAAGTATCACACAACTTGCAAATTATATAATTAATTAAAAGTGCAATCTCGAAACAATATTGAAATAATGTATAAATTGTATTACCAATGGGTATGTCCACATTAACAAAAGCCACGCCCACCACTTTTGGACTATTAGTTTGATTACTTATTCTTGAAACATTTAAAATTATTTTCAAATTTTATTATATTTTTATGTTTAGTTTTATATTAAAATTGTATTAAACTTTCCATTTCAAATCTCTTTGAGTCATCACACAAGTATTTGTTTTACTTAAACCATTGCCTTGAAAACATTTTTGCATTTTTTAATTCATTAAAGTAATTTCAAATTTATTCACATGTTTTTATGATGTATTTTGAAATGTTATTATATAAATAAATCCAAGAATTTCAACATCAAATTGAATTGTCACTTTAAAACATTTAAAACCAAACACTAATTACATTTGTTGTGGTTCCTAATAGTTTGGACACACCTCGATGTCATTTTTATGTATGTAGATTTTCCATAATAAAATTTATTTTCTTCTAACTTATAATATGAAAAATCATGTCTGTTGAAACTAGACTACCATGCAACTAAATATCCTTAACAATTGATGTTTAACTAAATTTCAACTATTGTAATACCTTTTCCATTTCGGCCATTATTTTAAAAAATTGGATAAAATTTGAATTGTTTAAAATTCAAATGTTGGCGAATTTTTTAAAAACATTAAGTTGAAAATGTCAAATTTTTTAGCCTGATGTAAAAATGTTGAAAATATTAATCATGTTCCATGAACACCTCAAGATCTTCCCCATTGCATGATTTTCAAAAATGATTAAGGTTTGTTTTAAGGATTGATGGTTAGCTTGAACATATTAGTTTTTATGGTGGTTAGTTGTCGAACAAGTTGTTGAGCTAATGTGAACATGCAGTTGGGATTTGGGTGGGTGCCAAATTCTTTCAAAGTGTGAGCCCCCTAATGTTACACCAATAAATTATGTTGGCATCTATAACATTCTAATTTCTTGTAGACACCATGTGATCTTTGATTCAAAGTTGCTTTCAAATCAAGTGATAGTTGCAATTTGAAGTTTGATTTTCATGACCCACATACTTTAAGTTAAATTTTGCAATATTACTTGTGTTGTAAACAATTGTGTTGATTATAGTCAAGGAATGGTGGAGTTGGGAATAACAAATTTTGTTGAAGAGGATTTCAACATTGTACAATATGTTAATGATGCTTTTGCGAGGTGTAAGTTGCTATAATTAAACATTGTACAACGATCTTCCTAGAGCAACTCATCATGATCATTAATCATGATCAACATGTATCATATCATTTCAACATGTTCACCTTTTACAATGAGTCGACTTCAACCAATTGTTGATTTTCTTGGAACGCCTATGAATTTTTGGATTAGTTGAAAAATATGTGTTGAACAATCCTTAAATAAAAAATTCAACTATTCAACATGTTATCTCCCCCATAATCACAAACACAATGATTGATATTTAATATGTGCCTAATTCTTATTATTATGACTCAAATGTGGAAAACCAAGATGGTATAGTCAAAAACACTATCCATTATTTGAGGCACATGCACAAAAGGATGAAAAATGATGATCATTACTACCACTATGCCTTCAATAGCTGCAACAGTTGTGTGTAGCATGAACACATGTAGACAACTCAAACTCCTTGTACCAAAAGCTTCATGTAACTCATAAACATCACAACTTACAAATTCTCATTACTCTCAAGGTGTGTCATTCATTTGTCATCCCTTTCTTCATATTTTTCAATCTTGGAAGATGTATGTGTTGTCATAAAGTAGTGATGCAAAAATTTGGTATGTTCAATGTGGCTTTCTTTTGTAAGAAACTCCTCACAAAACATGGTGAGAGTCATATTCTAAAATTATTGGTAACTTATTGGCCATTGTTAGACTTGACTAAGTATAGGGTTTCACTATGTTTTCCCCCCCTTCTTGTCTACCTTCTTTCTTGGGGATTACATGTTTCACTACAATAGTAAACCCTTTGATTTGCACAAGGCAGTGACACAAACATGAATGTTTCATTTCTCCCATGTGGGGTTGTGTAGTTGTAGATACCAACAAACTTGTGCTACAAAACCAAAGAAGATGACAAGCAATCGAAGAAGGTTCGAATGTTTTTTGGGGTTCTACTAGAAAGGTTTCATGAAGTTTATATGATTTACAAGTAGAAATTGTGATACCTAAAATAATGGATGGGTATAAAAGAAAAACGAAAATAAAATAAAATGCACTTGTTTTGGTTATGTGTGTGTGAATGCATGATTATTACAAAATAGAAGACGAGAGGGAAAAGGAAGGAGAAGAAGTGTTTTTTTTTGTTGGGTGGGTGAGTCATGAAGTTTGTTTTATGGTTGTGGGATCCATAAGCAAATTAACAAGTTCTAGCCATGGTGTTAGGCTTGAGAGCTGCTTCTTCAAGCTTTTTATACTTGGTCAAATTATAAGGAGGGGGGAAGTTTCATGCAACAAATATGTCTTTGATGAATTATGCTTTTGATGATGATGTTGGAGATTTTGAATTTCAACCCATGGTTGTTTATCCATCACATAAGTAAAAATAACATTTGCATATATTTTTTGTTTCCACTAGCCTTTATTTGATGTCAAATTTAGTTTTTTTTTCTTTCCAAATTCCCCTTGGGGGGACATTTAATGTAAAGTTTGGAATCTATGTGCATCGAACGACCATTTTTAGGGGAGTACTAGATAATTGTCCAACTTATTTTTTATTGTCCTATTATTCTTTTTTTTCTAATATATACATATTAAAGTCACCCTATATTAATTATAATCCATTATTTCAAATTTTAGATACCTTATATTGCAATTAAATTGATTATTTGAATAAAAATACCTTGTTTGTAACTAATTAACTTATAATTTCTACCCATCAACCAATATATTGCACCCTATATTTTTACTCAAGTATTTTATACTTTTCTTTAGTAGTGTCCCCCTTGGGCAAGTTCCATACCAACTTATATGCATGAATAAATGCAACATTATGTTTGACACTTCTCAAAGGACCCATTGTTTTAAGATGTGTATTTTTTTCAAAAAGTAAAGGAACAATAATGAAGCAAATTATATTTCAATTAATCCCCAAATAATGTGCATATGTTTTGATAAGTCTTATGTTGTAACATCAATAACTACTTATTACCACACATGTTGATGTCGAAAATCATTGACCATGCACATAGCTATCAATTGTTGTAGATTGAAAAGTAACATCACTACAAATGCAAGGACTAGTGGTGCTTGGAGGCCAACAACCACAATAAGTAACATGATAGCCAAAGCCCATTGGTTATCAGTAGTAACAACAACATCAAACATAACAATTGAACACACACCAAACACCACAACAATTGAGACAATCTCAACAATGAAATAATAATTACAAAAATGCCAATAATAACAATAAAAATAACAACTACAATAATGCCAACAATAAATGCATGTTTCCATACCTAGCTTAGACTTTTTCTTCCTAGTTTATGCATGCAACTTATGTACTATTCCTAATGGCCTTACATTTGTAGACGGTATTACATCTGTAAGTTGAAGGAGATTTTCCACAACTTTTGACATTGGAAGGGTTAAATCAACATCAACATTTTCTTCCACTATTTTTTTGCAACTATTGTTCCTTGAAAAGTAGTGTTATAGTGTTGGCTTCCATAGCTACTAGTTGAAATTTAGGTAAGAAAGTCCCATCTTTTGATAATTGTTGTTTTCATAGCTTCCACATTTGTCCATGTTTCATGTAACCATGGCTAGTCACAAATTATAGGTTTTAGGTTGGCCATTTTTAAAGTTTACTTTTGGTTTTTCCCATCATCAATTTGGTCATTCATTGTTTGAGAAGTCCAAGAGTTAAAAATGAACTTTGAATGCATGTTTGAGTGGTTTCTACAAAATCACATTTGCTATTTGAAATTCATTTGTGCAATTAATAAGAACAAAAATCAACAAGATGTTTGCATGTTTTTTTTTGATCCAGTCTATAATCTTTTTGTTGATGCGGACATTCCAACAATTTATGATCCACACCATCTTATGTTCCTTATTTAAACCTAAATTTTGAAATTTGTGATTGCAAGTAAGGAAGGAAAATATTTGTGACAAATTTGTTTAGTTATTTCCAAGGATGACCATTAGTGAAAGTTTTCATTAATGGTGAGGTCCCAACCATCTTTGATGCAAATTTTCTTTCCTTGATTATTTGGTGGAAATATTCTATATTTAATGCAATTAAACAAAATCTATGGTGGAAGTAAGACCCTTGTAACACTAGAGGATACCACCATTTTGATTTTTTTCTTATGTTCCAAACCTAATGTTCTTTTGCACATGTTTAGTTCCTTTCGGCTCCCAAGTTTTTCCATCACCATTAAGCACAAGATGGATTCCAATATGATTGTTTTTCACAACAAGTGTACGCAAAATGTAATATGTTTTCATCAAATTAGCAACCCTATAAACCATTGTGCAACCTCGAGCAAGTCAATATGGTGGAAATTTGCTTGAAGAAATGGTTATCACATAGTACATCCAACATTTGTTTCATGAATCGTTTAAACCACTCTCTTGTGACAATAAACCTTCCACATCTAGGTCTAATGAGTTTAAAAGCAATGGATTGTATCATACCTTTGAAGATGGGTTGCACAATACTTGTTGATAACAGTTGGCCAACTTTCCTCACCTTTTCCAAGAGAGAAACCATTTCATCTTTTAGCTTGGGATGCTATTCAAATTCAATCACATTTTGTTTGGGATCTTTTTTTGTTGTCTCACATTCCATAACTTGAATGTAATTTTCTTTCAACATGCCATCCTTTGTAAACCACTCCCGCATTGTTCCACTAGTCAATTTTACATATGGACTAAAAACACATGGTGATTTGTAAGGATTTTGTAAAAACGTAATAGTAGTTTTATTATTTCCATATCTTTTCATTGTTGTTAAAATTGGTGGCAACAATTGTGGCTAGAACCAATTTTGATATTCCCTTCTTTTCTTACTACATTTTAATGGTCTTTTGTTGTCAACAACCTTTTTTATGATCTCTTGTTCACTTAAAAGTTTCACAATTATATGCATGTTTTTTGTTAGTTACATTATAGTTGCAAAAGATTCCTACATAGATTTAGAATATGAATATAAAATCATTTTTCACATTGTAATGTATTTATTCTTATATTGACGTGCAAGTAACATTTCACATTTGGTAACTATCAAAATATAACCCAACTTTTGAACAAAGACAAAGTGAATATTTTAACATTATATTATAACAATTGTTTTAACGTGTTTTAACTTAGCACTATTGATGAAAATAAAATACATATCATTGGAAAGGACCATGGATTACCAAAAAATATTCATATCATTATTATTTTTTAAATATTGAATATTAATACATACAATTGTATTATTGGAGCAAGATGTTTGTCATAATTTATGCAATGAAATTATGAAATCTATTTCACAATAGAAAATTATCATTACCAATTGTAATAATTGCAAAATAATAATATCAATAAATAAACAATAATAAGTTACAATTTAAAATTACATTCACTGAATTCAAGTTGTAACATAGTACCATCAATAAAATGCATTAGTTACAAGTTAGTTGCATCTAGTTGCACATATTTTCAATAAATATAGGCTTCCATATACAATGAATTGTGTCCAATGCAACTGCTACAACTTGTTTGGTAACATTCATGGCATAAAAATATCTTGAATTGCAAGTGGTGATTACAATTCAAAAATCTAATTGCAACCATAGTTGCAAACCCCTTATTTTCTCATAGTGGTGGTGAGGGGCATTGTGGTTTAGAAGTTCTCAATGTGACAAATAAAACAAAACAAACACACTACATTCCTTAATAGATACATAGAAAGATAATGTGGCCTATGCCATTGGCCAAAATGTGAATGTGACTATGTAATTATTATTTGTGTGAACAACATGCTAATGACAAAGTTCAATTGTGATTTGTAAAAAAAAGTTAAATTAATTTATAATGACAAAACTTACTCAAATTTCAACATCTTATGCACCATAGGTCTAAAAATTAAGAATATCCTTCAATAAATCCCACTTGTCAAGGGCTTTCCATCAATATCAAGAGACACCCAATTTCCCTAAAATTTATATGAAAAGATTATGGAATATTAAAAAAACTCCCATGTGTTAGGTCTAAACATTGCAAAACCACCTATGTGCACCCATATTCATTGAAAGTTTTCCAATGATACCAAGTGCATGGCAAGGGGCATTGTAATTTGGGAGTTAGTGACAAACAAAATAAATAAACAAAAACAAACTAATGTCCTTAATAGATAGATTATGTGATCATGTATAACATGGGTATAGTGCTAATAGTATGGTTTAGTGCATCAACATGTTCAATGCTCATCAACACAACACAAAACTTCAAGAGATTGAAAAAAATTAGGGAAAATCAATCAAAGATTGTCTTCTTTGCAAGTCAGCCATGCTTACCTTGCCTTCTATTATAGTCTATACTTGGTTCACAAACATGAACAAAGATGTCTACTTAGAGTGTTCATGGCTAAGTGCCTACCATTTCAGCAATGAAGCCTTCCAAGTAGTTGACACCCATGTGAGCCATTCTTCCATGTGGCTTCAACTATAACTAGTGGGTGCCCGTGGCCTTCGGCCACTGTGAAGTCCCCCGTGGGTGCCCATGACCTTCGGCCGCCAGTGTGAAGTTTTAGAAGTTTTATTTTTCCTTATCTTTTACTCTTTATTTGGCCCCTACCCGGCCCCCTGCCCCCTGCCCCGACCTGCCCGGAAACCTGCCCCCCTGCCCCGCCCTGCCCTGTCTGGCCGCCCGTTCTCCCGAACCCCGTTTTCCAGAACCCCGTTTTTTCCGGCCCGGGCCCGTGGGTGCCCCTGCCC
>Ga0116228_10003407_pt1 | contig 13963 bp, 13 predicted proteins | sample S1TSphfallax_2_FD_89694 | JGI IMG/M metagenome (GOLD analysis project Ga0116228, IMG submission 89694) | Host-associated microbial communities from peat moss isolated from Minnesota, USA - S1T2_Fc - Sphagnum fallax MG | ecosystem: Host-associated > Plants > Peat moss > Unclassified | place... | reverse complement strand
TTTCGTAACAGCTTAAGAGTTTGCGAGAAATTGTGGTTCGCAACTATGGGTTTTCAGAAACTTTTTTCTTTGTTGTTTGCGATGATATTTGGATCGCAATATACCCCTCTTTTGTTGTAGTGATACCTAGGTTTCCATCAAGAAGTGAGTAGGCTTTTCATAAAATATTCCAACCTCTAATCTCTTGCAAATGACATCACTTTTGTTTGGACTTACTAAAGTTTTTGTTGCCCACCAATTCACAATAGCATTTCTAGTAGATGGTAGAATGCCATCACTTATCTTTTTTCTCAATGTGAGTGTCCACAAAGGCACCCCACTATCACACATCAAAACTCAATCGACTATGGTTGCACATATATTCCAATGGTGCACACTAAACATCTGCACAATGCCCCTTGTAGATGATGCCCCTACACTTATTGATGTTATAAAGATGCAATGTTTAACAACCAATTTAGCATTAGAATTTGCTTGCTTTGTTTCCACCAATGAAATGCACATCCCAACTACTAATTCTTGCATTGCTATAACAACTTTTGGAGGCAAAAAGGAATTTGGCATACTAGTAGCCAATGTGGTGTTTGACAAAACTTTTTCCATGATTAACTTCCTACTTTCTAATCTAGGGCAAGTGTGCAACTCCTTGTCAATGATGTCCATTATTTTAGAAGCAATAATTATTTGATCTCGCTCTCTTAATATCTCCTTTCCCACTGTAAGTGCAGAAATAATTTCTTCATGACATAAAACAATTTTTTTGGCAACAAGTGACTTGCATGTTCGAACAAATTGTGTTGTTTTCCTCACCCACTCTTGATTTAACCTTTCTTGGATCCTTGCATGTACTTTTGCTTGAATTGCCTCACTTTTCCCCTTGCAATTGTTAGCCTCTTGTTACCCATGTTTGTGAGTGCAAAGTTCAATGTTGAATAATAACTTCAAATCAACCCTATGGAACACATTTGATTAGGATCAAAAAGATGGTTGTAGAATGATTAGCTAATTGCTTGTGTTGATTAAAACTAATTCAAAGATATGAAATGAAAAAATTATATTGAATAAACTAAAAATTCATTGAAATCACGACAAACATTTAATATAACAAGTTATAAGAAGTCAAGCAAAATGTCAAAACAAAATAAGACAAATATTATGAAAGTATAAACAGTCATACATGATCATTAATGTTAAACATTGGATATAATTTGTGTTGGTGTTCTTTTATCCTTATGTATTGAATCAAGTGACATCGTCCAACTACTATTTATATTGCCCCACCACATACTTGACAAGACATGAATAATCTTGGAATCTATTGGTGTTCATGTCACATAAAGTTTTTTATGTCTACTACTACGTACAAAGCTCATTGCATATTTGTAACATCTAGAGAAAAAATTAATTGTCACTTGATTGTGAAGGCAAAAGTGGGGTGAAAAAAAAGCTTTTGCATACATGTAGACACCTACTTTTTTAAAATTCATATTTCCCAAATGAAAAAAGGCCTGGGTCAACTCTACATTTATGTTTTGGCCAATGAAGGAATTAAGCAATGTTGGTGATTTGGGTAGATGAATAAAAACACTTTAGGTTATTATAAAAAAAATGAAAAAACATGCCTTGTGAGCCCATACTGAATGGTTGTGGCCAACCCCAACTTTAAGGCAATTACAACACATGTCACTACATCAAAACATGTTTCAATCACACTAACAAGTGGATATTTCCTCAAAATAATCTCCCATTGATTGTTAAGTAACAACTTAACATCAAGTCAATATCACAAGGGCCACAACAATTGGTTGTTTATTTCCCATTTCCTCAAAGGATAACAAATAATATCCACAAATCATCATTTGTTGTAGCCTCATCATCAAAAGCCACACAAAAATTTGAAAAATAATTAAAAAGCTTAAGCCATCTATTAAAACAAAAATTGGATTTTTTTAATCTTTTCCCAAAAGATAGATCAAAAGATTTAGCACAAAGGGTACCCCACGATACCTTTGTATAATAACCTGCACACATTACAATAGTCACTCGGTTTGATGTCAAGGGTGCCAAGAAGGCACAAAGTTTCTATAGAAATTGCACCTTAAAACATTAGCAATCAACACAAACAACAAAGTGTAAGTGAGGACAAGCATGGGCCTAATAGATAAACTTGAACATAAAATCACCTATTTTTGATATTTTATTGCACTTTCATATGGTCCATTAGGGGTGACATTTGTAATAGAATTAATAAGATTTTTTTGAGGAATTTGCACATGGTCAAACCTGCCACACAAAAAATCCATTTAGTTCAACTATGTTGTCCAAGACAATTGTGTTGAATATCAACACATTCTAGTTATGGACAATCCTAGGAAACATCTACTTTTGTTCAAAGATTATGTAGATAAAAGCAAGTCACTAAATTCCTCATGCATATTGGACTCAAACATAAGTTTGCAAGCAAATAATTTTGATGCGCAGGGTATAAATCTATGTGGCATACAACTGTAACCAAATAGTTTTTTTTCACCACAAGCTTGCCCATCATTTGTGTAAGACCATTGTCAACACCATTCAATCCAATCTTATGCCCACATTCAACTATCCATATACCAAGGCATACACAACCTTCTACATTTTGTAATTGACAAATAAAAGCATGGATGTCCTCATTTTTACCATTTATTGACAATTGAGAAAATATATTAATATGGGTTGCATTTTGTAAAACAACAAAAAAATTAGTTTTTTTTACTTCTTGTGTTTTACGATATCTAACAAATCCATACATTTACTTGGGCTTCATGTGCATTTATATGTCATTGATAAATATTTATGGGTAGATTCACAAGGGTATTGATAACAAATTCCTCTATCTTTGGGTCATATGTTGTCAGAGTCTCAATACCATTAACCTAACATGGGAAAGGTCATCAAAGCTCCATTCTACTTATAATTTTTTTAGACAAATAGTAATCAAAACATGCATCACAATATTCATCCATTACACATGAAGCATTATACAAAAGCATTTACATTGTTGCCATGGCCAGGTTTAATCATAGCAAAGTAACCTTGGACAATATAATCTTTTGACTTCTACAACCACTTATCATGATGTCTTTTTGTTCCAAAAATTTGAATTGCACCTCCCTTGTGAAACATATCAAAATCCAGTAAGTAAGACATGATTCATGCGAACCATACACATGTGCTTAAAACTTGTGTACCAATTAGTAAACATTATAAACATTAATATCAGACAACATCCATGTTAAAGATAAAAGTGGACTCCAAGGTTGATAGATAGAGAATGATCAAATATGTCCAATTAGAGTTAACAAAGTTGAAGGACAATAATACATATAATATAAAGTCGAAGAGGAAGAAGCTTGTTAAACCCCAAACCTTAGACCCTTCAAGCTCGTAAGCATCGTTGTGTTTTGCAACTTTTTAAATTTTGTGTGATTGCCCACTAAATTATGTAAACTAAATGTCTCTTATACATCTTTGCACCCAACACAATAATAAAAAATATATACATAAATTTCATGTTTAATCTACATAACTTAGGTCAAAACTTTCACCTAGAAAAACACTTGAAGGAAGGTAAATGAAATGATGTTGTGTTCTTTTTTAGTACTATTTTCATTTTCGGTCAAACAAGTTGTTTCCAATACTACAAAATCTTACAACTTTCAATGTAGAGGTCAACAATTGTTTGGCACCCTCCTCTACCATGTAAATATTATAATGTTCATTATATCTACAAAACACTAGAACGTCCCCACCTTGCAATTACATTAATAAGTGCAAAAAAGATAACAATGGTTATTGAGTTCAAACAAATGCAAGCAAGGAATGTAATGTGCATAGTCCAATAAATCTAGCTTTCAATGGAGATGTCAAGAACAACTTGGCACCCTCCATATCCCCATTTGTTTTAAGTCATAGATCTACAAAATACATAAAACCCACCTTGCATTTAAGCGGTGAGTGCAAAGAACACAATGCACCACCTAAGTTGTCACATTCAAAATGAGGAATGTTGCATCCATTCTCCAAAAGTTACGATAATGATCTTATCATGCAACCCTAACCTTATTTTGTTAATGTTGTAGACGATGTCATTGAATCACAAGAGCTTCCAACAAAATTTTCCCAAAGCCTTTTTTTTTTTCAATTTTGACCCTCCAAGCCTCTGCTATTCATATTATTAAACATCTTTTGTGAAGACAAGTAGTAAAAAATATTCATTTTCATGTGCACATTGACTTTGCAATTTTTTGTGATTCTTAACAAATCCATTTAAATTCCAAAAAAGAAATAATACCTATTTCTATTGGATCTTTTCATCCTAAGTATAATGGGTGTATAATGGAGGGATTCCCAAAGTTATGGGCATGTTCTTTAATTCCACTAGTAGCAAAAAGTCCATATCCATCATGTTTATGGATTTTTACATTTTATGTTACTTAGATTGCAAAGTCCATCTTGGATTGAATATTAAAAACATTAATGTGATTTTTTAGAGTTGGAAGAATTAGAAGGTGATTTTTTATTTCTGAATTCATGTTTGTAAATGCATCAAATCCTAATGAGTTCTATTCAATGATTTATGTTTCGCCCATATTAAAATTACCACTATTACATCCATAAAAGTTCATTGTAGTTTGCTTTTACCTTGGATATGGTTGGGAAAGGTTGTCAAATTGAAAGCTTGAATCCAATGTGTTTGTTAGCACTACGATGTATAACTTTTATTGGGTTGGTCTCAAGTTGAAATGTCATAATGTGCATAATTGTTGTTCTCTAAACTTTCATGCTTTTGTATTGTTTTGTAACAACAATTTTTGTCTATGTCAAACTAAGAAATTTATATAAGTTAACTTTGTAATCATGATCTTATGAATGAGGATCAATTAGAAAGGATTTATTGTAAATGGAACGATTTGCATTAGCATCAAAAGAAGGTGACCTAATGTCTTTAATTTGCTATACATTTACATTCCCCTTCAATTAAAATGTACACAAGTTTAAATTAAGGTATCATGTTGTTATTAACATGGCATGTTGGTATGGTTGGTTAAGGAGGTTACAACAAAATTAAGAATTATGGAAAACACGTCACAACAATATATGCGTGACAATGGTGGTACATAGTATCAAAACAATAAAGGTCATGGTATTAATAGTAGCATTATAGTGAATGTTATCATTGCAAATTGATGGCACTCTTAACAAACTATCCATTGTAAATTTGTTTTCACTATTGTAAACATCATTGATATATACATGTATTTGAAAGTAATCATAGATGGACAAACTGAAAAATGAACAGGGGTTATTATATCAACATGACACCTAAACCTACTGGACACTATAGTCATAAGAGAAACTCTTTAAATTATATTGAACTTGCCTACATAACAAATGTAATAGTTACCTCTTTTGTAAGTGACCGAAGATGGTATGAGGAGTATGAATGCTTGGATATGATTGGGAAAGGTTATGGGATTTCAATTGCAAAGGCAAATGTGAAGAGTTGTTACTTGTGCATGTTCATGTAGACCAATACATGTTGGTATTGGTGGTAGGGACACATAACTATTCATTTAAGGACAACCATGAATATCATATCACAATGTCAAAAATTGGTCAATCTTGATACGAGGTTGTGGTGAGGCTTAAGTTCAATGAAGAATTTTGAGATGAACAAAAGTGAATCCTTGTCATATTAGGCTTGAATATTTGTGATTTAAAAAGGCATTCGTGCCTATTCAAAAGTTATGGGTGAGGATTAGTTTTTTGAACTGGAGATTTTCACCTTTTGTAGGATGATTAAGCAAGTTAGTATAAACCAATTTTGTTCACAAGATACCAAAAATAATGGGTTGTGAAGTTGTATCTATGGAAAGTTATTACAAAATTGAGGAAGTGAGGGATCCAAATTATGATGAATTTAGCACTTTGGAGATGCCAATTCTACTCAATGTATGTGTGCATTTCTAATTTATTTATTTGCACATTATGATCAGTTTTTTTTCTTGTACAAAATATGCAATAGATTGAGGTTTCCCATTGCTAATAAACATGTGATTTAAACCTTAGATGAAAATATTTGTTAAATTATTTGCTTTAAATTTTTAACATATAAAATATATATTTGCCCATCATAAGGAGGTGATGAAGTTTATAAGGAGTAATGGTAGTAGGGAATAATGGTAGCTATTGATTATTGTTTGAAACACATGGCATGTGGATGGTTTCATCCAACTGATCATGTTTTCCCCACCTTATTTCTTAAATGAAATACCAAAGTATAAGTTTACAAAAACCCTAAATTTTTTCTTTTTTTTAATTTTTTTTTCCTTATGCTTTATGTTCAATAACAAAATAAATAAATTATAAATGGTAGATGAAAAGAGAGAGATGAAAAATAGAGAGAGATGAAAAATGGAAAGAAACATAGCCTTTTCTTTGTTGATGCCATGTTTAATTGGTTAATCATGTCAAAACATGAATCGAAAAAAAGAATTGTGCAAAAAAATGTTGATATTAGGAGTAACACATTAAACCCATTGTACAAGGTGTCCACATTGTCACCAATGTGCCCAAGGAGACCCAACCGTGTTTGATAAATGGAGATCTAATACATAGGCCATGGTTAGTCAGATCAAAATAGTACACCAAAAACTTTATGATGAGCTTTCTACCAAGGATAAGAGCAGCAAGGATTAGTCATTTATTGTGAAGCAAATTGGCATGTTCTCTTTCATTAGATTGAACAAGGCTCGTGTAATTTTGTCTTCCTTGTTATTTGGCAAACTTTTTATCGTTTTTTTCCTTGGTACAACTGAGTTTCCTTGCATGCATTGCTTTGACTTAGGATGGAATGAGAATGTTGGATTGGGTAGAAGGAACTGACAATTCACCAGTTTTCACAACACATGATGTGGTTGTGTTTTTGGATGGATTGAAACAAAGTGATAACATGATTGACAAATGGCACATGTACATGATGAAGCATGGGCGCATATCTTTTGTTAGCTTCAATTTGGCCAACATTAGAAAAAAAGTATAAATTTTCAACTAAACTATGCAACTATAAACTAGTCGTACGCCACATATACAATTCAAAAAACATTAGTTGCATAAGTGAAGTCCCATTCAACATATAGTCACAAATGATGACATCATTATTTATGTCATCATAGTCCATGGATGAGACATATGGTCAACAAATATGTCTTCATCCATTGACTACACGTATGCAACTTATGAATTTTTGCAAAAAATTGCAACTAAAATGGTCGCCAACCCCTTATTACCACATGGTACAAATAATGCATTTTGAAAAATTGAAATTAAATGATAAATTGATTATTTTTTTAATGAAATTTATAATTTCAATCATCCATATCAAATGGTCTTAAATTGATCCATGTGGCCCGACTTTTGTCACATGGCGTGATAATTGAATTTTGAATTTTTTTTTGTTAAAGTAAATTAAATCCACATCATCCATCTCGGATGGTTATAGATTGTAATATGTGGCATAATAACAATTTGTCACATGGCATATTAATTAAAAATTTACCAAAATATATTAAATTAAATATTTAGGTAGGTAAGGAAGAAAGTAAGTAGATAGATAAATATTAAATTTTATTTTGAGTATAAACCTTTAGGGTTAAGCCTTTTTGATAGACTCATCCCAAATATGTGTTCTCGATATTCCAAATATATCTCTTTATATACTTTACAAGATTCAAATGGATAAATCTTTAGTTACAACTTAGTGGCATATTAATTTTGTAACTATCCCATATATTTTGTTCTTTTATTTCATGTTGTAAATTTTATATGCTAATCCTCCCACCTTGCATAACCATTCCACATAAAAATTATATGAAGTATCAATTATTATTTTAATATATAAAATTATTATTATTATTATTTAAAAAGTTTGAATATGAAATTAATATTTTATTTTTCAAAATTCTTATTTGAATCTGAAAATTAATATTTCAATCCAATTTTTAAAATTTGATTATGAAAATTGATATTTCACTTAAAAATTTTATTATTTGAATCTCAAATTTGATATCTCAAATCTAAAAAATATCATTTGAATTAAGAAGTTCATATTTGAAATCTTTTGTTTTTGGTATTCAAATTTTGATATTTCAATCTCAAAATTGATATTTCAATTCCGAAAAGATGATATTTGGATTCTAAAAATATTTATTGTCATCTTCAAATAAGAAATTTAAACAATAGAAAGTTGGACTTAAAGTAAGTACCTTAATTTTGTGTGGAAATGTTGATTGATTAGGTTAGTGATAGGTTAGAATTAATTAACATCATGTGGCACAAATTTGATTAATCCTAATGTTAGGGCAACTAACACTAATAATGCTAACACTAAGTATGAATGGAAATTTATTAACATGCATCACAATTTGTTAAAACATTGTACTTATTAAGTAGAATATTAACCCAATAAAAACAACTGGGTGCAATATTGATACCTTTAAACAAATTTTCATTTTAAAATGTTGATTTTAATGGCCATTCACATAACAAAAATTTGGAATATATGATCAATTGATTGCCCCCAATGATACATCAACTTTTGTTTATCATGAAAAGTTCAGTTGTAACTATTTACATTATAAAATTTTCTAGGTCATTCAACCAATCGTTGGTTTTTTGCCTCTTTAATTTATTTATTTTCAAATTTGGTAACATTGTATTAATGGCAAACATCCTAAGGAGGATTTAATAGTAAATTGCAACAAGTTCTTTGAACTTGTTTTAAACATTAGAAAAATTACTTTAAAAAAATGCTACCAAACCCAAAATTGAAGTAAAAAAAAAATGAGGCTAGAATTTTTGAAAATTAAAAAAAAAATCGGATTTTTTTTTTCCCCCTCAAGTAAAGGAATATGCAACAAAAATAATTTATTATAATTATTAATTTGTGCTAAATTGTGCATTTTTAATAAGTATGATAAGTAATTAGGTAATGGGATTATAAGTGGGTTCCCTTGGAAGGTAGGTATCTGAAAGTAGGTAAGCTACTCAGTAGCTTCTAGGGAGGTGGGTTAAGTAACGGGAACGCACTTTGCACGGGGGGGAAAGGAAAGCGCAGGTCGCGAGATCGATATCTGCAGTGGTTGTCGTCGACAGGCGAAGAAGAAGAAAGAGAAGAAGACGATCTGAATCCGAAGAAGACGATCTGAAGGGAGGCGGGGATCGATCATTGTCCATGGCGATGAGCACGATGAAGTCGGTAGTCTTGTCGTCGCGGTCGATTCCTCTTCTTCTGCCTCTCGGCCGCCGCAGCAATAACGCTCCCGTTTTCGTTTCGTCTATTTCCACGGATTCATCATCGGTTGCTGAGAAGCTTCTCGCTGCTGTCCATCTTCGTCCCGGTTAGTTTACTGCTTTTCCTTTTTTTGTCTTTTCTCTTTCCGAACTCTTCGTCGTCGTTGTGTCGTACAGTTTCTGAGAATCATCTTGCAGCATCGCAATACACTCAGTTTAGTCTTTCACCGTGACTTGTTTAGGAAACACAAATAGATGCAGTGGTAATGATGGTGATGCATTCTAAGTTTTCTTCTTCTTTTTAGGGTTTTTTGGTTGAAGGGAAGAGCTTCTTTTCCGTACTTCGAGCGGTAGAAATCTGGTGGCAAATCGTTGTTGTCAAAGGGAAGGCTGGCTGTCCAAAGTGATTATGTGAGTGATTAGGGTAAAATGTCACTCTGAGGATTTCAGGATAGAAATACGGCAGGATGATGATGATGATGCTGTTTATATTGAGGTCTGAACACCATTGACCTTTTTCATGGCAGTGCCATCTGTCCTTTTTGGTCTCCAAGGTTTTCTGCTTCATTGTTGTGCAAGAAGTATTCATATTGGAGTTGTAGCAGATTTAGGTTATTTCCATCACTGTACAGACCGTTGAAGATAATGATGCTTATATTTAGGTCTAAACACCATGGATCCTTTCATGGCAGCAACTTCTCTCTTTTTTGGTCTCCAAGATTTTCTGCTTCATTTTTGTGCCAGAAGTATTCATATTGGAGTTGTAGTAGCACATTTAGGTTTTTTCCATCACTGTGCAGACCGTTTACAAATTTCCTTGATCTTTGTTGCAGTACCATCTATTGTGCTACCCTGACATGTGAGACTCCTACTAACTGAGTCTTCATCAGTTATGTCTCTTGAGTGCCAGCCAACAATCATGACTGAGTCTTTGCTGTTGATTCCAGAAATATTGACAGAAACTGAGGATACAGATTTCAACAATGCAGCAGGATAATGGTGCTGTTTGTGTTATAGTTCTGAACACCATGGACCTTTCCATGGTGGAGGCATCTGTCTTGTTTAGTCTCCAAGATTCTGCTTGATTGTGCAAGAAGCATGCAGATTGAAATTGTAGCAGACTTTTATTTTCCCATCCCTGTGTGGACTGCTTACAAAGGTCCTTGAGCTTGTTACAGTGCCATATATGTTGCCCTGACATGTGAGGCTACTACTGACCTTTTTTTTTATCAGCTATGTCTCTTGAGAACCAGCCAACATCATGATTCAGTCTTCCTGTTGCTTCGAAAAATTCCAGAAATGTGACAGAAACTCAGGATACAGATGTTTGAAGAATGCTTTGCCCCAATTTTGGGCAGATTGTTATATACTTATTTCCGCCCACGATTGGGAGCTCTTGAAGTTGCTGGTGAGTCATTGCAGCTCATTGCTGCTATTCATGATGAAACCGATGGTATGGCACTTTTGTGAGCAAGGCTCATAAGGTTATGATCACACCCAGTGTAGTGTTGCCTTCAAAGTGTTGTTATGGATTTCCTCTGCAGTCCCACGGAGACACAGTGTGATGCCTGTGATGTGTGAGTGAGGAAGCTCCACTAGCTTGAGAACTGATATGTTTGGGGCAATCTTCCCTATTGATGGCCAATGGGTTAATTGTCCTTTTATGTTCTTTCCAAGCATACTCTTTGAAGATTGGCTCTGTATGAAAACTTTCCATCACACATCAAAGTGATAAAGGATTAGGGTTTTTTTAGAGAGGTTTTGCTGAGCATCTACTATCTCAATTGTTTTGGTTACAAGTTGTAGCATGATGAACAATGTATATTTGGATATATAGTGGTGATTGACTCTCAGGTCCATTCGAATGACTTTGCCTTTGGTTTGCAGGAGATGTAATGGTGCAGAATGAGGCAGACAGTGACTTGGGAAGGGCTGTTATTCGGACAGCGAAAGAGAGAGGTATCACAACCATCAACATCTTGGCTAACAAGCCTGGTGCTGTTGAGCAAATTGAGATTTTGAAGAGAATGGGAGGTGACATTGTTGTTACTGAATCCTACACCAACACATGGTAAGTTAACTACTATTCTGCAGTGGTTGTGAGTGTACTGAAACTGCAACCAATGATTGACTTTGCAAAGTGGCTGTGGGCGTGCTCATTGAATGATGAATGTATGGTAGAGATCTGTCTGTGGGTTGTCACACAATAACCTGATGAGTGCTCAGCAAGAAAATAGGATTGTTTTATTTTATCAAAGTTCTTATTTCTGCTGGATTGTGGTTTCTTGCAGGTACATGAAGAGGCTTCTCAGTGACCTTCCTAAGCCTAGTGTTGGATTGAATTCATCAGAGGGGTCTCAAGCTACTGCTGTGGCCAAGTTGCTGAAGGAGGGGGCCACATTTTTGACCCATGGGAAAAGCCTTCCTGAGGAAGTAGCATACCCTGGTGCAGACAGACGATGTGTGAGATGGGCTGAGTTTTTGAAGGCAAAGAAATTGACAGCAAAGACTTTCTAGGCAGATGTCTGGGGCTTTGTTGCCAATGTCATGGCAACTCTACTAGTGAGAGTTATATCTTGGGAAGGCTGCACAAGTGGACTGCATTTGTACGTTCTGCCTGTATCCACTTCAGCATCTTGAGAGCCCGTGCTGCAAGAGTTGAAATTGGGATTGTATGCAAAGACATTGCTGCAACTATTGCTGCTTCAATGCTCAACTTCTGCTGCCTTGTGCCTGATAACCATGGCTGCTCAAAAAGATTGGACTAATAAGACTGCATGATCACAGCTTTGTCAATGACTTGTGCCACCGCTTTGGATTTGCTAAATACCCTTCCATTAGCACACCATTCTTTCAGGACAATAATCACCAAAAGACAACTCCATGAGCTCAACTTCTGCCTCAAATGCTGTGTTAACTGAGAAGTGGAGTGTTCTTGAAATAAAGACGTCAAGGTGGAGTCAAGGGCTGCCTATTTCAAGAACCTTGTGCTATAAGGGCATTACTTAATGTAAAGCGCCACAAAAGAAAAAAATTTACTTCAGTTTTTTTCCTATCATACCTAGTGGTTACTCACTGAAAAACAATGTGGGGCATTTTGAAAAATGAAATGCTTGCACATGTGGGCATTTTTACATGAATTTTTACAATCTACAAAATTACCTGCAAGATATAGATGTCATCTAGATTTGTCATGAAAATCTTCCACCTTAAGTTTGGATTGCTCAATGCAAGGGTTAATTTAAACCCATTGTACTATTTTTCTAATCCATCCTCCTGCATAAAAAATGTTGAGGTTAGTTTACTTCTTAAACTTCAGTCATAATGACCTCCCAAGCACAAGACAATGTAATGAAATAATAATAACCCTAATATCCCATTGGTGTGAATCCGAGTTACAAGACACTATGTTGATAAAATCATGTGGAAGAAGAGTCATTTATGGTAATAAAATATTGCATTTGCACAAATGTAATGACTACTACAAATTCATTCAAATAAATTTTTGCAAAAGGTAATTTGGTTTTATCCATACATAACAATCATGATGATGAATGGAGGGAGGGAGGAAATTGGATTGGTTGATTCATGGATGTGTTTAGGGTTTAGCTCACTTATCATAATTTGTACATATTGTAACAATGAGGATTCCTTTGTAGTCACCAAAAGGTATAAATATAAACATAAAATGTTTGGCTATTGGCATATTGAATTTTAGTTTTGCACATATCATAGTACCTTTACCATTTCAGCATAAATTAAATTATTTTTCATTTTGTTAAAATTTTGAGAAATTATTTATTATTTGTGCTAAAATTTTAATAAATTTAAAAGTTCAACTATAAGTTTGACCATGACAATAATTTAAAACTAAGATAGTCCAGACACACTCGACTATTCCATAACACTACTAAAATATTATTTATTATTTTGTATAACCATTATTTTCTTAAAAATTTAGAATTAAAAACCAGGTGTCAAATTTCAAATTTAAATAAATATTTGGTCATTTGTTGCAAAAATGGCAAAGGTATATATATTTTCAAAGGTTGGAATCACACGACCAAAATGAATCAACAACCACCAATGCACAAGTTGGTCATTCTGTCCACTAGATGGGCTATGTTTTTTCATTCGACGCCATATGGGGTTCATCACACTCCATTTCTTTTTGTTGTTGACCACTGTACTTATTTTTTTCTTGGTTCTTGGTCATTTTTCCCTTGGACACGACCTCACACATAGCTACCCTACTCACTATCCTACCTTCATAAGTACTGTACCAACCTTGGTACCTTATTTATTATCTCCTATTGACATAACTACCCTAATAACTAATTATCCTATTGACCTAACTATTGTACTAATCACCTACCCTACTAACCTAGCTACCCTATTAATTACATACCCTACTAACTTAACCACTATACTAACTACTTACCCTACTGACCTAATTACCCTACATACACAACCACCCTATTGACATAAGTATTTTACAAACCTAATCATCTTGATAAGGTGACTTGTTTCTTATGTATTAGCTTGCCTATCTATCTAACTACCTATCTATCTATGTTTTTTACATAACCAAATACCTAATTAACTACCTATTCACTTTTTCCACCCCCAC
>Ga0116228_10003406_pt1 | contig 13964 bp, 5 predicted proteins | sample S1TSphfallax_2_FD_89694 | JGI IMG/M metagenome (GOLD analysis project Ga0116228, IMG submission 89694) | Host-associated microbial communities from peat moss isolated from Minnesota, USA - S1T2_Fc - Sphagnum fallax MG | ecosystem: Host-associated > Plants > Peat moss > Unclassified | place: USA... | reverse complement strand
AGATATATTTGACAAGCATCCAATATGTCCTTTGCTACAAGAAAGTATAGAAAATCAAGGTAAAATTATGGTTATTTTAGATCATGTTGTTTCATTACTATATGTGAACTTGTTATGTAACTTTTGTTGGAAGAAATATTTTCTTCTTTAAACTTTGAAGACCATACATTGAATTACTAATCATAAGATGGTGTGCAAAAAGAAAATAGGGATTGAGTATACATAATCTATTTTGACGATTGTGACCCATAGAGTTCCATCAAAATTGGTAGTGATATATATATTTTCTTTTCATAAGCTTATTTTACAACATTGTATAACCTTAAACATGAGGTAACTTATTAGTGCAAATCAAAAGATAATTTTTTTTGAACACACATGAACAAAATAAACAACCTAATTTTTGCAATGAATTACTTAGATCTTGTTTGTGCCAAAAGGTAAAAGAACAAATAAAACTTCCATCAATCAAAATATTTTCTTTCTATTCTCTTATCATTCAATTTCTAATTGATACATTTGATTATTATGTTATATAACTTATAAGGAATCATAGGATGATGGTTGTCTAACATGTGCATGCCCCCAGACTATGTTATTTCATGATGTATTTTGTCCAACTTCACAATGACATTGTAAGATATGTTGACAATTTTTGTGGTTGGTAGAAAATAGGAGAAGTGCCCTTATTAATGTTGGTTGACATGTCTTATAAATAGGAGAAATCTTTTTTTATTTGTGCTATTGTTTGGACTAATGCAAAGGTTATGTAAACACCTTTAGATGGTGATTCATTTGTTGTCTATGGAAGAGTTCAAAAAATGATTTCCTTTCATTGAAGATATTTGCTAGGCTTTGTCATTTGTAACAAAATTAGAGATTATATATTTATAGATTTAGAAGTTGAAAGACATGAGGTAAGGCTATAGCTGAATTTGTTGCAAAGAAACCAATTGAAAAGGTTGTTGATGTCAAAGAAGTGATGTGAACAAATGTTTTTTCCATTTGATATGTTATATTGAAAAGTAATTTTCATACCCTACAAACATCCCAAATGTTAATGTGAATCGTATTTCTCCAAGGAGGTTGTTGAAAAGAAAGTAACTTCAAAAAATCAATTTGGAAATGTCAAAAGTTCTTATATATGAATATTGGTTTACCATTGCCACTAATTCCTCCCCCTCTTGCACTACCGGTCATCATTGGAAATTTAATGATAGGGATGGAAACAAATCAAGCACATATGGCAATAACTTCAAAAGTTGGAGCCGTGTAATAACACTACTACCAAAGTGGGGTGCAATTTACTAGCTTAAATCACTATGAGACCTTAAAAGTGAAATAACTTAATTGCATTTTACTGATTTCACCATGCTGAAAGTTATTTCACTGTAATATCACTATGTAGACATCATGTTTCATTACTAGTTAATATAATTCATTATTACAATTTACTATAGTAAAAAAATTATTTCTATGTTTTTAAAAATATTCTATCTATGCTACTTTATCATATACCCTATATTATTTTAAGCTATTTTAGTTATTCTAACTTATATTTTATGTTATTATAGGCTATTATAAATTATTGTACCCTAAATTATTATATGTTATTTTACCTTAAGGTATCTTAACTAGTTTATTATAAACTTTTAAGTTATTTTAAATTAAATTATCCAACTAACTTTAGGCTATACCTTAGGTTATTTTAATTTAAATTAATATATGTTATTTCAAGTTATACTTTAAGTTATTCAAGGTCATTTTACTTTATGTTATTATAAATTATTTTATCTTAACTATAATAACTTTAAATAATTTAAAACAAAATATAATGACCTAAAGTAAAACTAACTTAGAATAAAAAATAATAACCTATGAAAAATAACTTTAAATACCTTACAATATAATAACTATGAATAACCTATTATATTATAACATAAAATATCAAACAATATTTTTTAATAAAATAATCACCAATTGTTGTAATATAACATATAATAACCAACAATAACTTGTAATACAATAACCATTAATAAAATAACCATCAATAACCACCAATAAAATAACCACTAATGGTTTACAACAAAATAATCACCAATAACCATTAATAAAATAACCACCAATAACCACCAATAGACACTAATAAAATACCAATTAATAATCATCAATATCCACCAATAGCCATTAATATAATAAACACCAATATCCACTAATAAAATATCCATCGATAACCATTAATAAAGTACCCATTAATAATCATTAATAGAATAACCACAATAGCCATTAATATAATAGTCATTAATAGCCATTAACAGAATAGCCACCAATAGCCATTAATAAAATAGTCATTAATAACCATTAATAAAATAAACATTAATAACCATTAATAGAATAACCACCAATAGCCATTAATAGAATAGGCACTAATAGTCATTAATAGAATAATCATTAATACACATTAATAGAATAGCCACCAATAGCCATTCATAATCATTAATAGAATAGCCATTAATAGCCATTAATAGAATAAGCACTAATAGTCATTAATAGAATAGGCACCAATAGTCATTAATAGAATAAGCACTAATAGCCATTAATAGAATAAGCACTAATAATCATTAATAGAATAGCCACCAATAGTCATTAATAGAATAAGCACTAATAGTCATTAATATAATAGCCACTAATAGCCATTAATGGAATAATCATTAATAATCATTAATAGAATAGCCACTAATAGCCATTAATAGAATTGGCACTAATAGTCATTAATAGAATAACCACCAATAACCATTGATAGAATAGGCACTAATAGTCATTAATATAATAAATACTAATAGCCATTAATAAAATTACCATTATAATTATTAATGTAATAATCACTTAAAAACATTAATAGCCACAAATAAAATAAGTACCAATAGCCATTAATAAAATCACCACTCTAATTATTAATGTAATAATCATTAAAAAAACATTAATAGCCACAAATAAAATAAGTACTAATAGCCATTAATAAAATTACCACTTTAACTATTAATGTAATAGTCACTAAAAAACATTAATAGCCACAAATAAAATAAATACCAATAGCCATTAATAAATTACCACTTTAACTATTAATGTAATAATCACTAAAAAACATTAATAGCCACAAATAGAATAAGTACCAATAGCCATTAATAACCCCCAATAGCACTTATAAAAAACTAATAAACATATATTTGAATTGCTTAAGATTGCCAAAAATAATCTAGACTGAAATAATTTATAATAGAAAAAATAAATTAAGGTGAAATAGCCTATAATAATCTAAAATTGCTAATAATAACATAAGGTGAAATAACCTATAATAATCTAAAATTGCTAATAATAACATAAGGTGAAAAAACCTTTAATAGGCAAAAGTAACTTATAATAGCTACAAGTAGTTTAAATTGAAATAATTTACAATCACAAAAAATAACATAGAATAGCCAAAAGTAACTTAAAATAACAAAAAGTTGCATAGGATGAAATAACCAATAATAACCAAAAGTAATTAAAAAATAACCATAAATAGCCGTAAATAATGTAGGGTGAAATAATATAAATTAATGAAAAATATTCATATAATAATTGAAAGTAACTTAACATAGATAATATTATTATATTAACAAAAAATGATCCATTTATTAAAAAAATAAATTCAAAAGAATGGTCATTGAAATGTTATTAAATAATGATATTCAACTTTTTTTTTGTTCAAACGATTTTAAACTTTCGAAAGGAAATAAATGCAATTATGTACATTATTGAATTAAAAAAAGAAGTAAACTTGAATCATTTCATTTGAACAAAATTTCAATAAGATATGAATTTTCAAAGTTTATGTTTTTCTAATGTTTAAAATGAAATATTTGATAAATAGAATGTAATGTAACATATTATCACAACTAGTGGGGTGGCTTGATGGCAAGGGTGTTTGCATGCATTGCAAAGGTTAAGGGATCAAACCTCATTGGTGGTGTTGTGTGTGATCAACAATGGTATGTTGACCAAATATTCTCCTATCGAATTCGTAAAATAGGTGTTTAGGTTGATTATGTGGCCTATTTACCTACTTAGGCTAGGTTTAACCTAGAGTAGATAGTGACACATGTCAATAAATCATAGGTTTAAAAAATCATGAAATTATCAATAATATTATATATTGAATAATTAAAATTTAATTGATTTCCATAATGGTTAGTTAATTAATTAACAAATGAATGGTTTGGTAAGTTTGTATTTCACTTTAAAGTAACCTTGTTTTATTAGGTACTAGTGAAAAAAATCATTGTCGGTAGCAACTGTTCCTTGTTCACTAGGAGGTTAAATAATTTCATTAGGTAAAATTGTCCAAATTCATTCAAAATCTAGTGAAACCCATAGTGAACTAAGACACATTTCCTAGTAGTGTAAACATTATTAGGAAATAACAAAAAACTCACAAATAAGGAACCAAGTGCAAAAATATTCATGGTGAAAGCACACTGAGGTGGTACTAAAAGTGGCACATATGGAGTCCACAATTTTATTTTTTCAAAATTTTTTAATTCAAATGTTTAGTGTTTTGGCAATGTAAAATTGTCCATTTGAAAGTAGGAGGCAAGTGGAATACCTAAAGGGTGTTGGCAAGGTACAATCTACACAATTTGTGGCAAATTTGGAACCACATATAGTATGAAAAGTAGCAACATGTAAAATTTCATCAACTTTGAATAATTTTTAAAATCACATATGAATGATTCAGGCTTCAAAATTAAAAGAAGTCACAAGAATTATGAATATGAAACTAAAACATAATTGTACATTTGTGTAAATGTATACCAATAATATAATAAAGGTTTTTTAAAAACCCTTATTTGACAATAATTTTCCATTTTTAAAAAAAATTCAAAACTTCATTTTACTTTTGTCAAATGATTAAAATTAAAACCACTTGGCCCAAATAAATCTTCAATGGAAGAACATTTTCCAACTTAAGAAAAATCATAATCATCAACATTTTCATACCATAATGTACTAATGAATAGTTAAAAATCATATGATTTAAATTACATGACCTTAAAAAAATTTGAAAACTTTTATGGGAAGTATTATTCTTTATGATTTTTTTTATGTATGTGTAAAATTTCATGGAAAATCTATTATTAAATGTAGTAGTCCTCAATCCTTTTGTTGGAATTGCAAAAATGTGACAAGGTTTTCCAAATCAAAATAATACTTTGTTGGACTATTATATCACTCATATGTGCATTGATTTCATAACATAATGCTAGATTGGGATATGAACCATCATCTTTTACAAAATTTTAATGAAAATTATTTTGCAAATTTCCACCATGATGCATGAAACTTGGATAGGTACTAAAAATTATCAAATTGTTACATTTTTTTGTGTAGACCATAGTTTGCCAACACCCTAAAACTTAAACTTACAAGTTTTTAAATTGCAACACATGTTTTCATTTGATTAGTTAGGGGAAAAGTTAGAAGCAAAACATGGGTTTTTAAAAAATTTATAATTGGCAATTATTATGTAAGGTAATAATGTCCTTTTTTACAAAACAACAATTATCAAATTTTCCATTTTAATAAATCATGGATTTTGTAGACTATTGGAAATCTTACAAAATCTTCACAAATTAAAATATTTAATTTACTTGTAAGCCGTTATTTTAACATTACAATAGCTTCACAATCATAGTAGGAAAAAAATTAAACATTTCGCAGATATTTATTATGTAATACAAGTCCATAAATGTTTTTATGGATTATGACAAAAGATGTTACATCATTTTAAAAGTCGACCTTGTAATGAAAGGATGACATTTTATTTTCAAATTTGATTCTACAAATGTCATAAATTAGTTAAATGAATATTTTCTATAATTTTCAATCATATCCCAACACATATTGTACCAAACTTAAAGGTACTCCCCCCCACCCCAATTACCCTTGTGACATCAAAAAATGAACATTTTAATTTGCCAAGACCCCCCAACCTTGAAAAAGAATAAATTAAACTTTGCTAGAATTGTCTTTAAAGGCTCAATGTTTGAACCAAAATTTATAAGACTTCAACAAATCATGATGAGGAAAATTGATTAAAAAAAGGTACGATTTGAACAAGTTCTTGAGAAGAAATCATACAATAATGTCAAGGTGGGTCTAAAGCAAGGATCAAAATTGGATTGAATGGTAGTTGTGATCAAAATTGTGAGTGCTTTGGAGCACCATAAAGTATTGGATTTTTTTTCTCTTTGTTTATTTGGTTGGTTTTGAAGCATAATTTCACACAATACCTTACAAAATTCATAAGTTATTGTTTTTCAAAATTTTAATTCATTTTTTCCTTTTTTTCAAAAATTTTTCCCCTTTAATCAAGTTTTTTTGTAATTTTTAAAATAGAAATGTTTCTACAATTTCAAAATTTTCCTTAGAGTTCTACACAATAAAATTCAAAAGTATATAAAAAAAGACAAAGACAAGTTAATACAAAACCAAAAACAATGACAACTCAAGAGATGACAATGTGAATTCATTTATTCAAATTTTTAAAAAAAAAATGACAATGAAAATAAACACAAGAAAAAAATCATGGTAACTCAATTTGTGAATTCTAAAGTTTACAAATTGTAAAACACAAGTACATCAAAGTTAAAATTAAATTTCAAATCCATCCACTTATTAAAAAACATGGTCCTAATCCACTCGACATTCCACTCAACATTGAGTGGGAAAGACCCATTTCCACCCATGTGCATTCTTAGTGGAAATCATCAGTGATATGGAACATGCGGCAAGGTTTCCATTATGATTCCACCATGCACCATTCCCATCCACTGAAGTCCATTAGTTTCCATTATGAATTCATTAAAAGTTCAATATGAAATCCATTAATAATCCACTATGCACACATTCAAGTGAAAATGGTCCCCCAAACAACCACAAGTTAGTGGTTTGGATGAATTCCTTTCCACTTATCCTAATTTGGGTGGAAATGCATAATGGATTAGGACCATCTTTTCTAGTAGTGATCAAAGAAAATCTCAAGTCCATGAAAACTAAACTAAATTTCAAGTTCGTCAAAGTTGAAATCCACCATAAAAAAAATGTTAAAACCCATTTAGAAATAACTAATATCTCTATAATGCAACGTAACAACGAATTGTCTCCACAAAATCCACAATTGTCATTGCCTTTGGTGTTGAAGTAACATTAAAAGTGAAGTCACATAGCAAACATGACCAAAAAACAACTATGTCTCGACAAAAGTACCAATAGAAGCACATCAATCAGATTATATTTTTAATATCTTCCAATGTTGAAACACCAATAGAAGCACAAGTAGAAAATTTAATAAACTTGTAGTTTGTTGAAGAAAAAATACATTTGCATGGGTCAACCATGTAATTGGATTATAATTTTGTAGTTCTACAAGTTACTAAACACATGACCAAAAATAGTGTTCAAATTAACGACACCTAATGGCACATAGACAAATATAGATTCAAGTCGATCCTTGTACTTGTAGAATTCAGTTTCAAACAACTCATTAAAAACATTGTCATTCAACTCAACAAGGGATTTACTAATAGTTCCAAACATGATAAAACTTGGACTAACAACAACAAAAATAAAAACAAAACCTTCAAGAACAAGAAGACCACCACCAAGTGTTTTTTGCATTCAAGTTCCTACATTAAAAGACCATCACAAAAAATAATTTCATGATGAACAAAAAATCAACTACCTAAACGCACAAATATTCAATTTACTTTAACATTCTCAAATGCAGTTCACCTTAACCATTTCAAATGCAATTTTCTAATCATTCAATGTTTCATCATAACATAAAAGATTAACATGTTTTATCTCACCATTTATGATATGTTGTAAAGATTTGTTGCACAAATGTTTATCAATATGATTGTACTTACACCTACTTAGAACCAAAACCAATGCAAATCAAATATAAAGTTAAAGTATATTAAAACTTGCAAAACATATAGAAACTTGCAAAAACTTATAGCAAACAAAAAAATTAAAGCAAATAAGACTACAAAAAAATTTAGTTCACATAAGAGATTAAGTCTTTATGGCCAATCACTTCCATTCCATGTTCTCTTGGTACAAATGCTTCTTCCATGTGTGTTATACCAACCCCTATATTAATCTTATTAAACAAAACCTTGTTTTTAAATCAAGAAAAGCCATTGTGACCTTATCAACAATAAGTTATAATTGGTTTCGACTAACTAATGCAATGGTAAACCAAACATCATGACCTTGCCTCCATTGTGGTTTAGGATGTAGGAACATGGGGCATGGCCTTAACTTACCAAAAGACCAATCAACAGGATGGTGTTTTTGCCATTTCCATGAAAGTGTCAATGACATTAGGTTGATACTTATTAATAGAACATCTTGTGATATTAATCCACCAATTTCTAGGCACATTTGACAAAATCTCAATACCAAATCGATAGGTAGTTACAAAATAAAAAATTCTTCAAATTTCACATTCTTGAGTTCTTGACAACCATAGATGAGAAATTACTCATACAAAAATAACCAAAACATAGATTTATCTTTGTTGGTGTTGTTGGTTAACACATATTTTATGCCAACATCTTTTTTTCTTCATCAATAGACAAGACATTAGATTTCTTGATAATCTTACCTAGGCTTTTACCAAAAGCACATAAAGTTATTTTGTCAATAACTAATTTAGCATAACAAAAACTTTTGACATTAGTAAAAATATTGAAAGGAGCTACAAATATTTTCCCAATTTCAATAATGCGTTTCCCTTGTCTCTACCTTATCAACCACCTAAACACTATGATCAATTCTTGTATGGTGCATCACATATTTGAAAACATTTGCAAAATAATGAATCAACCACAAAAAAAGTTTAAAAACACATTAAGAAAAATAATCATAAGTGCATTTGAAATTTCACTTACAAGGAAAAAAGAAACAACATAATCTAGAAAGTAAGATAATAAAAACAAACATTGTAAACAATAAACGTAGAAAAAAAAATGGAGTTACAAAATTGCATTCAAGGATTCATGCCTTGTTGGTATGCAAGTTGTTCTCCTTCTTTGAAATTTGAAGAATGAACATGGACAACATGTCCACCGATTTTGTAATAGTCTTTTCATCTTTTATCAAATCTTCAATGGATTCTTGGTGTTAAAACCACAAAACTCCCACCACTTATCAAATACATTTATGGCCCACATTTCAAGATTTCTACTTGTTCTTTGTCTACCCTTATTGACATTTTGGAGCTCCTTCTCATGGATGTATATATGGAAATCAACACTTTGGGCATGCATCATCAACACTAGAAGAAACAATACCATGAAGACAAAGTGTATTGTTACTAACATCAATGACTTTACTTTCAAGCTTAGTAGGAACTTCATCAAAATCTATTGAAATTACAAGGTATGAGCTACCACAATGAAAAACTATATTGCAACATAAACAAAAAAAAAGACAAATATGCTTAGTTCAAAAAATAAAAAAAGTTTACCAATGTAAAAAATTATTGAATTTCAACACATTAAGCGTTGCCAACACCAAAAAGATACAATTCAATCTACTACAAAATAGAATCAATTGCAATAGAAAGATAAAATGCTTTCACAATAGATAAAAAACTAGTAGTATAACAACAATATACTTCCATTGCCATGAAAGAAGTAATAAAAACAAAATGAAGAGGATGATGGTTACACAACTTGCAAAAACAAAGACAATGCAACACAAAAAGGTGACAATGTTATAAAAAAAAACAACATCAAGGAGATGCAATGCAACCAACACACATAGATAAAAACAAACAACTAGAATGAGTAAAAAACAAAGGAAATAGAAGGATGAAATATTTCCATTGCCATGAAATAATAAAAAAGAACAATCATTATGATGATTGTTGTTTTGATACAAAGCAACAATGGAAATGGACATTGTTTTCATCTCCATGAAAAAAAATGCAAAATGATGATGATGATAGTCGTGTTGATGTGCAAAAACAAAAACAAGGCAAAAAAATCATGATGATGCAACACAACTTGCAAACAACAATGACACATGCCAACAAACAAAAAAGAAGCAAAAGTTGAAAAAACACCAAAAGGATATGACATTTCCATTGCCAAACAAAAACAAACAAATTGACCAAAAGTGCAATGTAACATCAACCTATAAAGAAATATAAATAGATTATGGAAGTTTTTATGAAATAAAAACAAGCTTTTTGGAAGTAATGATGAAAACATCAAAAGAAATGTTGAAGCTTGATGAAAATAATGAAGCCGCCAAAATCAAAATGCCAAAGACAAACTTTAGGGCAAAAAAAATCTTAAAAAAAGAAAATTGAAATAAAATATTTCATGTTCTTTACTTAAGAGAAGGGTCTATTTCTCAACCTTTCTACTCTACTTATATTACCACAACAATTTTGTGAGATTATATTAGAAGGAAAAAGCCAATATGTGACCATCACAATTACAACTATTTGGTTTTTATAATCATTTTTTTTCCCTCTGCAATTATTGCAACATTGTGCTGACATCAACTAAATTGCCTATGACTAATAGTAAATTTTAATTCATTATTTTTAATTCTAAAATAAATATTTATAATAGTTGTGTTTTTATTATAGTATTTAAATTATTTTTACATTAATTTTATCACATGTATTTTGACCAGATTTTAAAAATAAGGAAATATATTAAAATGTTTTAGCTATTTATTTATCTATGAGTTATGTATCGACAACTTGTGAGTAACTAGATAGCTAGTTAGTTAAATATTAAAAAGTTATAAGTTATTCAAGTAGTCAATAATGAATACTTAATATTTGTAATGTATAGTTTTTATTTTAAATATTATGTTAAAATTTTCATCATTATTAATTGAATGATTATTTAATTATTTAATGAACCATGTACTTGAATTGTTTAAAAATTTTAAAACTAAAAACAAAAGGCAAGAGGTAAGTTTTGGAGTTGTAATTTAGTTTGTGAAAAAATTATAATTTCAAAATTTATCCCCATATTGTTTGTTTTCCATTTCTATTTTGAACATTATATAAATAAGGGATGTGGTCATTCAATTTCACTTTAAGAAATTTGTGCACATGGGATGAATGAATCAAAAGGCTTAACCCAAAACGAAAAGAAAAATTATGCACAATTCTAAACTACTTACCTCCTCAACCTACTTATCTACTCAATTAGGTAGGTACTTAATTTGATCTACCCACCTAGGTCGACCTATGTACCTACCACCTAAGTACCTTATTATATGAGTATGTATTTAGCCTAGGAAGGTAGGACCTACCTACCTACCTTTTAACCTAAGTAAGTAAGTAGGTAAGTATGTAGTTTAAGTTTGTGAACACCTATTTATGTACCTACCTAAATACCCATCAACACAATATTAATATTTTTTATTTAAATTCAATTCAAAATACCATGTGGCATATTTACATTGGGCCATGTGTCATAATATAAAAACATCAAAACATTTTAATTAAATGTCTTAGATTATTTCAAAATAATAATGATAATTACATTTTAAATAATTAAATAATGAGACACATGACAACACATCATTTTCTTTCAATAATGATCAAAATAGTTGCATTTTGGTCACATGTGACAATAAGTATATAAAAAAGTCAAAAGATGAATTTGTATTTGTTGACTTTTTCTTTTATCCAAAACCCATTGTCGTTACAACTAATATCACATGCGATTTGTCTAAAGCGATTAAAAAAATTGTTTGCTCGATTAAAATTTAATCACAAAGACCCATAAAAAAATGTGTTTTTCTTCTAATAATTAGTTTCACTTAGTTTTTGTTTTGTAAGGGTGAACATTTTTATTTTGATTATTTGTTTTCTTAGTTTACAAGTGAGGTTTATCAAGTTCATGTTTTCATTTAAGGTTGGTTTCAATTTTGCTGTATTGGCCTAGCAAAATTCAAGTTATAGGATAAAATGAAAAAAATCTCAATAAGTTTGTGATTTATCACCATGTTTTTAACTTCTTAGTCAGTTCTAAGGTAATAAAGTAAAATCAGGTCGCTTGTGACATTATGGTTATGGCATTTAAATGAATCCATCAGGAAGATAAATATTCAACAGACAAATTGGAAACACAGTGTGCCTAGCATGGTGAAGCCCAATGTGGATCCTATAGTCATGCAATAAATGTTTCTATAGCGTACTCTACATGATCCTAGAATGCGGGGATACCAAACTTTGGCCAGTTTTTGGGTGCATCACAATGTCTCTACCCTAAAAAGCAGAGTCCAAAAAATTGACAAGGTAAGATGTCCACACCAGCCCTCGTAGCCCTCCAATCCAACCCCAATCCAACAATTGGAAACCAAAAACTAATTTCACAGTCTTTTAAAGCCTTTCCTTTGCAAAAGGAAAGTTTGCGCAGACACTAAAACATTCACAAATTCTATTCCTAAAATTGCCTGCCACTATTTTTGGCTTGGACTACCTGCACTTCCTAGCAACACCCTACCTATTCGCAAATTCAAACATTATGGAAATGGCCAGAATCTTCTGGTTCATAAAAGTCAAGTGGTACCATGTGAAAGCCTCGAGGCTAGAGCCAGTACATGTGTCAGAAGTCCCATCCCTATGGTACGGGACTATGGACCCATGAAACTTGAAATAAGTGACTACTGGGGGCCACTGCACCGAAAGTGGTCTGGGTCTTCTTACCTCTCGGGAATGCCAATCATTTAGCCTACCTCCCAAGAAAAAAGACGGGTTCTATCCACCAAACTTCCTCCAAATTTGAGCTACACATGACAATGCCCAATAGGTGCAGCTCCTTCTACTCTCCCATCAAACAATTTGCCTTGTTGTTTTGTGCTCTGCACAGTTGTTTTGCACAAAAAACCGGCATGGATTCATGTTCTGATGTCCTGTGCAGTAAGCAAAAATTCACATGCAGTTCCACATGAGATTCAAATTCACCAGAAGGGAAGAAGGCTAGTGTTTATTCTCTAAGCAGTAGTCAGGGAGAACACTGGGAAGGATTCATGTTATGATGGTTCTGTGCAGGAATTTTTTTATAAAATTCACATGTTCTGCAGCTCTGCATGGGATTCTAATCCACCACCAAGGGAAGAAGGCTATTAGTTATTCTCGAAGCAGGAGTCACCTCCCTACTCCTTGAAATGAGGACCATGACCCAGTTGGTAGAGAATAAATGCATGATTAGAGAACTTGGACACTTTCGAAAAGCACATTGTTGATAAAAGCACATTTTCACAACTTGTTGAAAATTCTGTTCTTCTAAAACATGCATGGGCAAACCACTGGACATGCCTAACCAATTAAATGTAATTGAATTTTCAACTCAAAAAAATACACATGCTTGTAGGGATGCCCAATAATATCTAACGTTCATTTTGTCTTCTTCCCCAATTATCATTGATCGTGTTTAAGTATGGATCCGATTTGAATGAAAGATGCTAAACACTTTCCTGTGCCCAAATGCAAGACGTTCACACAGAACATTGGCAACAAAGAAAATGCACAGAATGTTCTTCACTTTGTTTTGAAGAACTGAAGAACATTGAAAACCGGGATGCATGGTTTCTTGCAGAACTGTGCAAGGTCAAAAAAGGTGTGCAAAAAGACAAGTGAAACCAGCAGCGGACAGAGCTCGTTAGGGGTGTTTAGCGCCCTGCTTCACAAATTAAGTGGTGTGTCAGAGTGGTTGATCACTTTGAGTGGGAGATCTTGGGTTCAAATCTTTTTTCAATGGAGACCTTTGTCATGTATGTATTTCTTCAAGAAGGAAGGATAATCATTTTCAATGAATGGTTGTGTATTTCTTTTGTAGGAAAGCATGATTCCCTGGGACAAATGAGCTCAAGTTTCT
>Ga0116228_10003405_pt1 | contig 13967 bp, 10 predicted proteins | sample S1TSphfallax_2_FD_89694 | JGI IMG/M metagenome (GOLD analysis project Ga0116228, IMG submission 89694) | Host-associated microbial communities from peat moss isolated from Minnesota, USA - S1T2_Fc - Sphagnum fallax MG | ecosystem: Host-associated > Plants > Peat moss > Unclassified | place... | reverse complement strand
GTTGGCAACGGCTCGCCAGGGCCGGGCAGCACCGCAAACAGGGTCAACCCCAAAAACTGCTGCCGCGCCATTTGGCTCAGATTGAAGGTACCGGGCTCCACCAGGCTCGCGGCACAGAAGAGACTTCGGCCATCGGCGTGCCTGCGGTGGAACACCTGGTAACGGCCGAACGCCATCCCCTGCGCTTCCAATGCAGCCATCAAGGCCGCACCGTCCCAGGGCGCTGCACCCGCCGCGCATACCCGCACGCCGACGATGCGCTGCATTTCACTGACATTGGGCCCTTGCCGGTTCGAGCCCGTGGCGGAGGTATCGATCGAGGCCATCGGCACCGATGCGGATGCCGATGCCGATGCCGATGCCGATTCCGATGCCGATGGCGATGGCGATGGCGATGGCGATGGCGGCGACGCCGAGGGTCGCGGCAGAGCCGCCTCGGTGGGCGCGACCACCGCGTCCTCCTCGACGGCCTCGGCTACCTGCAAAACGGGAATGTCCAATGAATGCACAGCCAAGGGTTCGGCTGCGGCAGGCGCGGCGACGTGCGGCGTGGCGACGCCCGGCGTACCGACGCCCGGCGTGGCGACGCCCGGCGTGGCGACGCCCGGCGTACCGACGCCCGGCGGGTATGCACTCATCGGCAGGTCGTCGAGCTCGGCGGCCTCGAAGTCGGCCGTCCGGATGCTCAAAGGTTGCAGGGGCGATACGCTCCAATCACGAGCGCTGCCGAAGGAGGTCGTCGCATCGACGCGCAGGGTATGAGACGCATCCCCAGGGTCGTGGCTGCCATCACGTTCGGTCGTCACCCCGGACTCACGCAACTCCGGATTGCCCGGCCCCTGGGATGAGCGCCGCGCGCTCCACCACCATATGGCGAACAGCAGCGGCACACAAATGGCCCCGAGGATCCAGCGTAGCTCGCTCGCCAAGATCGGGTTCCTACATCGCAGCCATGCGCACGGCCTCGTCCACATCGACCGCGACCAAGCGCGATACTCCCGGTTCGTTCATGGTGACTCCCACCAACTGCGAAGCCAATTCCATCGTGCTCTTGTTGTGGGTGATGAAAATGAATTGCACGCTTGCCGACATCTCGCGCACGATATCGCAGAAGCGTCCGACATTGTTTTCGTCGAGCGGAGCGTCGACCTCGTCCAACAAACAAAATGGCGCCGGATTGAGGTCGAAGATCGCAAACACGAGGGCCACTGCAGTCAGCGCCTTCTCGCCGCCGGAGAGCTGGCTGATGGTGCTGTTGCGCTTGCCCGGCGGACGCGCCATCACCGAGACGCCGGCCGCCTCCGCCTCCTCGCCGGTCAGTTCCAGGTACGCATGACCGCCGCCGAACAGGCGGGGAAACTTCTCCTTCAAACCCGCGTTGACCCGGTCGAAGGTGTCCTGGAAGCGGGTGCGGGTCTCGCGATCGATCTTGCGCATGGCTGTTTCCAAGGTCTCCAACGCATCGGTCAGGTCCTTGCATTGACGATCCAGATATTCCTTGCGTTCGGACTGTTCCTTGAACTCGCCGATCGCGGCAAGATTCACCTGACCGAGCCTCTCGATCTTCCCCTTGGTATCCGCGAGCTGCGCCTCCCAGGAGTCCACCCCGGCGTCGGCGGCGAGCTGCGCCTCCAGCTCCGCGAACTCGAACTGTGTCGCGGCCAGCTGTTCGACGAGACTTTCACGCCGCACGATCAACTGCTGAGCCGCCAGCCGTGCCTCGTCGAGCGCACCACGTGCCGCATCCACGCGAGCTTCGATCGACTTGAGTTCCGCTGCACGATCGCGCAGCAAGGCGTCCAACTCATCGCTCGCGAGGCGCGCCGCGTGCAGCTCGCTCTCGATCCCGGCGCGCACCCGCAGGGCTGCCTCGAGTTGCTCGTGCAGCGCGGCGAGCGGCGCTTCGCCGGATTCGAGCTGGGCTGCCAATTCATCACGGCGCCGTACCAGGTCGTCGAGCTGCTTTTCCACACGTACGAGGGTCGCGGTCAATGACGTATGCGACGATCGTCGCGCCTCGACCTGCACAGCCAGTTCGCGCGCCGCCTGCTGCGCGGCCTGCGCGCCCCCGCGGGCGGCACTCTGTTGCGCGCGCAGCCGCTCGCGCTCCTCTTCCAACGCCACGCGCTTGGGTTCCAACGCGGCGAGCGCATCGATGGCGGTCTCCATACGGCCTCGCGCCGCCCGCAGCTCGGCCTCCGTGCGTTCCAATTCACCCTGAACGTCCGCAAGTCCGGTCTCGAGCTGCGCCAACCGCCGCGCCGCATCGGCATCGCGTGCCGTGGCGGCGTCCAGCGCCGCGCGCCGATCCACATGCTCGCGATGCAGCCGATTCACTTCGGTTTGAAAGCGGTCGCGCCGATCTTCATGTTCGCCCACCCGTTCGCGGGTGAGTGCCAGCCGGTGTTCCGATTCCTTCACAGCCTCCGCCAACCGATCCACGCGGGCGCGGATCTCGCGCAGCGACTCCTCGCGCTCGATCACGCCGCTGTGCGGGTCCTTGTCCCGCGACAGGCGCAGCCAGTCGCTACCCAACCAGACTCCGTCGCGGGTGACCACGGACTGGCCCGGCTTGAGCCCAAGCCGCAGCGCCATGGCCTCGGTAAGAGTGTCGGCAGTGAACACCGACGCGAGCACCGAACCCAATAAAGGCGTGCCCTGGATCTTGGCTTGCAAGGACGCAGCATCCGGCGGCTCCTGCGGCGAGGCAGATCCCGGCGCGACGATGGCGAGCTGACCGCCGTCGAAACTGCCGAGCAGTTCGGTGACATCATCGAGGCCGTCGACGACGACCGCCTCCAGATACGCACCCAGCACGGTCTCCACCGCCCGCTCCCAGCCGCGATCCACGCGCAACTGCTGCCCGACACGCGGCTTCTGATCGAGCGATTGCGATTGCAGCCATTGCGTGACCTTGCCCGACACCTTGCCGAGCGCCGCCTGTTGCAGGGCCTCGATCGACACCTGGGATCCCAGCGCCTGCTGCCACTCGGCGCGCAACGCGTTCAGGGCCTGGGTCTGCTCGCGTTCCTGGTCCCGCGTCCCGGCAAGTTGGCCGAGCAGCTCCTGCAATTGTTCGGTGGCGGCGAGACCCGCATCGCGCGCCGTGTCCGCCCGCTCGGCCAACAGCTCCAACGAGTCGGCAGGCCGCTGCTCCGCCAGCGCCGTGCGCTCCGCTTCCTGGCGATCACGCTGCTGCAACGCGCGCCGCTGTTGATTCTCGAGCTGTTCGATGCGCGCGCGCTCCACCTGGGTTTCCCGCTGGGATCGGCCAACAGCCAGAGCATGCTCATCCCACAGTTGTTGCCACGCGCCGAGTGCCCGTTCACACCGCTCCAACAGCTCCGAGGCCGCACTCTCGCCTGCGTGCGCGGCAGAAAGACGCGGCAGCATCTCAGTGAGTTCCGCCTGCAGCAACTCGAGCTGCGTGCGGTCGCGCTCCCGCACTCCCGAGAGCTCCCGAACCTGTCCGTCTGATTGCTCCAGATCGGCGGCGCGCCGCGCCTTGAGCTCGCGTGCATGCTGGATGTTCTGTTCGATGCGCGTCACGTCGGCACCGGCCCCGTAGAAGCGCGCTTGAATCGCGGCCAGCGTGTCCGCACGCGCGGCTTGATCGACACGAATCCGCTCGATCGCCGCTTCGGCCTCGCGCAGATCCGCGAGCACCGCCTGCATCGCGGTCTCGCACTGTGCGGCGGCCGCGTTGCGCTCCAGGGATTCAGCATCCAGGCTCTTGAGCCGCAGCGCCAGCAACTCCGCCTGAAGCTTGCGCTCTTCCTCTTTGAGCGTCTGGTAGCGCCGCGCCGTCGCCGCCTGCCGCTGCAAGTGGCGGATCTGCTTCTCGACTTCCTCCCGCAGATCGTTCAGCCGGTCGAGATTTTCGCGAGTCTGGCCGATGCGGTTCTCGGTCTCGCGGCGCCGCTCCTTGTACCGCGAAATGCCCGCAGCCTCCTCGAGAAAGGCGCGCAGATCATCGGGACGCGCCTCGATGATCCGCGAAATCATGCCCTGTTCGATGATGGCGTAGCTGCGCGACCCCAAACCCGTACCAAGAAACAATTGCGTGATGTCCTTGCGCCGCACCTTCATGCCGTTGATGAAATAGTCGGAGCTGCCATCGCGGCTCACCGCGCGTCGCAACGCCACTTCATTATAATTGGCATAGGCACCGCCGATCTTGCCGTCGGAGTTGTCGAACACCAGCTCCACCGACGCGGTTCCCAACGGCTTGCGCGCCGATGAGCCGTTGAATATCACATCGGCCATGGAGTCGCCGCGCAGATGCTTCGCCGAGATTTCGCCCATCACCCAACGCACGGCATCGATGATGTTCGACTTGCCGCAGCCGTTCGGACCCACCACACCCGTAAGACTGCTCGGGAATGTGACAGTGGTGGGATCGACGAATGACTTGAAGCCCGCGATCTTGAGTTTGGTGAGTCGCATCTATGCCAACTGGCCGAGTAGTGTAGTGGCGCGTAGTGTAAAGTAAACGTCACTTTCGTAAACCCCTTACGCCGATGCCGAGCCATGACCGAGCCCAACCGTAATTTGGAAACATTCCCCAATCCGGGCGTTTCCCGCGACTACACCATTCGCATGACCATCCCGGAATTCAGCTGCCTCTGCCCGAAGACCGGCCAGCCCGACTTTGCCACCCTGAAACTCGAGTACGTTCCGGATGAACGCTGCGTCGAACTGAAATCCTTGAAGCTCTATATCTGGTCGTTTCGTGATCGCGGCGCCTTTCATGAAGCCGTGACCAACGAGATCTTGCAGGACCTGGTGGCGGCGACGTCCCCGCGCTTTCTCAGATTGACGGCGGAGTTCAACGTTCGCGGCGGGATCTACACCACGGTGGTCGCCGAACACCGCAAATCCGGTTGGAGTGCCGCGCCGCCGGTCGCTTTGCCGTAAGGTTCGCGCGCCGACTGCCGGTTCACCATCTCCCGAGGTACACGTACAACCCATTTCTCTTTTCAATCATGGACTTAGATGAAAAAAATAAGTTACACGGAGAGCCTGTACACGACTTGCCGCGTCGGTATAATCCCGCGCTCTCTCATAAAGAGGCGGAGACGGTAAATGCCCTCGAAAAAACCGAATAAAGCGGCTAAAAAGCCAGGTAAGGCGACCCCAGGGAAGGCCAAGTTGAAAGTCGTTGCCTCCAAGAAGGCAGCGCGACCGCCTGCTAAACCCATGCCCATCGCCACATCGAAGGTAACAGTGAAACCCTCTAAGCCCGTTCCCAAAGCTGCCCCGGTCAAGACCGCGGCGGCCAAATCGCGCCCCAAACCCGCAAGCACCAGCGAAGCCAGCGTCGACGTCAATGTCGCCATCACCGAGAAGCTACCGCCCCTCAAGTTCGACACCCGGCCCTTGGTAATACCCACACGGCCGCCGCAGAACGACGACGACGGCGAAGTCGATCCGACTATCGCCGCCAGCCTGTTGGCCGGTCCGCGCAATGTAAAGCCTTACATCGCGCGGCGCGGCGAGCAGTACATGAACAAGGAGCAGCTCGAGCATTTCGCCCGCATCCTGCAAAGCTGGAAACGCGATCTGATGGTCGAGGTCGATCGCACCGTTCTGCACATGAAGGACGAGGCAGCCAACTTTCCCGATCCGAACGACCGCGCCACGCAGGAAGAAGAGTTCAGCCTCGAACTGCGCACGCGGGACCGCGAACGTAAGCTGATTCGGAAAATCGACGAGGCGTTGAAGCGCATCGAAGACGGCTCATACGGCTATTGCTTGGAGACCGGCGAGGAGATCGGCATCAAGCGCCTCGAGGCGCGACCGGTGGCGACCCTCTCAGTCGAGGCGCAGGAACGGCGCGAGCGGCGCGAGAAGCAGTACGGCGACCGCGACGACCGTTACCGCTGAGACCGCCGCCGTCGATCGGCCGGCGGCGTATGTCGGCCGGTTTGCGCCCTCGCCGACCGGCGAGCTGCATCTGGGCTCTCTGTATACCGCCGCCGCGAGTTTTCTCGACGCGCGGGCCCATGACGGCGAATGGTACGTGCGCATCGAGGATATCGATCGGCCCCGGGTGATCCCCGGGGCAGCCGATCGAATCTTGAGAACCTTGGAGCGCTTTGGTCTGCAATGGCACGGTTCGCCGCTCCGGCAGAGCGAGCGAACCGCACGCTACGAGTCGGCGCTCGAATCCCTACGGGCCCTGGGACTGACATTCGAGTGCTCCTGCAGCCGCTCCCAGCTCATGGACGAAGAACGCTATCCCGGACATTGCCGCGCCGGTGCCTTGGCATTGAGCCAACCCCGGGCGGTGCGCCTGCGGGTGGATCCCGTCCTCATCACGTTCAAAGATCGGATTCAGGGGACTTTCCGCCAGGATGTCGCCGCGGCGGTCGGCGATGTGGTGATTCGCCGACGAGACGGATTGATCGCCTATTTGTTGGCGGTCGTGGTCGATGACGCGGCGCAGCGCATCAGTCATGTGGTCCGCGGCGCCGATCTTCTCGACAACACGCCACGCCAACTGTATCTGCAGCGGCTTCTCGGCGAGAACTCGCCGGCCTACGCCCATGTCCCGTTGCTCGTCGAACCGGACGGCAGCAAGCTCGCCAAGACCCTGCGCAGTGTGCCGGTGGCGAGTCAGGCCGTCATGCCGACGCTCGTGCGGGTGTTCCGCCTATTGAATTTGTCGCCGCCCGCTGATCTATGTTCCGCAACCCCGGCAGAGGCCTGGCGCTGGGCGGTGCAACACTGGCGCATCGACCGGATTGAGAAGCGCCTGTCGTTGACTTTAGCCGGCTGAAATCGGCAAAGGCGGCGTTTTCTTAAGTCAAACCGGCGTGTGCAAACCTTAATTTGCCTTCGCGCTGCGTTGCGTTATCCTGTGTGAAGATGAGTCAAGATAGTTGGTCAGGGCACGCATCGGAATTCCCCGATTGCGCGTCGACTCAGCACGAGCGAGGGAGCCCCATGAGCGAACCGCGAGTGATTAAGAAATATCCAAACCGGCGGCTTTACGACACTGTCGAGAGTCGCTACATCACGTTGTCTGACGTCAGAAAGTTGGTGGTTGAACACATCGATTTTATCGTTGTGGACAAGAAGAACAGTGCGGACATTACCCGGAGTATCTTGCTCCAGGTGATCGCCGAGCAGGAACATCTGCCCGAACCCATTTTGAGTCAGGATTTCATGGTCAATGTCATCCGCTCATATGGCAGTTCTTCTCACAATCAGGTGGGTGGCCACCTGGAAGAGTCCTTGCGCTCGTTCATCACTGAACATCCGCAACAGACGCGTGAACGGTTGAAGCCATTTCCGGCGACACGGCCGTCGGAGGAGGCGTTCAAGGCGCCGCCGCCGCCGAGCCGCGAGGCGTCAAACCTGCCAAAATAAAACGGCGCCTCCGGGCGCCATCAGCACTTCCTTCATCGGCTTAAGGTGGGCCGATGAAGGATTTTAATGTGCCGCGAGGAGACGCTAGGCTGCGTCGACGTTGCGCATGGACAGTCGTACGCGGCCCTGCCGGTCGACCTCCAACACTTTGACGCGCACGACGTCGCCTTCCTTCAGCTTGTCGCCGACGCGCTCGACCCGCTCTTCGGAGATTTGCGAGATATGCACCAACCCATCGCGACCGGGTAGTATCGTCACGAATGCGCCGAAGTCCATCAATCGCGCCACCTTGCCCTCATACACCCGGCCCACTTCGATGTCGGCGGTGATGAGTTCGATGCGCCGCTGGGCTTCCCGACCCGCCGCACCCTGGACGGAGGCAATCTTCACCGTGCCATCGTTCTCGATGTCGATCGAGGTACCGGTTTCCTCCGTGATCTGACGAATGACCGCGCCGCCCTTGCCGATGACGTCGCGAATCTTCTCCGGATCGATCTTCAACGTGATGATGGTGGGCGCCCACTCCGACATATTCTCGCGGGGCTTCGAGAGCACCTTGTTCATCTCGCCCAAGATATGCAACCGCCCGCTTTTCGCCTGGTCCAGGGCGACCTTCATGATTTCGCGCGTGATGCTCGTGATCTTGATGTCCATCTGCAGCGCGGTGATGCCATCCTTGGTCCCGGCCACCTTGAAATCCATGTCGCCCAGGTGATCCTCATCGCCGAGAATGTCGGTGAGCACCTGGAAGCGCTCCCCTTCCTTGACGAGACCCATGGCGACACCGGCCACAGGTGCCTTGATCGGCACACCCGCATCCATCAGCGCAAGACTGCTGCCGCACACCGAAGCCATCGAACTCGAACCGTTCGATTCCAAAATCTCCGACACGATGCGGATCACATACGGAAATTTCTCGACCCCGGGCATGACGGCCTTGACGCCGCGCTTGGCAAGATTTCCGTGGCCGATCTCGCGGCGCTTCGGCGATCCCATCATGCCGGTCTCACCCACGCTGAACGGCGGGAAATTGTAATGCAGCATGAAGGGTTCTTTGCGCTCGCCCGTCAGCCCATCGATCACCTGGGCATCGCGGCCGGTGCCCAGCGTGGTGACCACCAGCGCCTGCGTCTCCCCTCGGGTGAAAAGCGCCGACCCGTGGGTGCGAGCCAGCACACCGGTACGAATCTGAATCGGGCGCACCGTCTTGGTATCGCGCCCGTCGATGCGCGGATGACCATCCAGAATGCGCTCACGCACCAGACGATATTCGAGATTGAAAAATTCCGCTCCCACCTGTTCGGCGGTGAATTTTGGCGCCTCACCGGTGGTGAGCGCCGCCAAGGCGGCGGTTTTGATTTCGCCGATCTTGGCATAACGCTGCTGTTTCTCGGTGATCGCATAGGCGTCGATCAGAGGCTTCTCGGCAATGCTGCTTACCGCCGACTTCAACTCGGTATTGGCGGCAGGCGCTGCCCACTTCCATTTCGGTTTGCCCGCCTCAGCGACCAATTCATTGATGGCATTGATCGCAGCCTGCATCTGTTCATGGCCATAGACGACCGCGCCCAGCATGACGTCCTCGTCGAGGCAATCGGCCTCCGACTCGACCATCAACACGCCTTCCTGGGTGCCCGCGACCACGAGGTCGAGCTTCGATTCGAGCAACTGCGACGCGGTCGGATTCAAAATGTACTTGCCGCCCAAATAGCCCACCCGTGCCGCGCCAACCGGCCCCATGAAAGGCATACCCGAAATGGCCAAAGCGGCCGATGCACCAATGAGCGACGGAATATCGGGATCGACTTCGGCATTCACCGACAACACCGATGCCACCACTTGCACATCATTGGTGAATCCTTCGGGAAACAGCGGCCGGATCGGTCGATCGATGAGGCGGGACGTCAATGTCTCTTTTTCCGTCGGACGACCTTCACGTTTGAAGAAACCGCCGGGAATCCGGCCCGCGGCGTAGGTCTTTTCCTGATAATTGACGGTCAGTGGGAAAAAATCCCGGCCCGGCGTTGCCTTTTTCAGCCCCACCGCGGTGACCAACACCACGGTATCGCTCATCGTCACCAGCACCGCACCGTCCGCCTGACGAGCGAGTTCGCCCGTCTCGATGGTTACGGTGTGGTCCCCATACTGAAAAGTTTTCTTCGTAGCGCTCACAGGGAGCCCCTTATGTCGGAATGATGTGTCGTGTCGGACTCGAGTGTCGAAAGCAGCAGACTGTCAGCGCCCTCGAACGGCTGAACTCGCATGCCTCAGCGGCGCAAGCCCAGGCGTTCAACCACTTGAGCATATTTGTCCGGTGTTCTGCTCTTCAAATAGTCGAGCAGCTTGCGGCGCTGGTTGACCATCTTGAGCAGGCCGCGGCGGGACGCATGATCGGCTTTATGTGTGGTGAAATGCTGGCTCAGGCCGTTGATTCGTTGGGACAGCAGGGCAATCTGGACTTCGGGCGAACCGGTGTCCTGCGCGGTGCGCTGGAACTTGCCGACGACGTCCGTCTTTTCTTCGCGAGTGAGTGGCATTGAAATCAAACCTCAATCAATAACTTAGACCTTTTAAGAAGGCGCGCATTGTACGCGCCAAGCCCCCTGCTCTCAAGCAGGGATTCGCGGTTCCCGGAAGGAGACCAGCCGCAGCGGTACCAACCGGCCGCCCGGCTCGACGTTCCCCAAGCCGACGAACCCCACGCCCGCGGCGTAAATTCGGACATTCCCCGGCAGTTGCGCAACGACAGAGACGGCCTGACCCTGGGATAAGGCCGTTATTTCGCCCGGGGGAAGATCAATTCTTCGCCACCCGCGAAGCGCACCATCCACGGGCAGCAGCACCGACGGACGCTCTCCTTGGCCAAGCGCCTCCAGAGCCTCGAAGGTGAAGAGTTTGTCGGTCAGGAAAGGCGATACCGCCAATCGCTTGAGTTCGATCACATGGGCAATCGTGCCGAGCCGAGCCGCCAGATCCTCGGCCAGTACCCGAATGTAGGCACCCTTGGTGCATTGCACATCGAAGCTCAAATCCGGTGGCTGCCATTTCAACAGCCGCAGATCCAGGATGCGGATGGGCCGTGCTGCTCGCTCACGGGTGATACCCGCTCGGGCGTATTCATAAAGCGGCCTGCCCTGCTGCTTGATGGCCGAATGCATCGGCGGCACCTGGGCATAGTCGCGGGGAAAATCGTCGAGCGCTTGTGCGAGCTGCACCTCGGAGAAATCCGGTAGCTCTCGCCGCTCTACCACCGGCGACTCCAGATCCGCGCTCGGCGTGCGCTCGCCCAGGCGGGCGGTTACCCGATAAGTCTTGTCGGCATCGAGGAGCTGGGTGCCGAACTTGGTGGCTTCGCCGAAACAAATCGGCAGCATGCCGGAGGCGAGCGGATCGAGGGAACCCGTGTGCCCCGCCTTGCGCGCGCCGAACAGCCACTTGGCACGTGCCACGGCTCCGGCAGAACTCAAGCCCAGCGGCTTGTCGAGCAGCAAAATCCCATCGATGTCGGCGCGCAATCAGTGCCGTCCTGGAAGGCTCTCGGGCCTCAACCCCGAAGCGCGGGGGGCACGTAGTCACCGGCATCGACCACATGGCCGTCGTCGGAGTCCTCTTCGCCGACCGGCGTCGGCGGCACCCCCGCCGTACCCGGCTGGTTCACGGAGTCGATCAGCTGGGTCAACCGCACGCCATGTTCGATCGACGTGTCGAGCTCGAAGGTCAGTGTGGGCGTATACCGGATCATCAACGACCGGGACAGTGCGTTGCGCAAGAACCCGGCCGCACTCGTCAGACCCCGCTGCACGTTGTCGTCCGGACCCTGCTTGCCGAACACCAGATAGTAGACCCGCGCGGTTCGCAGGTCGCCCGTGACCGACACCGCGGTGATGGTGACGTTGCCGATGCGCTCGTCCTTCACGTCACGGCGCAGAAGCTCGGTCAACTCGCGCTGGATCTGCTCGCCCAGCCGCCGCGCCCGCGGATTGGTTTGCTTCATGGGCGCTGCGCGCTCTTACAAAGTCCGCGCAACTTCGACTCGTGAGTAGCATTCGATCTGATCATTTTCCTGCACATCGTTGTAGTTCTTCACGCCGATGCCGCACTCGGTGCCGGCACGCACTTCGTTGACGTCATCTTTGAAGCGTTTCAGGGATTCCAATGCGCCCTCGAAGATCACCACGTTGTTGCGCAACACCCGGATCGGGAAATTGCGGCGGACGTAGCCGTCGATCACCATGCAGCCGGCGACGGTGCCGAACTTGCTCGAGCGGAAGACGCTGCGGACTGCGGCGAGTCCCACGATCTGCTCCTTGACTTCAGGCGACAGCATCCCGGTGAGCACCGCCTTGATGTCGTCGATGGCCTCGTAAATGATGCTGTAGTAGCGCACGTCGACGCCATGATCCTTGATCGCAGATCTTGCCGCGGCGTCGCCGCGCACGTTGAAAGCAATGATCCGCGCCTTCGAGGCCGCGGCCAGCGTGATGTCGGATTCGGTCAAGCCGCCGACGCCCGAGGCGACGATGTTGACGCCGACTTCGCTGGTCGACAGAGCGTTCAATGCGTCGCGCAGCGCCTCGACGCTGCCCTGCACGTCCGCCTTCACCAAGAGCTGCACCAGATCGGCCTTGCTCTCGCCCATGGTCGAGAACACGTCCTGCATGTTCGCGCTCTTCTGCGCGAGCTTGACGTCGCGCGACTTCGACTGACGATGCATCGCGACCTCACGCGCCTTGCGCTCGCTCTCGACCACCAGCAGTTCGTCGCCGGCATTCGGAGCGCCCGAGAGGCCGAGCACCACCACCGGGATGGAGGGACCGGCGGAGTCCACCGGTTTGCCGGCCTCGTCGAACAACGCACGCACGCGCCCGAATTCCTGGCCGATCAACAGCGGATCGCCGAGTTTCAACGTCCCGCGCAGCACCAGCACCGTCGCGACCGCGCCCCGTCCCTTCTCGAGACTGGATTCGATGACATAGCCGGCCGCCAGCCCGGAGGTCGGCGCCTTCAATTCGAGCACTTCGGCCTGGAGCAACAGGCTGTCCAATAATTGATCCACGCCCTGACCGGTGCGGGCGGAGACCGGCACGAAAATATTCTCGCCGCCCCACTCTTCCGGAATGACACCGTACTTGGTGAGTTCCTGCCTGACCTTCTCCGCATCCGCTTCCGGCTTGTCGATCTTGTTGAGTGCGACGACGATGGGGACCTTGGCCGCCTGGGCATGTTGGATGGCCTCGACCGTCTGCGGCATCACGCCGTCGTCTGCACCGACCACCAGAATCACGATGTCGGTGACCTGCGCACCGCGGGCGCGCATCGAGCTGAAAGCCGCATGGCCCGGGGTATCGAGGAAGGTCACCATTCCCTTGGCGGTTTCCACGTGGTACGCGCCGATGTGCTGAGTGATGCCGCCGGCCTCGCCCGCCGCCACCTTGGTGCGGCGGATGTAGTCGAGCAGCGAGGTCTTGCCATGATCGACGTGGCCCATGACGGTGACCACCGGCGGACGCGGCAGCACTTCCAGGGTCGAGTCGGCCTCGCCCTGGAGATCGTCCTCGATGATGTTTTCCTTGCGCAGGACGGCGGTGTGGCCCATCTCCTCGACCACCAGAACGGCCGTATCCTGTTCGATCATCTGATTGATGGTCGCCATGACGCCCATGTTCATCATGACCTTGATGACTTCGGTGGCCTTCACGGCCATTTTTTGCGCAAGTTCACCCACCGTCATGGCCTCAGGGATCGCCACTTCACGCACCACGCGTGCCGTCGGCATCTCGAATCCATGCTTGGTGTCGCTGTCGTTGCCCACCGAGCGCCGGCGCCCGTCGCGGGATTTCTTTTTCTTGTGCCGCGAACTGACATCGCCGACGATGTGCAATTCCTGCCGGCCATAGCGCGTGGCCTTGTCGTCGACCACCTCACGCACCGTCTTGCCGGGCTTGGCGGCGGCGGCGGCGGTCTTGCGCTCGCGTTCGGCCTGCTCGCGTGCCGCCGCTTCGGCCACCCGGCGCGCCTCCTCTTCAGCGGTTCGCTTGCGCACTTCCTCATCGGTGCGGCGCCGGCTCTCCTCTTCGATCCGCTCGCGGTCGAGACGCTCCTTCTCGAGGCGCTCGTTCTCCGCACGCTCCAGGGCGGCCTTGGCCTGCTCCTCGGATTCGCGCAGCTTGTCGATCTCCTCCTGCTGAACCCGCGCCTGGTCCTCGAGGACCTCGCGCTTGACGTAGGTGCGCTTGCTGCGCACCTCGACGTTGACGGTACGCGCCCGGCCCTGCGGACTCGCGAGCTTCAGCTCCGACTGCGACTTGCGCCGCAGCGTGATTTTGCGCGGCGCCGCATCGGCCTGCACATCGTCGCGCCCATGACTGCGACGCAGATGCGTGAGCAGTTCGTGCTTCGCGTCTTCACTGATCATGTCCTCCGCACCATCGACCCGGATACCGGCCTGATCGAGCTGCTGCAGCAGCCGATCCACGGGCACCTTCAGCACCTCGGCGAATTGCGCGACGGTTACATCTGCCATACTTGCTCCTAAACCTTAGCTTCTTCCGCGAACCAGTGTTTGCGGGCATCCATAATCAACTCGGCGGCCT
>Ga0116228_10003403_pt1 | contig 13970 bp, 10 predicted proteins | sample S1TSphfallax_2_FD_89694 | JGI IMG/M metagenome (GOLD analysis project Ga0116228, IMG submission 89694) | Host-associated microbial communities from peat moss isolated from Minnesota, USA - S1T2_Fc - Sphagnum fallax MG | ecosystem: Host-associated > Plants > Peat moss > Unclassified | place... | reverse complement strand
ATTTCTAATAGTTGCATCATAGTTGTGAGAATGACCAAAATAGTTGAAATTTGATCTTGTAGTTGCAATATTCCCAAATCTAGTCGCAAATGACTACAAGTCGCATGTAGTCGTAAATGAACTGGTTACATTTTGGCTAATTTCTACTAGTGTGTAGTTGCATATGATGTGCCTTGGGGTCCTATAAAATTGGGACCACAATTTGTACTTGACATTGGGTACAATGTGCCTTGGACCCCCCTAGAGTTGGGACCATAGTTTGGTCCAACTATTACATGTATGTTGTGCCTTAAGGCCCCCCATAATGGAATTGAAATGGCCTAGACCCGGATTGTTTAGAGTTTTCATAATTTTTTTGTTCTGGAATCATATTATAATCTCCAACTAATTCACCCCATTGGTTATAAGCAAAATTCATTGCCCAACTAGTTTGTAAAACAACATTACAATTTCCACTCGATCCACCAAATATATATTGGTAACCCAATGGCAGTTGTTGTGGAAAACTTTGTCCCCATACCCCTATCCCATTTTGATAAAATGGTTCTTGATAACATTGCTCCCCTCCACCTTGTAACCATTGTGGCTTGTTGTTGCATGGCCATTGGGAACCATCCACGAGGTTTGCAACCTCTTGGTCTTTATTTCCATTTGGTGCAGAACCAAGTTTCTTTATGACTTACGAACAAGAAATATTAAGTAGAATCAAAAGGAAAGTTACCAATTTTTATTTGCCACAACTATAGTTTAAACCCCACAAATAGAAAGATGAATGAACAAGCCATTGGAATGATATTTTAAAAAAATTAACTTACCTTTGCACAAGGGCTTGGGAACCCTCCTACATAGGTTTTCTTCATTAGTTTATTTGTTGAACTCCCAAGTAGAATTTCAACCTCTTCATCACCAATGTTCGTGTTTTCATCACCTTTTGAGCATGGGATGTAGTTCAATCCTTGCACACCATCTTGTAAGGATGCATTAGTAGTGTCTTTTGAACAATTTGAACCTACATTAGCTCTGCCTTCAGCCATACTTACACATAAGCTAGGGTTGCTTACTATACAAACATTACACTTACGTGGCCTTTCTTGGCCACACTTCAATTGTATTGCCTTTTTCTTCACACCAACATTGAGGGTTTCCTCCTTTAAAAAAACATATCATGATAAAAACCGTGTGAGGAATCAAGACTAGGGCCCACTTAATGACAACCTACAACCAGAATAGAATTAATATATTTCTAGCTATAAAGCTATGAAAAGTTTGATATAAGCACAATTGTAAGTTTTTGATGCAAGGGCAAAATAGTTTATTTCATTGAGTTTTCAAATTTTCAACTTCAAATAAGCAAGGAAAAAAAACACCAACATCCCTAGACTAAAACTTAGGGATCCAATGTTATCTTACAAGTTTTGCAGCACCTTGTTTACCCCAATGTTGCGCAAAGCTTCATTAACTTGAGCTACTTGGTGATTGCAAAATTCTTCATATGGAGTTTTAGTTGTAAAAACATTTTCTTGCATCAAGATAGTTTAAGATCACCAAGTTGTAATGGGTTACAAAAATAAATAGGGCCCAAAGTTAGAAATTTGTAATATCTTTTCCATGTGAACTATTGTTCAAGACAAAAATTGCACCAAAATATTGTGCTACAACCCAATTAGGTAAAATTAGTTCATTGTGCTACACAAGTAAAGTTAGATAATGATAATAAAATGTTAGTCCTTGCAATCCTTTGGTTATGAACACCAAGTACATTTAAGGGCTCAATGTGGTTGGCACTTGCAAAAACCAAGAGTTGGAAAAGTTTAGACTCCTAAATAAGCATAATTTATTTAGCAAGTATCAGCTTTACACCTAACAGACTACCTAGGTTTAACTCAACTTAATTAGTCCTACATTTTACCTAGGATATAGTGATAACACTTGGCCATTATATAAAATCCCAACAAGAACCCATGAAAACAAAAATTGTGGAAATAGGCATGGACAATGCAGCATTGTTGATAATACAATTTCAATAAGAAAACAATGTAGGGCTTAGTCATTGTACCTCAATACGTTAGTAGAACTAAAATAAATGCCAAATGGCATGGTCCAACCTTGTGCATAGCTTAGTTTGAAATAAAAAAAATACACATTAGTTACACCCCTCAAACTATCATTAGCCACATCCTTTTTACACTTTAACGCTCTAGTAAAAGCTACATTTGTAATGACAAATTAATTCAAAAGACACAACCATCAAGGATTAACAATTTAAATGCAAGAAGGTTTGTGGCTACATAATATGTATATCATGAATACAAATTAAATTTGTGAATCTCTGGAGCTGTAACTAGTTACAATGAAATTTTTGGCCAAAACCAATAATGAATGAGGAAGAGGGCAATAATAGCCAAGATGTTATTTCATCTTGCAACTTGTCATAGGTCTTGATTGCAAGGTAGATGTTTCCAAAATATATGCAAGTCTTTTAAGGTTGTGGGAACGTATTAATTAAACTCGCTAAACAAACCCACTAAGCAAAGTGAGGAAAAAAAAAACACTTAAGAGTTTGATAAAGTTACTTGCAAAACAAGTTAAATGGATTTCAGTCACCTTTAATTGCTCCAAACCTTTCAACTTCTTCCTATTTGTTTCTCAACTATGGTCCAAATTGTTGGCAACAAGTTTTTAAGAAACAGATGAAACAAAATAAACCTAGAGCAAAGGCATCCAAGAATGCACCAAGTTGTGGAGCATAAGCAGGTTTGAAGGGTCAAGAGTTAGGATTCACAAAAAGAAATATCTCTCACATATGTATTGTATGGTAGAGGTGTGTTTGGTGCACAATGACCAATTATAGTTGGTAGGGTAGTTAGGAAAGTCAAAACATAATGCAAATAGGGTGTTTGGTAAACAACGTTGACTAGAGACCCATGTTTGCAATTCCAACACTAAAATCCAACGACAACAATGACAATTCTTTTGTAACGGATCAAATTATGCCATAGAATCAAAGGTTCTTGGGCTATTGGAGGGTTACAATAGGGTTTTTAGATAAACCCAAGTAGCTACTTGCTAATTGTCAACCACCCACCCATTAGCCTTCAAGACTATTGTTCTCACTAGCTACTACTTGTCAAGAACAACAAATAGTCTTGAGAGAACTTAGTTGTCCATTTTTTTTGGATTATATTTAACTTTCTTTTCCATTTTTATTGGCATAAATGTGTGTGTGTATATATATACATATATTTTTATATTTTTTTTTCCAACACAAAAATGTGGAAGCAAGCCCTTAAACACGAGAGAAATCAACTATTTTTAATTGTAATGGAAAATGGTGTAAAGTGTTTATACAAATAGGTGGACAAGAATATTTGAACAAAATGAAAATGGTAGATGAATTAAATCACACAAAGCCTAATCAATGATGATTTGCAGGCTAGTTCACAACTGTTGGATGTATCCAGTGGAGTAGTTGATGAAGGTGTTAAAGGATTATGTCCATTCCATGGCACAACTTGAAGGCTCAATGGCTAAAGGCTATATACTATAAGAATCATTGGGCTTTGTGATTGAATATTTGCATGAATTTGAACATGTAACCAGAAGAGTTTGGGATGCAGAAGGAGTATCTAGAGAGGTTTTGGAAGGTGCTCCTACAAAAGTGGTGTTCAACCCTATTTTACGTGATCTTGCACATGATTATGTGCTAACACATACCAAGGTTATGGGTCCATGGATACAATAAGCTTCTTTCAAGCCTTTTTACAATTAAATTATTAGTGTTTGTCTACTTTTAGGTGCACTGTACAAACCCTAAAATATGTTAGATTTTGAATAGTTAATTGATTTTTTTGGAAATTTTGAAGCATACCAAAAGTGTTATCTACTTGTTGAAACAATAAACCCCAAAGTGCATTATTAGCATGTGGGATTGTGTATTAATTGGTTACAAGATTGTTCACATCATGGCCTTTGTTTTACATCCAACTCCTGATTTCCAAAACATTATTAACTATGTTTCATGGATATGTATTTAGGTATAATGTTTAAGATGTTCCGTAATTTGATTATTAGCAGGTCTATTTTTAGGTCAAGAATAAACCCTAAAAGTATCATAACACTTGATAAGTAAATTGATTATGGATCGTAGAAATCTTGGAACATAATGCATCATGTCTATGATCCATAAACCCTCAGGTTTGCACACCTCCATATTGTTGTCATTTCCCACTTGCATTTTTTTCCACCCACTAGCTTTATATTGAGACCTTATCATTTTATCTTTTTCCTTGAGATATGAAAGCTACATTAGTACTGCCACAAGATAGGAATAAACAAACTCATCAGAAACCTTTGCAATGTTATTTACTTATTGAAACCCTAGACCCCAAGTTGCATTGATAATAGGCTAGGGATTGTGTATTAGTTATTTCAAGGAATGTTCACATTTCTTAATTTATGTATAGTTAGTTGTTAGTATTTATAAACCTACGTGGCTCTAATTCATTTTTTATTATAGGTATGACCCCAAATTATCTTATTACCATGTGGCATATTAACACCTGGGATTGTGTATTAATTACTTACATGATTGATCACATTGTGCCATCTATGGATGTCCATCTAGCTAATGGCACTTCTAAACCCACATGGTTTTTATTCATTGATGACTTTAGGTCTACTCTTTTCATATGAGCTAAATTAGGTAGTTAATTCTTTATCCTTGCTGAAACCTTAATTATAATTCTCTACCATATCATGTTCTTACATTTAATGCAAGTTGCAAGTTGTTACTTTCATGGGTAGTAGGTTAAGATTCAATTGCTAGATATAGGTCTTTTCTAACATTCTATCTTCTGGTGGTTATAGGAAATATAAGGATGAGAAGGTGCACATTGAAGATGCAAGAATTGAATTCCAACGTGATTAACTATCAAACCATACTAAAAGTGGCCAGCCTATCATATTCCAACCACATCTACAAGAAATTGATCAGATGGCAAAGTGGGTGAAGGAAGCCATTATAACCCATCAAGTTGATAGGACTTTACATGTTGCTAATGATCTTTTGTTGCTTTTAGTTCCCCCAAGTTTCACTGCATTGAGTTACAAAAAAATGAAGGCATGCAAAAACCACTTCAAAATTGATGATGAACAAAATAATCTATTGGTTACATATGATTCTAGTGTTGCATCTATTTTCTAGCAATTACAAGGGAGTGAAGGCGATGTGTTGGGTCAGATCCAATATGTTGGGACTTTGAAAGATATTTTTCAATTGGATTATGGTCCGATGGTTTCACCAATAGTTTTGTTTCGTTGTAATTAGGTGAAAAGTGGGATTGACAATAGAGGCAACCCCACCTACAAACGAAATGATGTTGGGTTTTTACTTGCAAATTTTTGTCACATATTGTATGAGTTTAATGAACCTTTTGTTTTTCGTACACAAGTTCAACAAGTGTTTTTTTGGAATGAACTGAAGACACCATGGTGGAAAGTTGTGCTTGGGAGGGAGCCCAGAAGCTGTTGGGTTGTTGTGGACATTTGTGATGATTGCATTGACACATAAGGTGTTGTGTTTGGGCTTGAAGCTCTGCTAGAATTTCTTGATTTAGATAGTGGTAAGGCATTAGTAGGTGTAATTGAATTGAGTAGAAAAGAAATTGTCCTAACTACTCAAGCCTTGCAAGCCAACTTAGAGACATATGGTGGCACATGATTTTGATTTTGTATTGCAATGACATTTGCACAACTCATTTTAGATTGAAATGAAATGTTTTATTTGAAGATGTGGAGTTTTTGATTTGGTGGATCCTTGATCTATGGTGTTTGGTTTTGAACATTATGGTAAATTGTAGTATTTAACTACCTACTAAACTTTGTTCCTAAATTGTACATTTTGTTTATTTTTATTGGCAAATGATCCACCTTTTTAACATAGAGATTCTTAGGCCATGACCTCATTACACTTGAAGATTTTTGATATCTTTTGTAGCATATGTAGATGATTATTTAGAAGGTGAAGAGTGGGAATGGGACATGTTATTCCAGGGCCATGTACATGATGGTGGTCACATTTGAAATACATTGGAACACCCATAAGACTTGAACTTAATGGTCCATGTAAGGTTTGATCCATGGATATTATATGTGGATTCAAAATAATTCCACATATGTAAATTATGTAAATAATATAAGCATGTCGATAATAATATATCCAAGACCCATGGATATAGCAAATAAAACCCATGTATAAATAGATAAATTTTAAAAATAATATTTTGATTGAAATGTATTAACAATTATAAAATGCATGGATGTCAATGTTTTTTTTTCTTGTGGTAGAATATATTATTGCAATTTTTTTTTGCTTGAGTGGCAAAATATACTATTGTAGTTGTAAAAGAAATCACTATAGTTGAAGAAACGACTAAGTTATCATCCTTTAATGGATGTTATCAAAATTGGATGACATGTGCTCAATTTTCATCCACATTCCAACTAAAATTGTTGTAGTTGTAATTATAGTCGCATCTACAACTACAACTTTGACTCATTGTTCTTATAGTTGCATATGCAACTAAAAAGACTTGCAACTATAGTAGGAATAACATAATAGTAGTCACAAAATCAATTGGTTTGGACAATAGTTGCATTGTAGTTGCAAACTAAGGGTTGGAATGAACAAGATTTTTTCTAGTGCTAGGGGTTGTAAAGCATGGGAAATGTGGAAAAGTAAGTTGACCATATGTAGCCCAAATTATTATGCTTGTTCTATGGCTTCTAATGTAACATGTGAACCATTATCATCTAGAACCAATAGATGTCAATTTGATGGAGAGTTGCCCTTTAGAATTTACCTCTTAAAAAATGAAAGGAATTCCTTGAATAAAAAAGTCATCATCCAAGCTTTTGCTTGCATTTCCATGCATGTCCCTAATTTATGATGTCTAATGTAATCATTTGTAATCCTTTCACTTTTGAATATGTAAAATCCAAGCAAAGAACCCCATGCTACATTCACAAGATAGTTCACTATCAACCATTCCCTAGATATGGGAATGATGTAAACTTGATATAGGCCCCTTCTTAGCAAAACCCTTGCCCCAAATTATCACTCTACCTAAATCCTTGTTTTGTTGAAGTTCCAAATGTGTTATGTTTTGGACTTGTGTTCAATGTAAAGTGCTTGTGTAAGTTAATATAGTGACTACCTTGTACTTCACAATCTTATGGATTGGCTCTTATATTGACATGTCCTTCCCCTTCTCTTGATTATAGATTTGTTTTCCTTTCCTTTACACTCTTTCTCAACATTATAGCTTCTAGAAGTTCAAAAAAAACATTGAAGTTCATCTAAATACAATTCTAACATTCTTGAAGCAATTTCAAGGATCTTAAAAACTTGGATGAAAAGCAACTTGAGTGCAAACAAGATAAAATGAGCCAACGACATTACTTTAGAAAAGGACTGCATGTCTTTTCACCCAAAAATAACATTTTCATACAAATGAATTTTTAAACATTTTTTTTTTGCAAAGGGCACATTCACAATCAAGGTACCCAAAAGGACAATCTAATAAAAAAAGGACTGCAAATAACTATTTTGGATTTTTATTACATTTATTATTTTATGATTATAATGGATTGGTATAGGGTGTAAGCAAGATAAAGTGAACAACTTGATTACCTTGTCAAAACCAAAACAAGTAGATTTAAAATAACAACAAAACCCATTATAGAATTGTGGAATGTTGAATGTTTTCATTTCAATGATTAAATATAATATATGGTTACACTAATGTGCATTGATTTTCATATTTCAAATTGTAAAAGTAACTTTTAAGTAGCTTTTTACAAAAAATAAATAGATTTATTTTTTTGATGACTTGCTAAAACATATGTTGATCTTCATTTCCTAACTTATGACACATCAATGTCATTAATTTTTCTAACCAAAAAGTAAGTTTGAACACATATTTTTCAGTCAATTTCAAATGTATTTTTTATTTATTTAAAAAATTCCTTTGCTTTTGATATTCTTAGAATTAGATTCTTATAAACTTAGTAGAGCAAACTAATGCTATTGGACACATACTGTCATCTAATTTGATGTTATTTTATGGTAGTTATATGAATAACACAAGGTTAAAATGGGGACATCTACTTTTTTTGTATATTTTATTTTACTTTGACCTTATATGACTATAACTAGAATGATGTCATGTTAAACTAATAAAAAAATCCAATAATATATTGGATACAATATTTATGTCCTTTTGAATCCTTTTAAACAATTTGAGTCCTTATCTTAATTGTAATTTTTGTCTTAAAGAAATCAAAAGGAATGTATTAAATAATGCAATTGACTTCAATTTTCTTTCATGGATAAATAATGCATACATCTATATTTGGAAGTGTTCATATAATGCATTTATTTAAATAATGTAGGATATAAGAATTTTGAAGGCTATAAAATCCATTCTAAAAAGGCTACAAGCAAAATGATTTTTATTTTATTTTATTCCATTTGGTTGATTTTTTCTATTCATTAGGTTTAGAATTTGTGGCCCCAAGTGCCGACAAACTGTGCAAAAAAATTTCATACAAGGAAACATGTTAAATTGTATATAAAAACTTATGTATTCATTTTTTGCATCTCTTGTTTTTAACAAAATATTTATGCATAATCACATACACATGTGAAAATCCACCATCACCATGAAAACTATCATAATTTTAATTATCAAATATCTCTCACTTAAATTTATTCCATTTAGATTTTGTATTTGGAAGATAACAAAAACAAAATCTTGGAGTCTTATGGTGAAAAAGTGGTACCATGATTGTGAATATGCCCCAAATTATTATAATATGTTCATATAATTTTCTAGGTAGATGACATGTTTTTCAATTTATATTTTTGAATAAATATGATTTTTTGAAAATGTGGCAATTCCTTGTAAATTCAATGTTTCATTTTTTAAAATGATAACAATTTCAAATCATAACCAAAAAATGATTTTGAAATTTTTTATGTCTTCTTGTATAACAAACTACAATTTTTCTTAACACATATTGTACATTATACCCCATTTATATGTGGTAGAAGACTTTTGAAGTTTTAAATTCTAAATCAATTTTGGAAAGTTTTTTGAATTTTTAAAGTTTTAAAATTTCACATATTTTAGTGAATGAGTGTTTTTTTAATGTGGCTAATAGGTCTATATCTTCTTTATTTTTTTCCCATCAATTTTTTTTTATATGAATCTTTTTGATAGTCCTTTGCAAAATTGATTCCTTCTGACGCAATAGGTGTTCATTTTCAAAAGTCCTAAATCAAAATTTAAAACTTAAAATTTTATCAAATGAATTTTTTGTTTGAATTCTTTAACATTCATATGAATGAGAAAAAAACAACTCATCATAATTTCCATGGTTTTAAATGGTAAACATAAATATTTTTCCAATCATGACTATTTTTAAAGCCCATCTCACATCCTTTTTGGCTTGTTTTATTGTGATTACACCCACTCAAGTCATGTAACTTTTTTGATTGAACTTAGTGATTCAAATGCATGCTTTGGTGGTAATCCAATATGCTTACAAATGGGGGAAATTGCATGTTCTTTAAGGTCATTAATGTGTTTTGTGTTTCCCTAAAAAATGGTTGTACATTGAAGGTTGAAATCATGTTTGTGCACTTAAAAATTTATTTGTATCCAAAACACTAAATATTATAATCCAACATTAAATAACCCCCATATTTATCAAACAAATCTTAAATGTGAAGTGGATTAAAATATTGTTCTATTGTTCTATTTGACACCTTATACTAAACACTTATGTTGTGTCCCTAGGTATAAGTTATGTAAAAGTGGAATTTTTTCCTATTATCAAACATTTATTTTTATGAAGTGGTTTGGATTTTTTTCCCTTAATGTGCTTATGACCAAACACCTTCCATGTAAGATTGAGCAATAATTTTTTTTTAATTGCAAGGAATGACTCCCATCATCAAACACATTCCTATTTTAGTTGGGATGCAAATAACACCCAAATGATCTAAATTTATCCTATGGCCGAACACAAAACAATCTTCCCCTGGTAAGAATTATAAGAAACTAGATAGAAAACTTTCACACCATGGGTTAGATCATGGGGTGTCAAATGCATGCTAGCCAATGTAGTCAAACTACATTGACCAACCTATGTTTGAACTATTGCCCTCATATGTCATTGACCTGTGTTCGATGATGGACTGTGCTACCCTATTGCAAACCCATTATGACTTATCTATGGATGAATGACACTTCAATTAGCAAGGTTCCAACCTTGGTAACCTATCTGGAAGACCATGTATAATTTCTCCTCACATTACCTATGTAAATGAATAAGTATCATAGGTAAGTAGGTAGGCAATGTAAGGCCTGCTTTACACTAGGAGTTAGGACTGATGTTCAACCCAAATCAAGCATTCCTATTGGTGCAAAAGCTGAAATCACCCCCCAAGGGCTTTACACTATGAGTCAAGGCTGAGCTAGAAAAAATCTTTTCAATCTGCCCAAAGTTGCTAATAAATGCTGAACTTTATGACCTTGTATTGACCCCAAGGGTGGAAAAAAGGATACCATCGAATTTGGGAGACCAATTTGCAACCCGTGGGGCCAATGTTCCAGCATTTATTAATATCATCACATCAATGTTCTAGCATTTATTAGTAACTTGGGGCCAAACAACAAGCCAAAAATGCTAAAAATTGGCCCCAAGTTTTTTGGCTCTGACTCCTAGTGTAAAGCATGCCAAAGTGGTCACAACTCGACACACAGGTGATGCACTTGGTGGCTAATAGGTATGTTGATACATGTGGATAGTTAGTACATTGGTTAGCTATGGGATAGGAATACAATGAAAAAGTGTTTCTTGCATACCATCATGCATGGTGTGCTGGTGGGTGCGGGTTCAGTCTGACCTGGCTGGGATAGGGGAGTGGATTTGTGTGTTTGATCATGGGTGAGGAAGTTGGGCTCTTATGGCCCAAATGATTGTTTCAAGGGATTGCCCGGCTGCTTTTCTTTGTCAGTGGAATCCGTGGCTGCTTCTGCAGCTTGCAGTTATAATCTGTTGCCAGTGTGGTGGGTGACTTGTTCTGGAGCTATAGAAATCATTTGGCATGCAATCTTGGGTTTATTTTTATGTGTGTTTTCTTTTGTTTCTTCTGTGGTCTTTATTATCATGTGAGAGAAACTAGCTATTATGTTGATTTTTGACAGGACCTTTGAATAGTCTTGTGCCAGAATTGGAGTGAGTATCCATGATCATTTGATGGGTTGAAAAAAGAGAAAATTCATCTTTTCTTCTGATACTTCAGAACAAAGGATGTATTGCATAAATAAAAATAAAAGGTATTTTTCTTTCCTCCTCCCCCCCTTCCCCCAAAATCATGTTGCACACCTGAAATACTCATTGCACACTTTTCCTGTACAAATGTTTAAGAACTTTTGAAGCACGTTTGGAAACAAAAAAAAACTTGAGTCATCATTTTACTCTTTCAGTACAAGAACAAACATCATTGATGAAAAAACTGCAATATTAGATACACAAGAAAAGATATTTAAGTAAACATAAGTGAAATGTCAATTTTGAACAATTTTGAAATGTCAATCTGTTTTTCTAAATGGTAAAAAAACAGAAAGGAAAACTTGATTATGCAACCTTACATTCACAATGATTTTGGTATTCAATGTTTCCATTGACATCAAACATAATTTGCATATCATGTCATTGGTTAGTACAAAGTGCATTTCAACACATAAAATTTGATCTATGAAAGAGGATAAATCAACAATGAAAATGAAATATGATTGGGAAAATAGACACTTTTAGATAAGAATTACTCACTCAAATATACATTAAAACCTATTTAGTCTCATATCCCTCTCCATACTCCCATAATAACAGTTATACTGCTAAAAGAGAATGTGGTTTTTTTCACACAATAAGTTGTGGTTCATGACACATGTGTGAAGTAAATTTTGTGATTTCAACCATTGCAACATGTATAATATGTGGTGTTCATTGTGACACATCACAATTAACATCATGGGTGTAATAACATAAATAGGAGCATAGAAAATGTAACCAATGTTTGGTCTTTTCATGTTTTAATATTAAATTTTGTACTATTGTTGTAAATATTTAATGTCTTAACATATAAGGTTTTTAATATATTATGAAAACATGTGGAATAATTTTAATTGAATCTAATGAGTATAATTTATTCAAAAGAACCCATCAAGCAATAGTACAACTAATGATTTCGCTATTTTTTCATTTTTGAACTTGAAATGCATTCAAAGTGACATAATCATGTGCAATAATTATTCATGTTTTTACATAATAATATAATATGTCATGATTAAAAAGTGAATATTTTTTACCATTGCAAAAATCATCGATTTGTAATCCATCACCATTACCAATTCCAATTTGTCACATCACCTTACCAAGCATTCCCACTACTTTTTAAATAGCCAAAAATCAATCACCCAAAGTTGCAAGATTGATTCCTATTATTTTATTTTCACCCCCCACATATTGTACAATGTAATGAATGACGTCAAAAAGTTTATCTCACACACCATGAACCATGACCTATTTTGTTAGAAAACCCACATTCTTTTGCAATGAAGCTAAAACTTAGTTTGGCATTTCAATTGGGCTCAATTTTGAACTAGTTTGTCAAAAGTAATTGGGGTGTTTTTTTGCATCTTTTGAAATTTGATTAATGTTTTGATTCATGAATGTTTTTGTGATGTGTAATCTTATTCATTAACCACACTCTTGGTATGAATTGATCATTTGTGAAACATGTCTTTTGATGGGTAAATCAAAATTGATTTTCATCATTTTTTTCCCATTCACATTGAAAAATCTCCAAGCTTTCACATGAATTTTTTGACAAATTACATGTTTAATGATATGTATAGGATGGGTTACCTATAGTTTTTACCACAAACATAGGGGATATTTATAAGATTTAAAGTTTGATCATTATCATAATTGTCAAAAATTTAGCTAATGTAAAATGTGGAATTTTTAAAATGTCAAAAGTGATTCATTTTACCCAACACAAAAATTACACAAAATTATTAAATGGGCAAGAAACTTGTTTTTGCACCCAAACTCAAGGTCAGTTAATTTTTTTGTCAAGTTATAGTGCATGTTGCAAAACCCATTCCTACTTGTGAACTCTTTCATGTTTTTTTTTTTTTATGATGAAATTAGAGGGGAATGTTCAAGTGTGTAAAAGCAAAAAAAAAATGTTTGTGCAAGGCTAAGAAGAAATAAGCACATGGAAAAAAGAAAAAAGAATTAAATCTTATGTGCAAATACTAAAACAAACACATGCACTTGGAACCTTATAACAAACACATGTTTAGAAATTGGAAGCATTTTTTAAAATGGCATTTGTATGTCACACACAAGGGAAAATTACAATTTAGTTGGATTCAATTGAAAATGGAAACCCAAGCTACACTAAAATTTAAACTTTCCATGCAAGGTTTAGTGGCTTCAATATTGGAAGGCACAAATTATACTCAAATTTTCTTTTTACCAAACAATACAAATTGTACACATATTAGCATTTAAACCACATATAATCTATTTTTCTAAACCATTTTATATATTCACACATTATTCTCATTACTATTATTGTTCCGTTATTTCCCAAATTCTTGAGTATTTTTTATAATCAAAATCTCTAATCAAATTTCATTTATTAAATTTAGAAAACACAATAGATTCGGAATGTATTCACTATTTTTTCATTAATATCCTATTGTTTTCTATACTTAAAATTGAACATATCAAACATCTATGGTTTAAAAATGTGGAAATCATAAATGAAAAATAGGAAAATATGTGGTTGATAACCCAATAAAACTTTAAATTACATATTGTGTCTT
>Ga0116228_10003399_pt1 | contig 13979 bp, 9 predicted proteins | sample S1TSphfallax_2_FD_89694 | JGI IMG/M metagenome (GOLD analysis project Ga0116228, IMG submission 89694) | Host-associated microbial communities from peat moss isolated from Minnesota, USA - S1T2_Fc - Sphagnum fallax MG | ecosystem: Host-associated > Plants > Peat moss > Unclassified | place: USA... | reverse complement strand
GCTTGACCATTGTTACACCTGCTTGTTGCAGAAGTTCCTCTCTTTGCTGCTCAAGGTATTCCATTTTGGAAACAAACTTTTATGTCATCTTGAAGGATTTGGTTCATGTGTGGACTCTTCTGAGGGCCTCAAGTTTGATTTATGTGGGGGAAAAAAAAAGGACTGGACTGGTCACCACTCCAGGCTCAGAGTTTTTAGAAGGGGTAAAAACTGATTCTTTATTTCTTGAGGAATATTTCCTATCCAACAAAATGTGAAGCACCCATATTTGATAACTTTAGAATTTAGGTCTACTAAATACAACATACTATATTAATTTGCTGAAAGGTTTAAGTACAATGTTTCATGAAATATACTTGGGGAACTATGTCATCATGTTCTCAGTGGAAGATGTATTCACAGACATCACATGCCACGCTTTTCAAAACAGTGGTTAAAAGATACATATGAAAGAAGCTGCATAGGAGCCTGAAGAATGGGCTAGGCAATAATGCCTTTTTGGAATAAGTTAACCCTTGAACACCCTCCCCTTTCTAACCCTCAACACGACACTGTCAAAATTTAATGCTACAAGAAAATGATGGAGTGGTTTGGCCATTTATGAAAGGATAAGACACCTAATGAAACCATAGTCCTCCAATAGGATGTTGGCCAAGGATTACCATTAAAACATAAAGAGTTCAAACATCAGAGTTGCAAAGGATCCAATGCGGAAGGGGACATTCAGCCACGACATTTTCACATTACATGGAGTGATTTTCATAGTAGCCCTTGCATCCAAAACAGACAATTGCCCCTTCTAAGGAAGGTCATACAAAGTCAGGTCCTTCGTAAGAGTATTGCGAGCCAAACCCATCTAGGATCCCTGTAACAGAGAAAAGGTCCTTAATTTGTCAGACGGTTGTAATCTCAATCGACGGGCGAAGATATGCATGCAACCTACATTGTTAATGGCATGGCAGGTGGTGCTCTTTTGCAGCTGAATTTATGCAGTTCAAGTGGTACCATATATAATTGAAGAAGAAATTATGGAGCACATGGGTGAAAGGACGACTTTTAGTACAATGTTGCAAATGAAAAATCGGTAAAAAGATGTCCATAGGTGCAAGGAAGACTTATAGTACAATCTTGCAATTGAGAAATCGGTAAAAGAGGTTGTGGCCTGTGTGCTTTCCTGGTTCCTACTTTAATTAGTTCACATGGCCTCTTCCTTGGTCAGAGCTCATAGTACTTCATACTTATTACTATCAACCAGGCCCAAATTGCCCTCAGTCTACGCTTTGTACAACTTGGCCAGACTCAACTAACGGCCACCAGCGCACCATGCAAAATGGATGGTGTGTGGATTGGAAACAAGTTTTCATTGTGTTCCTGTCCCAAAGCTAATCACAGTGGTTAGTGATGCACTAACCAGTCACCTACCTAGTTGTCACAAAGTACCTTACTTTCTCACTTGCATCATTAGCACTTGCATTCCCTACCTACTTGCCAAGGTAGTTGCCCCCTTCATAGGTAGCTAACTAGGTGGGAAGGGGGGAGGAAGTGGATTTATGGGATAGGTTACCAAGTTGAAACCATGGTAATTCAGTCATGGTTCATCCATACCGAAGTCATCTGGGGTTTCCAATGGGTGGACGCTCGTGGCTTGTTGGTTGCGTAATCTCACTCGGTGTTAGGGGCATATCATATGGGTGTCAGCTATGGCTTATAATGTGAGGGCAGTTGCTAGTATTTGTCCTGTGAACACTTTGTACTAATTAAACTTTGTATAGGGGTCAATTCTCACATGTAATACAGGGTTTTGTTTACAATGCTATTAATGCGACAAGGTGGTAACTGACTCGTTTCAGTCAGGATTGTAAGTAATAACCAGTCCCCAAAGACATTTATGAATTAAAGTTAGATTTTCAAAAGCCCTTTTGGTCCACTGGTCAAGTGGGTTAGGTGGTAAAGAGGAAAAATAGGTGACTACAAACAAATGGGTACTGAAGACTGGTCAAGTGAGTTGGGTGGTAAAGACCACAAAATTGATGACTAAAAACAAATGGGTACTGAAGACTGGTCAAGTGGGTTAGGTGATAAAGAGGACAAATGGGTTTCGGCAGGCAATTAAACCCCATATGAACTCTCCTTGTGTCAGTGTGATGCCCACAAAGTCCTGCCGCAGGGTTAGGAACAATGTATGGTGACTTTTTTTTGTCACAATGTTTCAAGAACTTCCAGACGCTATATCTTTTGCATCTTTAGTCCAAATCCAATGATCTAAAGCGCACTAGGTGCGCCCACAACTCCTCTACAACTCATCTTTGGACTCCAGAGGAAACCGAGGTCTGCTCAGATCACAAAGTTTCTCTGTGTACTATGACCAGCCAGTTTACCCTAATCTTATCTTTCCATCACACAAACTGTTCACATGAACAGACCACAGATATATGGTAAGTGGTAGAAGTCTCTTGAATGGGCACTGTTTGTGAAATTCTTTGATGTCCTTGAACCATTGAAATATAACCCTTGCATGCTCGGGTCACTGGGCAATCATGCTCCTTCCCTCCATACTACTAAATCTTAGTAGCCTCCTTGTCAGGGTCTCTTTTAATGATTTTGTGATGTAGCAAAAGTGGCAACTATCCAGAAAATAATTTAGTCAAATTTGGCTATATAATATATATGAAGGTTAAAAAAAAAAAACCAGCATCCTTCTATATTCTTGGCTACCCACCTTCTGGAAGTTATTATAAGTCTGGCAATTTTGAATTTTTTACATTTGAAATCTGCCGAATTTGGGCCATTTATGAAAAATCCTTTGTGTAAGTCGAAATCATATTTTCCAGGTCAAAATTTGGCGAAAATTCGTTACTAAATGGAACACAGCTCCTTGTCCCCTGCAACTTGGAATTACTCTTTCACATGCCAGGATTTGATAATGGAGATGTCAATGAAAAGGTGCATTCAATCGCTGTCGTACATGGGAAAACCTTAGACAACAGACAAGTGATACTTGGTAATGGTTCTAGTCCAGGTTTTACTAATCGGAACCAAAATTGATGGTTGTAACTCGCCAAACTGGGTACCTGCCTAACACTGGTCTTGACTAGTGGTGACAAATTATTGAGAAAGAAATCGGTTAGCACACCATGTATGGATAACCTAGTGGTCAGTTACTGATGTTTTTGAAAACTGATAGATAACCCAACTATTTGATAAACATTATTGCAAGAACCCGCAAGACCCTTATGGATCAAGTATTGAATTTTCAATAAAAATATTTAAATGATTAGTATTTCATGGAAGTAGGTTATCAATACTTAAACCCTCAAAATGTTTATAATAAAAAAATAAAAATTTTAATTTTCAAAAACCCATGTAACCTACCCTGCCCAGGCAGTATAACCAAGGGTTCTCAAGGTCAGTAATTGAGAACTAACCACTATGCATAAGCAGGTGGTCATTACCAAAAATAAATGAGAGTATTGATCACCTTGATTATTGCTTTGATAGTGAAATTGATAATGGATGGATTTTAAATTTCAAAACAATTTGATATCGATACCCTGTGTGATCCAATTTTTTATTTTTAGAAACCTACCCGGCTGATTATGAGAAAAGGGATACCTGGCCAACAGTTGTGTTGACTCCTGACCTTGCTATATACAAACGGGTATACCAGTGTAAATTAAAGACTTGCCCAATGCCTGCCCCAACACCAGTACAAACAGTTCAATTATCCTGGAGCAGTTTGGGCGCCATTGATGATCCTGGTGTGTGTGTCAGCAGTTCATTTTGCTGAAATAATGGTAGAATTGATCAAGCCCTTCCTCTGAAAGACTGCTCCAGCAACTGCCCTTGACATTGAAAGACTCTTCAAAAGTTTGCCCTTCACGGAAAATCTGAACGACCCAGTTGCTGAAATCTGCCTAGCAGATACACGGAAATTAGTCTAGACAGTAAGAATTCAGACTCCAGGTAGTCTTCATTTCTGTTTAGCGTCTATTTTGCGCTTTTCGGCACCCTCGTGCCCTTATTCACCTCTTGGCTGAGCCCCTCAAGGGGCCTTTCAGGGTCCTCACCTAATCAGGGTCCTCTCCCAAGAAAGACACCAAGCCCCATTTAGAGTTGCCAGGGGTAAGAACTGATTCTTCATTTCTTGATGAGTACTTCCTATCCAAACAAAATGTGAAGCACCCACATTTGATAAGTTTAGAATTTAGGTCTACTCGATCCAACATCCTAAATTAATTTGCTGAAAGGTTTAAGTACAATGGTTCATGAGATATACTTGGGGAACTATGAATACATGTTCTCAGTGGAAGGTGTATTCACATACATCACATGCTGCTCCTTTCAAAACAGGGGTTAAGGAAGGTCATACAAAGTTAGGTCCATAGTAAGAGTATTGGGAGCCAAACCCATCTGGGATCACTGTAATAGAGGAAATGTCCTTCATTTCTCAGACGGTAGTAATCTCAATGGACAGGCGAAGATATGCATGCATCCTACATTGTTAATGGCATGGCAGGTGGTGCTGTTTTGCAGCTGGATTTTTGTAGTTCAAGTGGTACCATATATAATTGAAGAAGAAATTATAGAGCGCATGGGTGAAAGGACGACTTTTAGTACAATCTTGCAAATGAAAAATCGATATAAAGAGGTCCATAGGTGAAAGGAATACTTTCAGTACAATATTGCAATTGAGAAATCGGTAAAAGAGGTTGTGGCCTGTGTACTTTGCTGGTTCCTACTTTAATTAGTTCACATGGCCTCTTCCTGGGTCAGAGTTGATGGTACTTGATACTTATTACAATCAACCAGGCCCATATTGCCCGAGTCTACGCTTTGTACAACTTGGCCAGCCTTAACTAACCGCCACCAGGAATGGAAACAAGTTTTCATTGGGTTCCTGTCCCATAGCTAATCACAGTGGTTAGTTATGCACTAACCATTCACCTACCTAGTTGCCACCAAGTACCATAATTTCTCACTTGCATAATTTGCACTTGCATTCCCTACCTACTTGCCAAGGTACTTGCCCACTTCATAGGTAGCTACTTAGGTGGGGAAGGGGGGAGGAAGTGGATTTATGGGGAAGGTTACCAAGTTGGAACCATGGTACTTCAGTTGGAGTTCATACACAACGCCATCATAAAGGCGTTTCCAAAGGATGGGCCCCGGTGGGTTGTTGGTCAAATAATCTCACTTGGTGTTAGGTGCATGTCATTTGAGTGTTAGCTATGACTTATAATGTGAGGCCAGTTCTTGCTACGTATAATGTCAACACTTTGCACTAACTTACACTTCATATAGGGAGCTGGTTCTCACATGTAGTGCAGGGATTGTTGACATTGCCATTAATGTGGCAAGGTTGGAACTGACCCATCTGAGTCAGGATTCTAACTAGTAACCAGTCCCGAATGACATTTATGAGAAATAATCGATTTTTCTGAAAGCATTGCTCCAATGACTAAAAACAAAAGCCAGTACAAAATCACAGGAAGTTGGTGGCACCACAACAAATGGCCTCTGAAAACTAACTACCATCACCAATATGAGCACCTTGGTATCCAATATTATTTTCACTATTAACTTTTTGACTTTCGAAATTACTAGCTCAAGACTGCATCATTCCAAAATCTACCTGGGGAGTTGAAAGAGTTGAATGCAAACTTATGCGTCACAAAGTCAAGAAATAAAACATTTTACATGCAAAATTGCATCTCCACAACCCAGTTTGAACCCCGAAGTTTACCATGTTGGACTTTCACCAGATTTGTCCTTGAAGTATTTAATATCGTTCAAAGGTTAAAATTCCAAGAGTTAAAATTGGGTACTGAAGGACGATGGAGAGCACTGGGACCACTTCAAGAGTGTGTCTGTTGCAAAGGAATGAGTGCAATTACAGCGCTGAATTGAAGTCGTTTCCTGTCCCTGTGGAAAAATGTTGCGTTAAGTGGGCCTTCGTAGCAACTTGGAAACTATGCCCATTAAGAGCCCTGTGGGTGCCAGTTGCCTTTGTACCAAATTGGAAACTAGATCAAAGCTTGGAGAGACCTGTGTCTTACCTTTCGTGACCCAACAAATCTGAACTGGGCCATCTGAAAGATTATGCCAAATTTTATTAAAATCAGGAACCCAGAAAAGGAAAGGCCAAAACAAAAAGAGGGGACCACGGCCCAGAAAAACCCATGCCAAGGCTTCACTTCATTCAGTCTGAACTGGCTGCTTAGTCGAAATATGTCTTCAATTGGTTTTACTCTCTAGTTGTCTGTAAGGCTGGCGAACCAGAATGCTATAATGGTCTCCAAACTCATACATCGTGGTGGTTCAGGAAGCACATGATTGAAGTCCCCTTAACATTATTACATCAGAACCTAAATTACGTATTGGAATGTGGTGTGACCAACCTTTTTTGTACCATAGAACCGGCCATTGAAGGTGGATTGTGCCAGGTTAACCTTCCAAGGGAGGGCACACCTGGCAATATTGGCCTTCACTGGTCTGTTCTTTGCTTTTACTAGTAGTAGGGCCAATGGAAAAATAGATAGGTTGTGACAGAATTAGCACATTGGTTGCTATCAAAAGGTCAGATACCAGAATCAGTTGCTGCAGCCAATTCTGGTTCCCAATATCGCACAGGGGCAGGGGGTCGAATCAGCTGCCCCTGATATTAACAATTTTTTAGCTCTTCTTATCCATATTTCGTAAGACAACACTTCTGTGACATTTTTGTGAAGTTTACACAGTTATAGCCTAGAGGAGAGCCGTTCATTCCTAAACTAATGGAAAAATGAACCTGTGTCAACTATGGTGTACAATTCAAGAGATTGAGGTTGACAAATGACTCATCAGGATGAAACATTCCATGTGCATGCATGATGAGAGTTGGGGTAAAGACAGAATGTTGGAATGCTAACAAAATTTGAAAGTACAGTCTCACTTGAAATCTTATAGATTTCAGCTTGGACAACAATTCAAAGAACTCTTAACAGATTTTTAAGTGCACATCATAAACATTGTATGAAATGCACATTGTTGAATAAAATTTTCCCAATTTTCCCAATTCCACATTGATGTGCCCCATCGGATTTTAATGCTTCTATATACCCTTAGACCTGAAGTTGTGTTGAGAAATTTTGACATTAAAGAGGTGCAAATAAGTTCAATTCAAGATTATGCTCAATGTTGTTAGAGGATGAGGTCCCAAATAAGAGAAAGAATTTGAACTCCTCAACATTTTTAAGTGTTTCTTGATTTTATGATCAAACTATTTGTAATATATCAAGGCAATGAATGATAGGATCTAGAGAAAGTGGAAATTTGTGAACTTCACTATTGAAATGAAAGCTGGTCAAAGATCATATCCAATAAATTTCAAATCTGCAAAAAGAATAAACATTTGATGAAATGAAAGTCCAGAAATATAAGAAAACTAAAGTCCAAGAAAAATAATACATGAAATTGAAGGTTAGAAATTAGGAGTTGGGACATATAAATCATGGGATCCTAAAAGAAATTGAAATCAAGAGAAAGAAAAAATACATGGAAATGTTTTTTTTTTAAAAGTCGTCAAATATGGATGATACGTCAAAACCCTTGTTGTATTACATAAATTATAATGTGAAGAGAAAAATCTCGCCCATAAAATGAATAATCAAACCTGCTCTTTTGGAAGGGATTGAACACCACTAATAAATAGGAACATTTATGTGAAAATTTGTTGTAATTTTTTTGCAGTGGAGGCTGAGTTGTGCTTTATTCTAGTGTTTGCGTTTGTTTTGTGCTTCCAAATGTATTATTGGATTTTATTATATAATAGTGAGTTTGATTACATTTTTATATATTTTTCGGTAGAAGCTGAACAATAAATATATGTTGGGTTAACTCCTGAGGTTGTGGCCATCGTCGAAATAAGGGCTAGTGCTAGGTGGAGCCAAATTGGGTGGCATCATACAAAGTAAGAATCAATGATTTTTTATCAAAAAATCCCATGGTACCTGCCAAGTATCACAAGGGAACAAAATGACTCAAGGGATTTAAAAAACAAAGTGCTCTTGAGTGTGGGCATTCTCAACTAAACAAGTGCCGGCATTCTCAACTAAGTTAATATTTGGTTTCATCTTGATAACCAATTCTTTAGGAAATAGGTCTCATATGCAGGTAATAGGTAGAAAAATAGATTACTACTAACTAAATAGATGGTTTGTACATACGTAAGGGTTATTTTTTTACTACCTACCTTTTAACAACCTACCAACTGAGCTAAACACCATGGTTAGCTACAGAACTGGAACACAAAAGAAAATTGTTTCCTGACCACTTATCATCCATCTTTCATGGTGCACTGCAGGGTGCTCCTTAGCTATGACCAACTGGACCCATCATTCATACTTGAAAGCATTCATGCTTAATTGTCAACCCTATCTGTATGTACTTTACTATGTAAACAAGGGTTGTAATATTAGTGTGAAAAGTATGCAAAAGTATACAAGGTTTGTGGAATAACCTTTTGAAGAAAAAGCCTATTTCGTCAATGAGATTGTTAGATTGGGAACCTTGAATAATCTACTCTTGGGTGGGGGAAGGAAGCTGAAATTGGGATCTTTTGGATATATATATACTACAAACTCAATTCATTTTGTTATTTTGGTTGAAAATTTTGTCAAAAATTTGAAAATAAAACCTTCCTTGAAAGGCAACCAGAAGAAATGTCACATCACAAACAATTTCAATTCACAAAATTTAATTTTCAACTATGTGCTTCTTTTGATTTAATCAACAATAATTTGGAATGATAGATGAGTTTTACAAGTTGCAATAAACACAAGGCTGGTTGAGTTTTCTTTTTTTTGGTACACATTTCAATATTTTTTTTTAAAAAAAAGTTCAACTTTAGTTTTAATCACAATAACATTAATGTGGTGTAATTTAAATAGGACTAACAAAATTATGCTAAAATGCATCAAATTTGAATTAGAAACATAAATTATTATCAACTATCAGCTACCATAAAAATTATAGCAATTACACATTTTAGATTCTTAATTTGAAACATTTGGACAACTCAATCCAAATATTTAATGATAAGAAACACATAGACTACTAAATGAGGATTATTTTATATGTTGTGCAGCACATATGAAACAACTAAATGTGAACAAATGCTAGATGCAAAAAACATTTATGACACACTAAAATGTTTTAGTGAGGATGTGTCACACAATTAAAGCTGGCTAATTTTTAGTTATTCATTTATTGAATTATTAAGACTCAAGTGATTCCTGAAAAGGTGTTGTGTGACCTACCATGCCTCAAATTGTCTGAAGAAGTTCCATTTTAGTAAAGTAACACTTCAATTTTGTTTTGAACAGTCGCCTGAACGAACTAGTACTTAAATGTTGCATCTGGCCAATGCAAATGGGTTGCAAAGTTCAAGGAGCTTTCAACACATGCTTCTTTGATTTTAATGAAATGTGCACCAACCCAAAAATTTCAACACATTTCCAACCTTGCAACATGCTCTTCATACTAACAAGGAAGGTTCTAACTTCTACCAGATTGGTTGTGCTTATTAGAGTTAACCACAAACTCACCCTGTCTTCAGCTTCTATTTGGGCCTGCTTTCACCCCCTATCCCAACTTTCAGTGGTATTTGCAAAGTAAGGAAGTTTTGTTGAATCTCAATATGAAATGTTGAAACTCTGCATTTAATGCATAAGGTTTGAGAGTCATTATAGTTGTTATACAGGTAGGAGCATTCAAAATATATGTAGCAACGTGGAGGCGCTCAGGAAAACAGAAAGACAGGACGAAGCTCAGTTCACCACCCAAATTGGTAGAAAAACTAGTTTGGGTCCCAATTATTTCAGGGACCTCCTTCAACCTATAGTATTATAGCTATGCACCTGTAGACAGATTCTTGGGCAAGTGACTCTAAAATCATGCAACCATCAATCTTTTCTAATTTTTTCTATGTATTTATTTATTTTGGTTGGTGAGATCAATGTGTGTGTGAATTATCAATTGATGGATTTTCTAGATGAATTTCTTGGGTCTTTTGCCTCTTTCCCCTCCTTAGTATCAAACATATATGATATGGCAATTGAAAAGATAGCCAATTAAAATAGGAAATGTTGGTGAAGTTAATGACCTGATAATTCATAGTAACACACCTAGTGAAAATGGGATTATGCGACGTAGCAGTGAGCACCGGTGACAAGTGCACCACTGTCCATTGGAAACCCGTTATAACTATGTTTTGGATGAACAATAGCTGAGTTGCCAAGGTTCCGTCTTGATTATTTATCTAGTAACCCTCTTATTTCCCCTTCACACTACCTAGATAACTACCAAGGTAAGTGGGTAAACATCATAGATTAATAGGTAGGGAATGTAAACTTTTATTATTTTTTTGGCTTGCATGTTGAAATAGTGTTTTTTTTTGTGGGTGTGATGAAATGTGCAATCATGGGGTAAATGGAAAAATGATGAATTGAAATTACATTCATTACTTGTAGGCCACAAATTTTCACTTAGGTACTATTCATATTTGCACATTCTGACAATTGGGCATTGTGACCAAGATAGGACAGGTGCTACGCACACAAATACCTGCTGGTTTTTTTGTTAGTGTTTTTGCAGACACTCTGACATCCAATGAAAGAACTTATGGGTATTTTTTAATGCAATATTCAATCAGTATCTTCGAGGTATCAAACAATTTTTTAACCAAAAAAAAAACCAGTTTTTATGTTTTGTAAAACCTTGGGGCTGGGCTTTACCAGATTTGGGTTTATACTAAGCTTTACCTCATGGTGTCCTTATTTTCACAAGTGCATTCCCTTGGGCATTAACTTACACGAAATTTCACCAAGAAAATATTTTCGTATGATTTTTAAAATATGTTTTGAAACGTGCAATAACAGGGTCATCTTCCACCTTAGTAAAAAATTTAACACCAAGACCTTGATATTTACAAGATACTATTTTGGTCGGTAAAATTTTCCAAGTGATTAGGCCTTGCATGCACATCGTCAGGACGATGAAACTTCAAACCTTATGCCGAGCCCCAAGGTTGCCAAAACAATAAAATGGGATGATTCTGTCCATGAAGATGTATGGCCACCATGACCAAGTTATATTTTAGTAAGCCATATTAGGCGACACCAACTTACTAGTAGCTGGCCAGAGTGAACCAGCCTCCATGACTACACGGGTTGGGCGTTCTGTCCACAGGATGAACTGTGTTTTTCATCTGCCTCTTCACCCTACATTAACCAACATTCTACCGCTGTCAATTCTTTTGCTTGACCTTTGACCGTTTTTTATTGGGCCCAATTCTTTCCCAATCCTGACCCTCCATACTACCCTCCCACCTAGTTACCTTACTAACCTACCTACTCTATTGACCTACCACTTAGCCTAAACCTTCAACCCAACCAACTAACAACCAATCCCTTTCCTACCCTTTCTATCTTTTCCTGGCAAAACCTATATCTATTCTTGGCTAGACTTCTATCTTTTAACAAAACTTATATCTAATTTTGGCTAAACTGTTTTTTTGACAAAAATTATATTTCTTCTTGGCTAAACTTTTATCTCTTTGTAAACCTATATATTTTCTTAGTTAAACTTTTCTCTATTGGCAAAACCTTTTTTTTTTGGGCTAATTTTAGTTTCTATTAACAAAATATGTATCCTTTCTTGGCTAAAAGTTTTTTTATTGGCAAAACCTATATCTTTTTTAACCAAACTTTTCTCTATTGGCAAAACTTGTATATCATTTTGGTTAAAATTTTCATTCTGAGCAAAACTTATATCCGTTTTTGGCTAAACTTTTATCTCTTAGCAAAACCTACATATCTTGCTAGCTAAATTTTTTTCTCTTAGCAAAACCTATATCTCTTCTTGGTTAAACTTTTCTCTCTTGGCAAAACTTATATCTTTTCTTGGTTAAACTTTTCTCTCTTTGCAAAACCTATATCATTTTTGGCTAAACTTTTATCTCCTAATAGAAACTATATCTTTTTTTAGCTAAACTTTTATTTCTTGGCAAAACTTACATATCTTCTTGGCTAAATTTTTTCTCTTGGCAAAACTTATATCTCTTCTTGGTTCAACTTTTTTCTCTTAGCAAAACCTATATCCCTTCATGGTTAAATTTTTTTCTCTTGGAAAAACTTATATTTCTTCTTGGTTAAATTTTTTTCTTTTGACAAAACCTATATATATTATTAACTAAACTTCTAACTTTTGGCAAATTTTATATCTCTTCTTGGCAAAACTTTTTCTCTTTTGCCAAAACTTAAAATGTCACAACCCCACTTTTGGGAGAGTGTGAAGATGACACTCACATTCCCCAAAATGGGGGCTTGGGAGTCCTCCGAGACTCCCAAAATTTCAAAGCTCGATTGCAGGGGTCAAAACACCTCGCCTTAATGTGCTCTTCATATCATTGGAAAGGTACCGAAGTGTAGATGTAGAAAATGGCCTTGCATGAGACATTTGGACATTTGCAGCACCAATTATGGGCAAAAGAATGGCCGAGAGTCAAATTGGCAGTTTCACTCCCGACCACTAAAAGTAAGAAATCGACCCAACCCTAGTGTGTGAAGGTAAAGTGCGACACACCATTGGAAAGCTCTCAAAGAAAACTACAAGTTTGCTTTAAACCTCATCCCAATCGGAGGTTTGAGCAAAGAGTTATGACCTCGCAAAGTCCAAGGAGTCCAAACTAAGACATTTTCGGGACTCCACTTTGAGAATCCTGGGATAGAAAGCCATTCGGGTGTGGGTGCGATGGAGTAACGCAAAGAATATTATATGGGGGAAGGTGGTGGCTTCCCTCAAGTGCGGGCTGTGGTGAATCTTGTGAGTCTAGAGTTGCCCGTGGCTTGTCCTAACACCAAAAGTGCTTTAGAAAATGATCTAACCAACTTGTTGGTTGGTTTGATGCAAGTTCGAATAAATGAAGCTTGTCACTTGCCCTAGTCCCATCCCGGAGCCTCAACACGCCCCTCTACCCCTTTCAGTGCTGAGAGCTGGGAGCGTGCCCCTAAGTCCCCACAATTCCACTCTTTCAAAAGCCTAGACCCATATTGGGTCTAGCTTGGGACTTAGGAGTGCGTCAGCATTTTTGGGTCAATGTAAACAGATTGTTATGGGTTGAATACAAATGTTATATTGGTTGCATATGATATTGTAAAAAACCCATAAGATGGACCATTCGACTATTGCATGATATTTGCATATGCATATGACAAATGTTTAACATTAATTATATTATTAATAATTGTATGGTATCATCAAATAATTTTTTTGTCGTCGATGTGTTTGAATCATATATTGTGTAAAGTAGGTTTAATGTGGATGCATGTATTTGGACTAAAATCCAATGATTGTTATTTTCTGAAAATGTGTTGTATGCATTTGGATAAGTATCTATGTACAATTCCTATCATTGTGTATGTGTGTTGTTTGTATTCTAATGGTTGTAGTTTTTGAGCATATAACATTTGCATTGTTGCCATCATATGTTGGTCATTCAATCATCCTAAAGGATTTGAAAAGACATTTTCACCATTTACAGTTAATCGAATATCTTTTTGCTAGTAGTCAATAACACAATTATCAATTATGTTGTTGTTTAAATCTTCTTTAATCATGATTAGATTTTTTTTGTTGTTGCATTTCAATGTGTAGTGTTTAGAACTATGTTTTTTTAGTTATATCATGTTTTGAAGAAGGTGTTACCATTTTTATCAATCATTTTTTGAATTCAGTTTTGCTTACGATTTGTATAGTGAGATCTTGTAGGATTATTAGTCCATCTATGGAATGTAAACGTGACAATGTTATGTATGTGCTGTGCACATTAGTTGAACAATGTCAAGTGGTTGGCAAAGGTCTATTATCAAGTGGTCAAATGTTTGAATATTTGTCACTTAATATTAATCAAATTCTATTCTTTAAACCTTTTTCAAAAACTG
>Ga0116228_10003398_pt1 | contig 13981 bp, 6 predicted proteins | sample S1TSphfallax_2_FD_89694 | JGI IMG/M metagenome (GOLD analysis project Ga0116228, IMG submission 89694) | Host-associated microbial communities from peat moss isolated from Minnesota, USA - S1T2_Fc - Sphagnum fallax MG | ecosystem: Host-associated > Plants > Peat moss > Unclassified | place: USA... | reverse complement strand
TGTTCAAAAAAAACAATCTCGTCGTGCGTTCGACGAAGCTTTTGAGAGAGCTTTGCAAAAACATCTAAATGAAATGAACAAAAAAACTAGAGTTGGACAAGCGCCCAACTCTAGTTCCAACAATCAGACGGCAGCAGAGTCTGACATCTCTAAAAAAGAAAAGAAATCATTCTTAAGCATTTAGTTTTTTTTAGTTTATTTGTTAAAGCCATAGATAGAAAGTTCTTGTTATGCTCTTGATGGATGACTAGGTATGCTTAAGAGGAGCCGCAAGTCGGTTAAGAAATGCGAAAACTTTTGTAATTAAAGGTAGCTCGTAAGATAAATCTTTAATTAACTTTTAGTAATTTACTCTGAGAACTGAAACATCTTAGTATCAGAAGGAAAAGAAATCAATTGAGATTCCGTTAGTAGTGGTGAGCGAATTCGGATTAGTTTTATTGAGAGGACGTTTACCTGTAAAACGTTTTATCTAAAAATCTAAACGTAATCATAATTTTTAAGAATGAACCTTAGAGGGTGTCAGTCCCGTAAATGTTTATCTTTAGTACGTAGCAGGGTTGCAGGGGTAACTTGCAATGTTTAGACACAACCTTCTCATTTAAGTTAGAAAAAGTCATGTTTAACTTTTTCGTTCAAAAAAGCGGAACCATCCGCTAAGACTAAATATCTTTGCATAACCGATAGTGTTTAAGTACCGTGAGGGAAAGTTGAAATAGCATCTTAGTTAGATATTGAAAAAGTGACTGAAATCGAGTGTTTTTTACAATTGTTTTTTCATTTTGTGACTATAAAAAATAGTTTTTATAGTCACAAAATGAAGAGCAGTGTACCTTTTGCATCATGGGCCAGCAACTTTATGAATTCAGCAAGCTTAAGCATATTTTAATGTGAAGGCGTAGCGAATGCGATTTTTACTAATAATTTAGTAAAGTTGAATTTGTAAGACCCGAAACTAAGTGATCTAACCATGAGCAGGTTGAAGAAAATTAAAACTTTTTGGAGGACCGAACTTGTGTGTGTTGCAAAACGCTAAGATGACTTGTGGTTAGGGGTGAAAGGCTAATCAAACTTAGAGATAGCTGGTTTTCTGCGAAATCTATTTAGGTAGGGCGTTGTCATTCGAGAACATTAAGGGTAGGGTATTGCTTGCATAGGGGGATTTGACTTTCCTACCTATGTTTCTAAATCACCTAATATTAATGTTGTGCATATTAGCATAATTGGCAGCAGTCAGAAAGTTAGTGCTAAGATCGGCTTTCGAGAGGGAAATAGCCCAGATCGGCATTTAAGGTTCCAAATTTCTGGCGTATTTTTAAAGAAGCTAAATTACAAAGACAGTTAGAAGGTGGGATTGGAAGCAGCCATCCTTTAAAGAAAGCGTAACAGCTCACTAACCTAGTTTTTTTGTTTCGTTTAATGAGTGGAGTTTAGTCAGAAACCGAAAATCCGAAATTTTTTCTGCTTATTTAAAAATAAGTTAAGAGAGAGTTGGTAGCAGAACGTTTTCTATAACAAAGTAAAAGCGAATAGCGTGAGCATTAGTGTATTAATGAAAATTGAGAATGCTGGCATGAGTAGCTAAAATAACGTGAGAATCGTTGTCATCGAAAGCTAAAGGTTTTCTTCGCAAGGCTTATCCTCGAAGATTAATTTGGATCCTAAGACTAGAATGCGAATGCTCGTGTCGATGGTAAAAAACGTTTTAAAAAAATAAATTCGTTGTTTATTATAAAAACATTTAAAAAGTGAAAAACATTAGAGTTTTCTATTTACTATAGTGTATATGGCTGAGTCTATAGTTTTTAGTAACTCATGTTTCAAGAAAAAGCTGTTAAATGAATTTTTAATCCATACCAAAACCGACACCGGTTAGCTAGCAGAGTATGCTAAGATGTTTGAGTTAATAATGTTGAAGGAACTCGGCAAATTGACTCCGTAACTTCGGGAGATGGAGTGCCAGATATAGATTTTTTTATGTTTGGCGGCACTGAACAGAGAGTGGCGACTGTTTATTAAAAACACAGGACTCTGCTAAGTTGAAAAACTATGTATAGGGTCTGATGCCTGCCCGGTACTGAAAAGTGAATTTTAATTATGAAAGTTTTTAAATAACCTCCAGTAAACGGCAGCTGTATCTTGACGGTTCTAAGGTAGCGAAATCCCTTGTCGGGTAAATTCCGACCTGCATGAATGGCATAACGACCACTTTACTGTCTCCAACATTATCTCAGTGAATTTGAATTTTCCGTGCAGATGCGGAAATGAATCGGCAAGACGGGAAGACCCTGTGCACCTTTACTATATCTTTACATTGTGGATTTAAACAAATATGCGTAGAATAGGACTTAGTCATTAATTAGCGCTCAATTCCGGTTGACACGTTAGACAAAAGTGAAAATAGGTTTCTTATTTGTTTTTATTTACTTTAATCTTTTTTAGAGAAAGTGTATGGGGGGTAGTTTGGCTGGGGCGGCCGCCTCCTAAAGAGTAACGGAGGCGTACATAAGACATTTTCGAAACAAAGGAATCTTTGTTTTGTGAGTTTAATGGCAAAAAAATGTTTGACTGCAAGATTGACAAATCGAACAGAAGTCTTTGTTTTATTTGTCTTACAAATAAAACAAAGGCTGGTCATACTGATCCGGTGACTCTGAATGGAAAGGTCATCGCTTAACGGATAAAAGGTACGCCAGGGATAACAGGCTAATGTTCCTTTAGAGTTCCTATCGACGGGGACGTTTGGCACCTCGATGTCGGCTCATCACATCCTGGGGCTGAAGGAGGTCCCAAGGGTTCGGCTGTTCGCCGATTTAAAGTGGTACGTGAGCTGGGTTTAGAACGTCGTGAGACAGTTCGGTCCCTATCTACCGATTTCATTCAAAAATTGATAAGATTTGGCCCCAGTACGCAAGGATCGGTGCTGAAAGCACCTATGGTTTATCAGTTGTTTTGAAAGCAGTAAGCAACGCTGATTCGCTAAGTGCTAAAGTTTAACCGCTGAACGAATATAAGCGGGAAAATAGCTTAAAAATATATTTTTTGGTCTTGTTAGTAATCTAAAACGTAGAATGAGCAGGGAGGTGTAAGTTAAGTAATTAGTTTAGCCCCCGTGTTTCAATGTAAATCTAATATTTTATATAAGACCTATTTGACTTTCTATTGGCTTTTTAACTCTTAAACTAAAAAAACTACTAAAGCTTTTACTCAATTTTTTACTTAAAATAATAATACTATGATTAACAATAATAATATACATATATACATTAAAGTGATTAAAATCAAAACGTAAATGGATGCTATTATACTAACTATTATACTAATATGTAAGCTGATTATCTTTCTTTGCATGATTGCCGTTATAGGTATTATTCTACCAATTATAACGTTTATTTTGGGTCTCATCGATTCGTTTACTTTTTTCCTTGGTAGGTTTCTTTTTGCTATTGTTCTTCTTTGTTGGATCATTTATACACTTATAAAAATACCTTTTATTGTACACCTAGAGACTAATGGTTATTATTCGATACTTGGCAATATGTTGAGTACCTTTAACTATTACCTTTTTGATGACATTTTTGGTTTTTTTAAATTCAATGCCCTTGTTTGTTCGATAATGGTTGTGAATAGCAGAAACCCTGTTCACGCAGTTCTTTTCTTGATTTTGGTTTTTCTGAATGTTGCTCCAATATTTCTAGTTTTGAAATCTGAATTTCTAGCTCTTAGCTTGATAATTGTTTACGTTGGTGCGATTGCTGTTTTGTTTCTTTTTGTAGTTATGCTACTTGATATCCGTATGTTGGACAAACGTAGGGGCTTGGTGTCATATTACATTCCGGGTGTTATAGCTGTCATCAGTTTGGCTTTTATTTTTCATAGTTTTTTGACTGGTTACTATTACCCCTTGCCAACTTATGCATTTTACGATACTGAGCCGAATGTTTATTCTAACGTTTTGGGTTATTCAAACTTGCAAGTTCTCGGCATTGCTATATTTAGTTATTATCCGATATTTTTGCTGCTAGCATCTTGCATATTGATGATTGCCGTTATAGGGTCTGTTGTTCTAACTTCCTTGCCCGCTAACAAGACTGATCTAACAACTAAAAAAAAACAGGATATTTTTACGCAGGTTTTTTATGAATCACGAATATATTTTTTTAAGAAAAAATTATTAATTCGCTATCATAAACAAATCTAATAATTATAATTTATAAACAAAATCTATTAGCTCTAATGATATATTAATAAATAACTAAGATTTTTTTCATGATTTATACAATTTATTTTTTTAAAAACACGTGGGCTTTGCTTTCGGTTCCTTTCATAACAGCTTATACGAAGACTATAAAGTAGCATGAGATACTTTTATAATCTTCTATGTAAAACAGAATCGTCTGATTCTGTTAAGAAAACCCTTTAAAAAGATGTTTAAAACTTTTCAATCTCCGAATTCTCCAATTATGGAGGGTATTATCGACCTCCATAATTACATTTTTTTTTATCTTTTGATTGTCTTTGTTTTTGTTCTTTGTATGTTTTACAACATTATCACTATTTTTTATTTGAATCAAAAGTTCCCACTGTTTTTGACTCATGTTTTTTTTAGAAATTTTTGCTATGAAATTAGAAATGTTGTTCATTTGCCTGAGTTGGAAACTGTTTGGACAATTCTACCCTCATTTATACTTATCCTTATTGCTGTTCCATCTTTCACTTTGCTTTATGCAATGGATGAGGTTATTGACCCATCTTTGACGATCAAGGCTATTGGAAATCAATGGTTTTGGGCTTATGAGTATTCGGATCGTGATTATTATAATGCTGACTTTACTTCCTATATGATTCCTGCTTCTGATTTGAAGAAGGGCGGTCATCGTCTCTTGGAGGTCGATAATCCCGTTGTTCTTCCTGTTCACACACATATACGCATTCTTGTAGCCGCCAATGATGTTCTTCATAGTTGGGCGGTCCCATCTCTTGGTTTGAAAGTAGATGCTGTTCCGGGTCGCTTGAATCAACTTTCCGTTTTTATTAAAAAACAAGGTGTTTTTTATGGCCAATGTAGTGAATTGTGTGGGGTTAACCACGGTTTTATGCCTATAACTATTCGATCTGTCCCGGTTGATTCACATTATGACTGGTGGGATAATCTTTTATAAAGTTTCTAAAAGATTATTTTAGTGATAAAATACAATAATTAAGCTATGAGTCTGCCGAAGTTTTACTTGAGTAAATGGCATATTAGTAATTACTATTTCGATCTTGATTGGTATATAAATCTAGTAAAACAAGCAATTGCTCTTGATGAGGTAAACTTTTTGGATATTGCGATGTTTTTGCAATTTTCAGGAAGTCTATTTCTAATGGGTTTGTGGGGAATATTGGCAGTGCGTAATAATATTATCATAATGCTAATTTCTCTCGAATTGATGCTTTTCTCTTGTACATTGAATTTTGTGTTTTTTGCCTATGTGCATGACGATATTCTGTGCCAAGTTTTTAGTTTTCTGATTTTGACAGTTGCCGCTGCTGAATCGTCTTTGGGGTTGGCAATTCTAATTTTGTATTACCGTTTGAAACAATCAACCGAGGTTGATTTCATAGTCGCGCTAAAGGGTTTAGCGCGACTCGTCCATTAATATATAACAATGAAATACATTTTTTTTGACGTGATTAACAACAGTTCAGTTGTTTTGCCACACAGCATTACAGTTTTTTATTATTTTTTTAAGATGACTGTCTACCTGTTTTGGTATTTTATTAATAATGTCTTGCTAAACCCCAGCAATGGGGTTGCGGGTTCTTTGGCCGTTGGATGCTTGGTTGTGTCCTTTGTATTTTGTTCTGCTATGAGCATGGTTCCTAGAATTTCTAAAATTGTTTGCCTGCCTGTTTTGTGCGTTTTTATGCTTTTTTCTTGGATTCTCTCATGCATTCAGTGCTACTACTCATGTTTCGATTCTATTCACTTGCCCATCCACATTCCTCTTGGCACGTGGATGGTCTTTAGTTATTTCAAAATTCAATGGTCCTTTCTCTTTGACCCTATTTGCTGTATTATGATGTTTATGGTTACTCTGATCTCATTTCTTATTCATCTTTACTCTATTGAATATATGAAAGATGATCCTCGTTTGCCTCTTTTTATGTCCTATCTTACTCTTTTTACCTTTTTTATGCTCATTTTGCTTAGCTCCGGAAATCTTGTTCAACTCTTCTTGGGCTGGGAAGGTATTGGATTGAGCTCATACCTGCTAATAGGTTTTTGGTTTTCGAGGCCACGAGCATCCCAATCAGCCCTTAAAGCGATACTTGTAAATAGAATTGGCGATTTTTTTCTGATCTTGGCTATCGGGCTTTGCTATAGTTTTTATTCCACTGTAGACTTTTTGTTGTTGAAAGTTATAATAGCAACAAAGTTGTCAGCCTATACAACACTCCCTATTGAATCTCAAGTTCTTATTAATGAGCTTATTGCGATTTTTATTGCTCTCGCCGCTTTGGTAAAATCTGCTCAATTTGGTTTTCATACATGGTTGGCTGATGCTATGGAAGGACCGACTCCAGTTTCTGCATTTATACATGCCGCAACTCTTGTCACAGCCGGTGTCTTTCTTGTCATTCGATGCTCTTTTATTATTGAACAATCAGTTATTGCTCCTCCGATAATTTGTTTGTTTGGCGGTTTGACAACGCTCTTTGGTTCCACTATCGGCGTTTATCAAAATGATATAAAAAAAATTGTTGCTTACTCAACGTGTAGTCAGTTGGGTTATATGTTTTTTGCATGTGGCTGTTCTAATTACATATTGGCACTATTTCATTTGTTTAATCATGCATTTTTCAAAGCTCTTTTGTTTCTTTGTGCAGGCTCCGTTATTCATGCGGTTGTTAATGAACAAGATATACGAAAAATGGGAGGTTTGTATAACCGTATGCCTTTGACTTTTGTATGTATGTTGATTGCGTCGTTGTCTTTGGTCGGGTTTCCCTTCTTTAGCGGTTTTTACTCAAAAGATCTCATAATGGAAAGCTCGTATTTTTTTAATACAACATTCGGCTCTATTGGCTACTGGTTCTCATTGTCTAGTATTTTCATGACTAGTTTTTACTCGGCACGGTTGCTCTACTTTGTTTTTTTTCCTCGGGGCACGTTTGAAAGCGTTGCTGTAAAAAATGCTACTGATCCAGGATTTTTTATGTCCTTTCCTTTGGTTGTTCTAGCTTTTTTTTCTATCTTTGGTGGCTACTTTTTTAGCGAAATGTTGATTGGTCTTGGAACCGATTTTTGGCAATCGTCTATTATTGTTAAACCTACAGATTTGTATGCTCCGACTATTCCTACAGAGTTTCCGCAAAACCCGACCATAACAAAACCTTTTAAAGGGGATACGAGAGTTATTTCTGAATTTTCTATGTTTTTTATAAAACTTGCGCCTACACTGGTTTCAATTTCAGGGTTGGCTTTCTCGTTTGTTGTTCATCGTTACTATCCCTTTTATCTTTTTTTTTTGTTTAATAAACTTTTTTTTTTTCCTATTTTCAAATTTCTTAATAAAGCGTGGTTCTTTGATTATGCTTATAATTATTTTTTTGTAAAAAAATTTATTTTGAGTTGCTACAATCTTATTCTTGTTAAATTTGACAGGGGTTTTCTTGAACTTTTTTTTGGTCCCCGCATTTTGATCAGTTTTTCAAAAAACTTTTTTAATTTTCTTCGAAATGAATTTCATTCGGGTCTCATCTATGAGCACTTGTTGTATTTTGTGTTGGGGGCGGTTTTTGTTTCTGTTATTTGTTTTGATAGTAATCTCCTTATACTAGGTTTTTTTATTCTTAGCCCTTTTATTTTTATTTTTTTTCTAATTAAAATATGCGTTAGCTATTATTTGTATTGGAAAAGAAAATCTAAAAAGTAGACAAGTTAAAGAAATGACACTAAGTAGCTCAATTAGAAAAAACAGTTGTATTATGTGTTTTTCAATAATGACCAAAACCGCCTTCCCCGCAGTTTTGACTCCCTTTGCTAAAAGATTTATTGGAAGACGTTTTTTTTCTTTGTCATTGGTTTTGCGGGATAAGTCAAAGTTGGATGAGCAGAATAATAAGGCGTCAAACTTGGAACAAGAGAAGGTGACGGACGAGCAGGAAAATGGTAAGGAAGAAGAAGAACCTCGTCCAATTTGGTTTAAAGATAACGGTGAACAAATTACAGAGGATGACGAAGAGTTTAAAGATCTTATCCGGGATCTTCCTAAACGAGATCGGAAGCTGATAGAAGAAGAATCTTTTAAAAATTTTTGTATAGTCAAAGTAATGTCAACGCTAGATTTTCTTTTCGATAATTCTTATCTTAAAACTATTTTTCTATATAGGAATAAGTATATTCGAAGATTGAAGCGTCAAGAGAAAAAAGGTAGAAAACAATTTGACATTCTTCGGCGAGCTATTCTTTCTGATCTTGAAAATAAAGTTAATACAAATTCGAGTAAGGCTGAGAAGCTTTATACCCCTCAAAAAGACCCCACGATTGATAAGGGGTGGCTTGATCCGTCTTTTGAAGAGCAGTTTTTTAAAGAAAGATGGGATGAGAAAAAAGAAAAAGTTGAACCTAAGCCTAAGTTTGGATTCCGCGAGATTCTTAAACAGTGGGCCATGTTTAAAAGGTATTCCGTTGTCTCTTCAGTGAATAAACTTGAACTCAAGTTTATTCGGTTTAGTTCTTCTTTTTTCAAAGCCTTTAACAAATTTAAGATTTTTTTTAGTTCTGCTCTTTATTTTTTTTCAATCCCTGACCGCGGTATTCTTTTTCTTAAGAAAATATTTCGATTTTTTCTCTCTTTTTTCAAAGCTTTTAAGTTTATTTTTCTTTTGAGTTTCGCACTTTTTTCTTTTGGTCTTTTTATTGCTTTTGTTGTTTGTTTTGTTCTTCCTATCGCCCTTTTTTTTGCTGGTTTTTGGTTTCTTGTCAATAAATTTTTTTTCGTTCTTATACCACTTCTATTCCATTTTGTTTCGAATAGTTCGCGCCTAATTAATTTTCATCCTGCTACGACCAAGCAAGATTCTGTTAATTCAAGTAGGGTTGATTACTCTGGAAGACAGCGTCGGATCTTTTGGTCCAAGCTAGTTTCTTGGTATGATGTTTCCATAAAACAGCCATTTTTTAACTTTTACTATAAAGCTGTATCGGAATATAACAAATACTGGATCGAGGTGTATGGAACTTTTTATGGTCTCAGAGATTCTCGAGATCGAAACGTTAGTCCGTTTAGTTGGCGTTGGAATGAAACTTATTGGTCCAAACTTAATCCTTATGAAAAACAGTATAGATATGAGAGAATTACTCGATTGGTAGTTTTGCGATCATTGTTCATAAAATTGCCTAAGTATTATTCAAAAAAACTTTTTTTCTTTGTGTTTTTTACCGTGCCATTTGAAGTTTTTCTTTATCTAAACCATCTTTGGTCGCGTCTTCTTCAAACCATCTCGTTGTTTTACTATGGCGAGTGTATTGAATATGATCATAAGAATGAAAAGTTTCGAAGTGAGTCGTTTAGCAGTCTTAACTCCTATTATTACCATTCTTATAACAAAGGTCCTGTTGGAGTTCTTGAAGGTCCCAAAAAACCCATTAACGTTTGTAAAAATTTTCTTGGTCTTCAGTTTTTTCCATCTGTTGTAAAATCGAAACTTGGTCCTGTAAGTGGTGCTAAATCGGAGGTTTACTACGATGAGTATGACTTGTATGAATCGCCTGGACCCCTATATGTTGGTGATGGCACGGTAAAAAAAAGATTTCGTAAATGGGGCAAACCGAAGTGGTTTGATTTTAGCTCCGAACCAAACTTTACCCTTTTTTCAGATTCGGAGCTAAAGTCGTTGAAAGATCTCGTATCTACCGCTTATCCAAGTCTTTTTACGGGTTACTCACGTCGCCTTCCGGAATCGCCAAAACGTCTTTACAGTTGGCGAGACGATGAAAAATATTATTCGCAGAACTCCGACCCTTATCCTATTATACCTCTAAAAATCGGTATATATAAAAGTCGGTTTAAATTTTTGAATGCTCTTAATCGCAGACTTGATGAGCTTGATTGGGTGAACTATGTTGAAATTAAAACTCGCGCTTGGAAGTTTAGGAATGATGATCCGGCTGTTGAACCTTATACCAGAGATCTCGATGATGATACGGGAAATTATAAAGGTTACTGGGATGCGTGGCGTCAGTTTGTTAAAATGGATCGTTACTCCCTTTATAAAGATGAGTATCAGTCCGAAGAGGAGTACGCGGATGATCGGTTTCATGTTCGAGCTTTTGAGTGGTTTCTAATGTTTTTTTGGATGTTTTTTTCGGTTTGTTTTGCTTTTGTTACTTTCCTAACATTTCCTATTGTAGCGGCTTTTCAATTTATTAATCATGCAACCTCCTATCCTGTAGTTGAGAGGTTTCTGTATTATATTTCATATTTTTTTTGTTTCTTTGCGTACACAGTTCCGCATAATTGGCGTTTTGTCTTTTGGCCACTGATAAAATTTATGATTTATACTCGAGTCTACGTTCCTACAATTGGCTGGTTTCTCCACATGGTTTTTAAACCTATTTATGATTATATTTATCGGAGGAATCTTATTCAGTATACTCTTATTCCTTATTTTCTTGAGCTTTTTATTGTTTTGGGAACTATTCAATATCGAATAATTACGATTGGTGCGATTTATATCATACTCCGGCGTACAGTTATCGTTTATACTCGACTTGGGATGTTTCTGGGTTATATTTTTGATTTTATGATGGAGATTATATGCTGGTTTCATTACTTTTACGTCGTTTTTCCGCAGTATGTTGCTCCAAGGATGGTGAAAAATTATTTTGGTCGTTTCTCTTTTATTTTTATAGATGATCTAGCGGATATGGACATAGCGCAATACTTGACAGGTTCCGTTCGATTTTATAATATTATTCAACATGTTCTTAAGTTTTTTTTTTATGTTTTTTTGGCACTTCTACGCTATATACCTCTTGTTGTTCTTGTTTGGTATACATGGTATATAATTGAGACTAATACATATGAAGCGGTTTTTCTAAGTCTTCTCAAAGTTCGTTTGTTTTTTTATCCCTACCCTCTTCATCCATATACAGTTATAACATTTATAATTATTTTTTATATTTCTGTTTTTCGAATGGCCTGTCCTCCATTTTCACGTTTTATTGAGTTCGAGATGTTTGAGATTTATTGGGGAACAATTATCGTGTTTTGGTTGTGTTTTGTTCACCCTGAGCTTACACTTTGGGGGGATATACCCTATATGAAGAAATTGTTCCCACGTCTATTATAGTTAATCTTTTAGACGTGAATTTATCATTATTTAAAAAAAAAACGATGCTACGAGCTTTTAATCTTATTAACAACAAATCTAGTTTTATCAATACACCTGGTTCGGGCTGCCATTTTTCAAAATTTACTAAATCTGATAATTTTTTTAGCCTTGGCGATAAATTTGGTGGGCCAATGGCTGAGAGGTTTAACACCACTATGCGAGATCCGCGGGAGAGCTTCTCCCAATCAGTCTATAAAATATTTTGCAATATAAAAAATCGTGGTTTTTTTGTTTTTGATCCATCATTTACCACATATTTTTATTGTAATAACCCTTCCTTTTTTAATAGGGTTCTTTATACAGTATTTTTTATTAAAAAAATACTGTTTGTTGCTCCCTATATTTTTGATTATACGTTTGGTTTTATTGTTTTTTTTATTATTTCTTTCTCGTTTAAAACTTATATCCTTTATCCTGTTTCGTTTTTGTCTATTTTGTTTATTCTGTCATCCTTTCTTTTTTTTTTGTTTTCTATTCTTCATATAAAAGATGAGCACCTCATTAAGATATATGCTTTTTGGTGTTCATTTTTGGTTTTTTTTTGTTCGTGTATTATGTATTTTAAAATACCTCCCCAAGGTTTGCTTATGTCCGATACAAGAATTTATTACAACGAAGTACGTCTTTACCCTTGGCAGTGGTTGTTTTCGTCACACTCTTGTGTTGACGGTACTTCCGTATATTTTCTTCTTTTGACGACTTTTGCGATGTTTATTTGTGTTTTGGCTAGTTATAGTATGGATTTTAAAAATAGATGTGCTGAGTACTTCGCTTTGTTTTTTCTTATGGGTTTTTTTCTTCTAAACGTTTTCACTCAGCAAAATCTATTTTTTTTTTTTATTTTTTTTGAGGGCGTTTTGATTCCTATGTTTCTGCTTATTGGTATTTGGGGTCCGCGAAAGATTCAACGTGTTGATGCTGCCTATCGGTTCTTTATGTATACATTTCTTGGTTCGGTACCCATGCTTCTAGCGATTTTTTATATTTACTCTAGAGTTGGTTCAGTTAATTGGTTTTTTTTTTCTTACTACTCTTTTTTTCATGATGACCTCTCTGATTTTACTCTTCATATGGCTCGTTATTGGCGGATTCAGCTATGGAACTATTCCTGGGTTTCAATTTGGGACCATGTTTCTGGTAAGTCGCTGTACGGTTATCATCGTTACCCTCTTCATATATTCGTTTTTTCATCTCATCATAAGGGTCGTGTGAGCCCTCAGCTCTTTACTTTCTATGAAGAAGCGTTTCTTTGGCTTGCATTTTTTATTTCTTTTGCGGTTAAAATACCCCTTGTTCCTTTTCATACATGGTTGCCCGAAGCTCATGTTGAAGCTCCGACTCCAGTTTCAATGTTTCTTGCTTCGGTTCTTTTGAAAATGGGCAGTTATGGCTATTTGCATTTTTCTCTTATTCTTTTTCCCAATGCATGCGATTTTTTTTGTATGTTTTATCTCTCGTGTTGTTTGCTTTCGATAGTTTATGGGTCTGTCTGTGCAATTACTCACATTGATTTTAAAAAAATTGTTGCTTATTCATCTATAGCTCACATGGGGTATAGCATGGCTGTATTGGCTGGTATGCCGTCCGCATCTGCAATGGATGGTGCTGTTATAACTATGATCAGCCATGGATTTGTTTCTTTGGCAATGTTTTTTTCTATAGGGTTTTTGTATGAGCGGTATGGGACTCGGGCAATTCCGTATTATACAAATATTTCTGTGATACACCCTGTTTTTTCTTTCTTTTTCCTGTTTTTTTGTCTATCGAACATGGGATTTCCCGGAACATCTGGTTTTGTTGGTGAATTGATTATTCTTATTAATTTGTTGAAAACTAACCTTTACGGTGCTATAATTGCTAGCTTTACTATTATATTTTCTGCTGTTTATAATTTGTGGATGTTTAATCGAATTTGTTGGGGCAGTCAAAACTTGAATTTGTCTGAAAACAAACTACTCGACGTTGCAATTTCGAGAAATGTAGCGCGAACTCTTTTTTATCACTTTAATTTGGAGAGGATACGTCGTACAGCATCCCAATCTCGGATTTTTTTTTATAATTTTTTTATTTGGTTGCGCTACACAGTTCCCGAAAAATTTTTTTTTGATTGCACATTTCGTGAATCTCTAATATTTGTGTCATTGATTTTCATAATATTGTTTATCGGTCTTTTTCCAACATATGTGTTTGATAATTTGAGTTTTTCTAGCTTGTATAATAATTCTATTATGTACATGCATAGCGAGTACGCCTCACGTTGGTTTGAGGATTGGAATAAGTCTTGGATAAACGCTTGGTTGGGCCGACCTCACTCGCCTTCTACCCCTGAGATACCGAGTTACACGTCTTCTACCCCTGAGATACCGAGCACGCCTTCTACCCCTGAGATACCGAGCACGCCTCAAATAGTTAATCGTCGTCTAACTCGTCAAGAGTACGAAGATTACATTAATGTGTATTTTCCGGATGTGCGGCTTCAACAACATCCGAAATGGGATAGGGTAACAATTAGATGGCCACCAATGCCACCAAAACCACCGACCCGATGAGTTCGAATAATAATAATAATTTTAAAATTTCATCACTTTTTTTTAAT
>Ga0116228_10003397_pt1 | contig 13982 bp, 5 predicted proteins | sample S1TSphfallax_2_FD_89694 | JGI IMG/M metagenome (GOLD analysis project Ga0116228, IMG submission 89694) | Host-associated microbial communities from peat moss isolated from Minnesota, USA - S1T2_Fc - Sphagnum fallax MG | ecosystem: Host-associated > Plants > Peat moss > Unclassified | place: USA... | reverse complement strand
CCTACTAGCCCCCACTATCCCCCTCTGACCTACTTGCCTATATATTTAAATTAAAAGTAGACTCTTCCCAATCTACCTATTCACCTATAAATTTTAAAATGTGCTACTCTCATCTCCACCCACCTACCCACCCCCAATCTATTTATATACCTACCTTCCCTTCCACCTTCCTACCTTTCAACATTTTAAGTAGGTACTTACCAAACCACACCTACATGGCTACACCTACCTACATAGTTGCCACCCCAATAGACACCCAATGGTCAACAACAATGAAAGAAAGAATAAAATGAAGGTATTGCATGGAGCTTGGTCTTGTTCATTCAAACAAATAAATAAAAGGATGATTAAAGTACTTCACATAGCCTATATAAGGGTATTTGCAAAATTTGCTTAGAGAGTGTTTTCCATGGGGGTATTACAAACCAAATTGATAATCAAAGTAATACAGAGCTCCAATTCAATTTAAACACATTTAATGTATGTTGTACTCAAGTTCATAAAACAAAATACTCAATGAACATGTAATACCCCATTCTAAATAACCCTAAAATAGTTTGAGTTCCATATCATATCTTTTGAAACTTGGAAAGGTATTGTGTAACTTTAACAAAACCCATAAAGAACGCAATACCCTCATTGGGCTACATTGTAACACCATGGGCTGAATTATTTTGGTCCAAGCTATCAAAGGTGTTCCTTTAGGTTTTATTGGGCTACATTGTAACACCATGGGCTGAATTATTTTGATCCAAGCTATCAAAGGTGTTCCTTTAGGTTTTGTTAGGGCTCACTAAACATGCAATACTCCTCTTAGGGTATCCCAAAAATACACTAGGCTCCATAACATATCTTTTCACACATGGAGAGGTATTACATAACCTTATGAAAACCAACAAGGAAATCAATACCTTTATGAATTATATTTTATAATTAAACACCATGGGTCTACGCTATTGGAGGGATATTGTTCATAGCCAAAACTATTCAATACATTTGCAATACCCCCTTGTAGGGTATCCCATAAATACATTGGGTTCCATAACATATCTTTTGAAACTTGGAGGGGTATTTCATAGCCCTACTAAAACTTAAAAGCAAAGCAATACCATGTATGGGGCATTCAATAAACACCATGGGCTACATTATCTTGGTCTCAACTATCAAGGGGTATTGTGTATGGCAAGGAATACTCAATGCACATGCAATACCCTTTGTAAGGTATCCCAAAAATCCTTTGGGCTCTATAACATATCTTTTGAAACTTGAAAAGGTATTGCATAACCACACCAAAACCTACAAAAAAACCAATAGCTTCATTAAGGTATTTTATAATTAAACACCATGGGTGTACACATGGGCCTATGGTATTGGAAGGATATTACTCATGGCCAGAACTACTCAATACACTTACAATACCCCTCTCAAGTTATCCTAGAAATACATTTGGTTTTATAACATATATTTTGAAACTTGGAAAGGTATTTCATAGCCCTACCAAAACCTACAAACAAAGCAATACCTTGCTCGGGGTATTTAGTAAACACCACGAGCTAAATTATTTTGGTCTAGACTATCAAAGGGATATAATTAATGGCTAAGAATATTCAATGCACATGCAATACCCCTTGTAGGGTATCCCAAAAATCCTTTGGGTTTTATAACTTATATTTTGAAACTTGGAGGGGTATTGCATTACCATAGCAAAATGTAGAATGAAAACAATACTCGCATCACATTGCGATAATATCTTAAACCATGAAACAAAAGGACATTTTTTCTTAAGATTTATTTTGTGTTCAATATATCATGCCATACATATTGATTCAAATAAATGAATGTATTGCAAAGTTGGTCACATTGATGGTAGAAGGTCAGTTGAACAAAATAATGGAGTTTAAATGCAATACCCATATCGTATTGTGACAATCCATCAACCATGAAACATAAGAATATTCTTAAAATATTTGATTCCCTACCAATACATCATGAAATTCATATTTTCAAAATTATTTTTTCACCTTTCAATATGATTTAACATATGTAAAAATGAATGTAAAGTGAAATTGGTCACATTGGTGGTACATGGGTTTAGGGTTTAATGTAAAATTTACCACTTAATGTTAGAAATTCATAGTGTGTCAAAATCAACAAATTAAAGTTCATAAATTAATAAGATTTTAATGTCTATTTTTAAACATCAAAGTGCATGATTTTTTACTTTTTTTAATAGTTCACATATAATAATAAATAATGATCTCTCCCATATATTAATCCTATGTATGATTGATTTTTTTTAAATAATTTTTTGATATATAATAAATAGTTTCAAGGCTAAAATAATTATATAGTAGATCAATAATATTTTATATTTCCTAAATATATAACATAAATCCTCATGTAAATTTTATTTCTTATTATGTATAATATTGGCTGACATATTAATCTAAATATATTTTTATTTGTAACATATTGAGTAACACATTATATATAATTAGTTATATTATGGAATTATATTGTTGATTCATTTTAATACATATAATATTTTCATATTTATTTTAAATAAAATAAAATAAAATTTTACTAAAAATATATTAAATTTAAATTGTATATATAAACCCATGGTTATGTATAGTGAAAAAAAAATTATACTCTTTATTTTCAATAAAAAAATTTAAATTCCAAAAAATAAATTACTGATATTGTTAACTTGATGGGTAGAAAAGTTTTTGTAGACTCAAGAATAAGCAATCCTTCTTCCAACAAATGGTCTTACCAAATAAGATTTATAGCTTGTGTGTTGCATCGACCAATCTAACTTGTCATGAGATTTTTTTCTCAAATTATCTACAAATGGATATCCATCTCTTCTTTGCTCAAGAGACTTCTTTTCAAGTTCTATGTAAATGGGTTCCCATATATCTTATTTGCTTAAGAATTCATCTTCTCAAGTTCTCTACAAATTGGTACCCATTTTTTTTTCAAGATATCTGTGAAACTACATTGAGTTATAGATCCAACTCATGAACAAATCAAATCTATTCAAAGCTTCATAAAATCAACCCAAGTTTGAAGCTCCTTCAATAACTCTTCTCTCCAAACAAATCCATTGCCAACCAACCCAATTGATTCAAATCAACTAAATTTGAAGTTTTGGCTTGAAATCAACCATGCCTTGGAAGCTTCATGGAAGTACTTGAGTAATCATGTGTGATGGTGTTGCGTTAGACTGTATTTTTGTGTCTTGTTCATTTTACTTATGATGGATTGATTACAAGGTATAATGAGAATGGGAGTACCAATAGTGTAAAGGTGATGAGTCATGTTAACATGTTATTATGGGTCGTGGATCATCCACCATCCACAAAGATGTATGCGATATTGAACTTGTAGGATTGCGCATTCAAGGATGTGGTACATTAAATACATGCCCAGAGGTATGACATTTTGGTGGCTGACATTTTTCCTATATAATTTTTCTTTAGTTTGTTTCCAAAGTAGTCACAACAACAATAGCAACAACTCAAATGTTCTGCAACAATAATAATGGCTACAAAAATTAGTAATTTGATGCCTAAAATTCAAGCAACAAAATTTTATTTATTTTTTCCTATTACATTTTCCTTGAAAAATGTAGCAATGTCATCATCAAATGAAAAAGAATAATAATAATACAAGAAGATTCTTAACGAAAAAAACCAATTAATTTTCCATAATGTTCCAAAGTTTCATCCTCTTTTTGTAACAACACTTCAAATTCCCGTGCTGCCATAAGATCATCATCAACAAAAAATGGTGAAGACCCACCCACCTGCACACTTTTTCTCTAATCCTCCATTCCATTTTGAGAACACCCATCATCTTTCCTTACATTTTTTGCATCCCTTAAGGTTTTTGAATTTTGATTATTTGAATCATTTCAAGCATGCATGTAGCACAAAGTTTCTTTCAAAGGACCAACTAACTCATGAAACCCTCTAAAAAGCTTGTTGGGATAAAATTTATCCTCATCATCGATCATGGAGGGAACCAACTATTTGAAAAAAAAACTCTAACAATATCTTGACAATGGATGTTGTTGTGATAGGGGCTTCATTTGCCTAATCAATTGGCTCAAAATCAAGATATTATCACACCATATCCCTTACAAATTTTACAACAACAAAATTAAAGTAACAAACTCATCAATAGCCTTAATAATAAGCAAGTTTTATTTATAGTTATAGTTTTTACTTCTTAATTCTAATTATAATTTTCAAAAATATTGTGATTTTTGTGATTTTTAATCAATTATTTGTGAGCATGAAATCAAATGACCATTAGAATAACACATTGGATATTTGTTAAGATGAACATTTTTCACACCATATTGATGCAAATGTAAACATAAGCTAAATTGTCAATTATAACAATTTAATTCATAGCCAAGGTTGTCCAATTGACTAAAGTGTCAACATTAACCAAACTAGACAACCTAGCCTAGCATAAGTTAAAGGCTAATAGGTTACTTATTACATAACCTAACCCAATATATATTTAGTAATAATATTATTTTAATTAGTCATTTTAATATATATAATATCTTAATATATATTCAAAATAAGATAAAAATGTACATTAAATGTAATTTTAATATACATAAACTCATTGTTATGTATAATGTAAATTGGTTATGATGTTTTAAAATTTCAAAAAGAATCAAAATTTTCCAAAGATGTAAATTGTGTATTTTTAAAAATATATATATTTGGCTTCAATAATGACCCAATTTTCTCCTTTTTTTAAAAACACAAAAAATATCGTTCAACAAGAACCTTAAATTCCTTTAATCAGGGTTTAGGGTTTAGGAATTAAGGTTTGAATTGAAATTTAAAATGTAAATATCTAATACTATGTATGTGTGGTCAATGTAATTTTTTTAATCTATGTGAAATTTAATTTACAATATATGAAATAATGATATATTTAATTAATTAACATGTGGGTTTATTATTATTTCTACAAGCTTAAATGTGTAATATTTTAATAAAAAAATTATGTTAGAAATTTTAAGTAAACATTAAATATAATTGAAAGATATTTTCAAACTCATAAATGATATTAAAAAATGTTCAATGGACCAATGCAAAATTGTTGGTATATGTACATGAAGGTATTGCAATATTGGCCACATTGATGGTATAAGGTCACTTCGATAAAATTTTGACGTGTAATTACAATACCCTCATTTGTACCATGGTTTAAGATATTATCACAATATGATGTGGGTATTGTATTGTTTCTCGGTTTTGGTAAGGTTATGCAATACCCCTCCAAATTTCAAAATGAATCCAAATATCCCAATATGATGTAGGTTTTGCATTTAAACTCCATAATTTTTTTCAAATGGACCTTTTAACATCAATGAGAAGAATTTGGCAATACCTTCATTTCCTTAAATCAATATGTCAGCATCATATTGTGAGCATGGGATAAGTATTTTTAAAAACATTTTTTTGTTTCATGGTTTATGATATTATTCCAAAATGATGTGAGTATTGCTTGGCTTCTAGGTTTTGCTAAGGCTATGTAATACACTTCCAAATACAAAAAGATATGTTATGGAGCCCAAAGGTTTTATGGGATACCTTGAGAGGGGTAGTGCATGTGAATTGAATACTTTGAATTTGTTTGAAAATAAAAAACAAACTTAACTTTTTCAAATCTTCATAGAAAAATATCCATATTTTGATTCAAATATGATGATTCTAAAACAATAATTAATAGAAATTATTAAAAAGTTTGGTGCAAAGAAACTTCTAAAAGAATGATTCATAGAAATTTCTAGAAGATGTAGTTGGCAAAACCTTTTAGAAGTCATGGTTAATGGAAATTTTAAAAAGATGTGATGGGTGAATGTTTGTAAAAGGTTTAGGAGGTGGGAACTTTTAAACGATGAATTTTTAAAAGGTTAAGTCCATTGGATAGTATAAGTAAAAGTTTAAAAAACACCACCTTTCAATTTTGTTAATGCAATTTGTGGCGTTGTATTTTTAATCCATCTCATGATTAACTTGCATCATGCCTTCTTCAAATAATAAAGTCATTTAATTATTATTCATTATCAATTTTTTTGTTTGTTAAATTCATATAATATTTTCCAAGTTGTATTTGTGTGTTGTCCTTCACATAATTGTTTAGGATAAATGAATTTGTTAGACCCTTATTAATGAAAAATATGATTATAAAGCTTGCATATACATTCATATTTTTTAAGTTATGAAAATAGAATTTTTTAAATTTTTTATTCAAAAATAAATTACAAACATTAAAGTTGGCATAATCAACGGAAATAATAAAATGTACTAAAAACAAGTAGTGCAAAATATTGGAGTTATCGAAGGTCAAGGCAATGAAAATGTTGGGTACCTAAGCTGATGGTAAAACCTAGTAAGGCATTGTTGGTTCTTGTTACCCCATTTTTACCTTAAGAAGGTTGGGCAAGAAAATTTGAAGTCTTAGAAGTATTGGGGATTCAAAGATTTTTTTTTTTTAATCTAAAAAGATTTAAAGGCTATGGAATTTGGGGCTTAGGGAGGGCAAGAGTTTAATATCCCATATTTATAATTAAAAATTAATGGTGTGTTTAAATTTTATTTATTTATTCCAATAGTTCATATTTTTTTTTAGAATTCATTTTTCATTTTTCATTTTTCATTGATTTAAAAATTATATTAAAAATTTATTAGAGGATTAAAGCTCACCATGTTTTTAACATTACATTTTTGGGAGCATTGTAAGATATTTTGGTTCATGCTAAATTAATATATTGCATTTTTTGAAAATTATTTTAGCAATGAACATTCAAATAAAAAAATAAACATGCAAGTAAGCTACATGAATTTTTTTGCAATCATAATTCTATTTTATTTTATTTGGAAGATCATTTCAAAATGTCCAAAAAACTGATTGTTCATGAACATGAAACCATGTGTAATTTCAAGTTCATAATTTTATCATGAGTGAAAACCTTGAATGAAAAGTTGATCGCAAGAGCATGAAGAATTTTAGACCAAAAGTCAATACCATGACTATGAAGACACCAAAACTACCAATATCTTGAGCACAAGAAACCTCAAAAGAAGAAATGTGAAAATAAATAACTTTAATATTCAATTCTTCAAATCTTTGATACAAAACAAGTAAGAATCAATCATGGAATTGATTCATATTCATAAATAAATAAAAATTCTTTATTGATATGAAAAAATTCCTCCGTAGGACTAAAATTTCCATTTGCTTTCACTTTAAATGAAATAATATTTTGTGAAATTTCAAAATCAAATGGATCCCTAAAATGATATCTCATAGAAAGAACCATAATGAATCATAATTTTTCATTAATGAAAAAAAGAACTTGATGTCATAAACAAAATTCAAAGGTGTTCAAAGACTTCTAATAAATTAGGGTTGCCTACCTAAGCTACTACCTTCATTTAACCATGACCTCATTCCAAAAAAGTCTTTCAAGATGAAAACTTTTCTTACACAAAACAACTTTTAATGTCATATTACCAAGATGAACAACATTTCTTTTTGAAACTCATATGTCATATTCAAGATCTACATGGAATTTCATTTGTGGAGTTCGTAATCACCATTAAGGTGATCACTTGTGCATTTGAAACAAAAAAAATACAAGTATCATAATAAAATTAATCATAAAGTGGTTGAAACTAGGGATGAAAATCTCTACCAAAATAGGGGATTGATGACAATGAAAATTTGCAACAAAATTTTCTATCACTCCAAAATTGGTGAAAATTTGAATTTGGACCTTCAATTCATTAGTATGTGATGCCCCTATGCCTTGCCTTTATGCCCTATTTTTATTATTTCAGATAATGAAAAAAATTGCGAGATGATAAATTAGTCCAATTTTTAAAATAACAATTCCCACTTTAGCTACATTTACAAATATATAAAATTTATTTATTGTCACCCATAAATGGCTAATATAATTATGATTTGTTATTGTCCTTACTAATTGGAGAGTATATTATAATTGATATACCCACCCATGGCTAGGGTGAACTACTTGCCATTGTCACCTTATTGAAGCCAAGGTGAACCATCATCTACATTAGTGCCTTCACCTTCAAATTGATTGAATCCTCTTAAAGATTACATTTAACTCAAGAAACATTAAATCAAACTAAAACAAAATCATGTTGTCTAAGGATTGGATTTTATAATGCTTATAAAAAACCCTTAAAAATGATTCAAGGTTTTTACTGATGTTGGTTTGGTATGAACTTTTGAACATACCAACTTGGTCCTAATATCAAATTTGTTTTTTGGTCATACCAAACTATAAATGGTATTGGGTATTTTTAAAAGCTTTCATACTAGTATAACCCTAGGTTTAGATGGTTCCAAGATTGATTGGTATGGAATAGGCATTTTCCTAGTATTGATATTGGTACAAATTTGGTCTAAGGTTGGTACATTATGTTGGATCCATACCATGTGATATATGTATAACTTCAATTCATACCAAGTCGGTAGGGAGGACCTACTTTTAATGTTGATATTAGGCACATACACATATGTACCATACCAACATTTGTTTTCATCATGTTACCATGTAGGTGTAAGTTCAAAAGATGTTTTGAATGAAGCTATATTTGGCATCACAACTTTTTTTTCCCTACATAACACATGCATGTTACATGCTTAGAGTGGGCATTATCTTTTTGGAACAAATTGTACATGTTTTTTAATCTTTCCACAAAAATTGAAAGAAATATTGTTGGATTTTAATTGCTTCCCATTAGCTAGAGATATTTAACCCAATTCTTTCTCACATACACCCTTACTAAAGGGGAGATATTTTGACCCCCATGGGTAAGTGCAAGGCCACCAAAGTCATTTTTTCAATTTACATTAATTTGAGCTTTGTGTTGTTGCACACTACTAATGACAATCAATTATTATTATTATTTGATGTTTTTATATGGTTTTCAATAATTCATCATTATTTATGTCAATGCCAGATTTAATTTAAATTAATGTACATTTCATGGACATGAAAAGACAAATGTTAATTAGTTTTTTCATATTTATGTTGGTGGATAGGGAAAAATAGTGAGGTAGTTATAAAATGGAGGTAGTTATAAGGAAAGGTGGGAGACAGTTATTAAGAAAGTTAATAGGAAAATGAAGTTGTTATTAACAAATAAATGAAGTAATTAGGCTTGAAAATGAGGTAGTTATTTTTGAAATTGTCATTGGAATAGTTCATTGACAACCATATGAAGATTCCAAAGAGTCCTCCATGTATTAGTTCTGATTACTTGCCATTAAAATTTGTACTCTTGTATTTGTGTCAAGATCTAAACCATTCATGATCTTGTTCAATTTAAAAGAATGGTCTACAAAGAAAACAACATGTTGCAAGAGAATTAAAGGTTGCGGATATTTACCTTTAACCAATGATCCTCCATTGAAATAATGGGTTTTGATGCATTCTTGTGGTTTTCAAACATTGGAAACTGAAAGATTTTTGAAATAAAAACCTAGACCTAACCATTATTTCATTTAAAAAATATCAAAGACCTTGAATTGAAAGTTATATGCCAATTAATGATAATGGATTACTAAGAATTTTTTAAAAGATATAAACATTATATCAATATGTGTCCTAGTCATTCTATATTTCATTAAATTTTGAGAAAATAATTAGGACAAATTTATGATGCCAATAGTGATTAACCCCTTGGTGAATCACTAATACACAATGAGTCCAAATCCTTAAATCACTATGGGGTTGTAAAAGTGAACCAATTTTACCATGCCTTAATTTCATTTCACCTTCAATGAAACTTCAACTACACATTCATTTGTAGTCAAAATAATTTATTATTGTTATGTTTTGGACTATTAAGATGATATATGCAATGTTATATAAAATTTATAATAATCATTTTATAATAGAATTACTTTATAATGTATAAGATTATTTATCATAAGCTTTTATCACATCAATTAGTTACAATATAACAAATTAAAATGTGATTCAAACCAACTTAGAACTTATTTAGTAATTTATTTTACATACAAATTTGAATTTAATTGCCATATATTATTTTGGGCTTTCATTTATTACAATGTAAAAACATTTTTAAGAAATAAAAATATGAAACTTCAATTTTAATCTTATGTCTTAAAATATATTTAATATAAATATATTATAAAATATATATTTCATTAACATAATGCAATACAATATATAGATTAATTTATAATTATTCAACATATTCCATTATTTTGAAACCAAATGAACTACAATAAAACTCCAAATAGATAAATAAATTAGGAAAATTTTATTTATTTCATTTAAAGTTTTAATAGTCATTAATATTAAATAATTGGAATACAGATAATAAGTTTTTAGAATGTTTTGTATTATAAGCTATCATATTATATATAATTATATAATTTAATTACTATTTAGATATTAAAAACCATTTAAGATGTTTTATTAAAATAAAATAGAATACATTTCATAAAAATAATTAATATGTCCCATGTATATAACTATTTTTAAAAAAAATGTACTTTACTTTAGTTTTCATTATATTAAATAATCTACTTTAATAAATAAGAAATAAATATTCTATTATTGTATTATTTTGTATTATTAATTAACATAATATTTATAATAATCTAATTATTCTATTTTTTAATATTGAAACTTAATGTAAAATATTTTTACATAAATGTATTTCAGTGTATTTATTATATCAATTTATAATATAATTCATTGTCAGTTTATGTACAAATATTATCAGTTTTAAATCCAAAATATATATTGTTGAAATAAGTTAATATTCGAATTCTGAAAAATAAAACAGATTTTATTTTCTGCCTTTATTTAATAAAATGCTAAAAAATGTTTACGACAAAACAAAATCAAAATTCAATATTTCTTAACATAGAAATATATAAAAATATTATATAACACATCATATGTTTATAAGATATAAAATACATAACATATAAAATTATGTACATATTACATATAATTTTTCTAACTAAATAATATTTTATTGTGGGCTTCAATTGATAAAAATGGATAACATAATATTCAGCCATGGAATTTTTTTTTTTGATCCAATATTTTTATAACATAAGATCATTTATATATATTATATGAAAATATTTATTTTTCATATATTATATTAATACAAATATTTTTGAATAAAATTAATATAATTTTTTTCATAATTTGTAATAAAAATTTGATTTAAAAGTATTTAAAAAAATAACTTATATTATATAATTATATAATCAAACTCATATTATAATATAAACTTTAATGCGTATGTATTTAATATACCATATTTAAATGTATTTTTTTCTTAAATACACAAAACATTAAATGGTTTTAATAATAGCATTATTCTTTGTTGATACATCATGTTTTATGAAGTATTTGTATTAAATTTCATAACAAAAATGTATTGTGTAATAAACAACAAATTCAAAATTTTAAAACTTTCTTTCATTTGGACAAAGTATGAAAAAGATAATGATGGTTAAAAAAAAAGAATGTCTTCAAAACATCATTGTTGAAATGTATTGAAATGCAAGATTTACATGCAATTTTTTTCAATTCAAGTATTTGAAAAATAATTTTAACTAAAATTTGGGAAACCGTTTAGAATGAAGTTTAAATCATTTCATTTAAACATAATACAAAAAAGATGTTATGAATTAAAGTTGGCTTTTGGTTCATTATAGGGTCATTATGTAAACATCATGTTTCACTACTAGTTGACATAATTCATAATTATAAATTCTTATGATAAATAGGTTTATTTATATTTTATTTTTAAAAAATACCTTAGGTTATTTGGAATACCATGTTATATTATCTTTGGTTACCTTTCATTTTAAGTTACCCTAAGTTATTATAAGCTATTATTGGTTATTATACCTTAGGTTATACACTGAATTACTAGAGGTTGTTTTATTTCAAGGTATCAAAGATTATATCCTAACTTATTATAGGGACAAGGATGTTTGAGTGAGATTATGACTATTAAGCTTAGATTGAAATTAATTCATGGTGGGAGAATTAACTAGATTTAGGATGCCTTGGAGTTGGAAGAGAGAGTTCTTTGGGAGAGTCTTTTTTTGGGGAGCTGAGTTTTTCAAAGTTGGGAAAACAATTTTGATGAAGAAGAATATTACTTTAGTATGAGTAGTTGTTTTGTTTTTTCTATGTTTTTTTCCCCATTAATATGAGATTGGAACTATTACAAAATGATTACAAATTTAAAAATGCGTAGATTGATATGCTAGGAGATAATTTTGGTTGAATTCCATTTTGGATTATGTAATTGTTCCAACATACATTATGTAACTAAAAACTAACATGTTAAAAGAACATAATTTGGATACAATACAATGTTTAGGATTTACCATGATATGATGAGCAAACAACATTAATTTTAAAAAACAAATGCATGTCCGTTTGCCCAAAAATAATTTTTTCGTACGATTGAATTTTTAGACATTTCTTTTTACAAAATTTTATAATAATAACTTATAATTGTCCAAGTACATGACATTTTCTTGTTTATAATTTTTGAATAAATATGAATTTTTGAAAGTGTGTTGATTTTTTTTAAATTTATTGATTTTTTATAATTATAAAAATTTCAAATCATAACCAAAAAATCATTTTCTTAATTTTCTGTTTTTTTGTATAACAAGATATAACTTTTCTTAACACAACATGTACATTGTACCCCATTTATATGTGGAAAAACACTTTTAACATTCTATAGAAAATTATGGATCAATTTTGGATTTTTTTTTAATTTTTAAAGATTAGAATTTCACATATTTTAGGGCATGAATGTTTTCTGAATGTGGATAATAGGTTTTTATCTTCTTAAATTTTTCCCCATAAATTGAAAAAAATAGATATGAGTCCTTTTGATAGTCCTTAACAAAATTAGTTCTTTCTTAAACAATAGGTGTTCATTTTCAAAAGTTTTAAATTGAAATTTAGACTTAAAATTTTATCAAATGGATTTTTGGTTTGAATTCTTTAACATTAATTTGAATGAAAACAACAACTCGCCATGATTGCCATGGTAATTTTAAATGGTAAACATAAATATTTTTTCCAATTTGATTATTTTTCATTGTCGTCTGACACTCTTTTTGGCTCATTGGATTATAATTGCACCTTTTTACTTTAGGTTATTTTACTTTAAGCTATTATATATTATTTCAAGTTATACCCCATGCTATTCAAGGTCATTTAATTTTATGTTATTATAGGTTACTTTATCATAAAATATAATATCTTAGAATAATTTGAAATATAACAAAATTACCAAAAGTAAAATAATATATAAAAAACTGCACATAATAATTTAAGGTAGGAGAATTTAAATTAACGAATAACAACCTTGGTAAAATAACCAAAAATGACGCGCTCCCAAATCACGGGGTGAAACCCACTTAAGGGTTTCACAAAGTCAAGTTGCGGAAAGTTGAGACTTGGAGGCACACTCCCGGCTTCCAACTCTAGAAAGGGGTAGAGGGTTGAATTGGAAGCTCAGGGATTAAACTAGGAAGAGGTATTAGTTGATCAAGCATGAATCTGCATCAAAACAAACCACCCACGTCGTTAGTTCACATTCCGGGACACCCTTAGGTGTTGGGACAAGCCACGGGCACTTCGGACCACAAGACACACCACGGCCCAGACTTGGGAGTATGCCACCACCATACTCCCTATAGTATACTCTGCGACGCCCTGTCGGGGCTACATCCAAATGGCACAAATTCCCGGGACTCCCAAGTTGGAGTCCCGAAACTGTCCTGGATGGAGTCCCGGGACTTTGGGAGCTCATAACTCCCGACTGCCAGGTCTGATCGCGACAAGGTCTGAACCAAACTTGTAGCCCTCGTCGAGATCT
>Ga0116228_10003393_pt1 | contig 13987 bp, 9 predicted proteins | sample S1TSphfallax_2_FD_89694 | JGI IMG/M metagenome (GOLD analysis project Ga0116228, IMG submission 89694) | Host-associated microbial communities from peat moss isolated from Minnesota, USA - S1T2_Fc - Sphagnum fallax MG | ecosystem: Host-associated > Plants > Peat moss > Unclassified | place: USA... | reverse complement strand
CCCATAACTTGGGCGACAGATGTCCAAATGCCCAATGCGAGGGCATTTTCGATATCTACGCTTCAAGACCTTTCCAATGACACCAAGAACACCCCAATGCGAGGTGTTTCGGGCCCTGCTGTCGAGCTCTAAACATTCGGGAGTCCCGGAGGACTCCAAATCCCCAACTCTTCTAAGTGTTGGGCTTCACCCCCACACTTGGCCAAGTTAGGGTTGCGACAGTTTAGAGTGAAAATCCTTTAAGGTGTACCACACATGACGAAAAGGGCCTAGTCCTTATTTCAGTCCTTTTTTACCCTATATTTTGATCCCCATAAAAAACAATGAATCAAAAGTTGTCAATTTTTTAAAAAGGACTATAGTTTATATTATTAAAATTATAGATTCCATCGTAATCATTCATAAATGTGTCTTTACATGGTAAAAAAGGACTAGGTAAGAAAGATAGAAAATGGTGACACTATGATAAAATTTTGGTACACGTTAAAAAATTTGCACCTTTTAGACCTTTTACAATTATGAATTGGAACTTTATTGTTGAACTAGATAGTAAATTTGGAAGTAATTTCATGTTTCAAAGTTTCAAACACATGAATGTATGCATATATCATGTATGTGGGTGAAGAACAAACATAATTAATTTTATAAGAGTTGTAACATTATTATGAACCATTGTTGGTCAAGGAAACCAATCTAATGCATAGTCTTTATAGAGCAAAAATGGTCGACATGATTACAACACAATTTAAGTTGGTTTGAAAATTGGTTTGAAACTCAACAAAACATTTAAACCAAAAGCATTCTAGAAAACTTAAGCCTCCAAAAAAACAACAAAAAGTAATCAAATAGGTTAATGGTCTATTAGACCAAAATTGGTCAAATTGGCCATGACTTTGTAATGATGTAGAAGGCCACAATTGGACAATGAAGATGATGACATGTGGCACAATTAGATGCATTAATAAGAAGACATGTGTCATACATTATGCATGACACATGGAAATTTGGGATGTTAATAGGGTAAATACATGGTAGGGTGGACCAAAAATGACAAGAATTTACAAATTTGAAAGTCCATTTCCTTTGTATTTTTTTGAGCCTCGAAATGTTTTTTGTAGTTAGGTAGAAATAATGCATTGATTCCAAGCGAATTCTTTCCATTAAAACTTTTATTCTTTTAGAGCTCATTAATTAAAACATACATGCAAAATTTCAAAATAAATCATGTTGTTTTTTCAAGATGAAATGGACTTTTGAGAAAATGTGCTTGTTTTTCATTGAATAAAAGTCCATAGATCATAAAATTCATTGGATATGAATCAAATCATTTCAAGCTTGATTTCATTATTACATTTAAAAATAAAAACCAATTCCCTAAATGTTTTTGAAGTCCATCATAAAACCAAACCAAAGTCCATTCATTTAAATGTTGCTAGCGTTACATACCTTGATTTTTAGTTTCAAAAGTATATAACTCCTATAATTTTATATATTTTGTATACCAATCAATTTCATTACATAAATATTGAAGTCTATAATTTCAAAATGAGTCCCATTTAACAATTCCATAATGTGCAAAACAATATAGTAATTAGAACCACATTTAGGTGGTAGAAAAATGGACTACATTACTACAAAATTGGTCCACCTTACCATGCATCCACCCAATATGTATTGACACATGGCAATTTGAAAGGCCACATATTGATGACACGTGGATGAAAGTGTTGATGGATGAATTGACAATAGATAAAAATGTCAACAAGGGATGGCACCATATAATGCCATGTCGCAATCAAAGATGAAATGTTAGGATGATAAGTGGCATATATCTAGCCATTTGTAAGGATGGCCATTTTGACCAATTGTTAGATTGACAACTAGTGAAAATTAATAATCAAATTGGCCAAAGAGCTATTGGTCAAAAAGACACTAATCGAAAAAGTCGGGTCCAAAATGGCACATTGGTCAAGTTGAACATGGTCACAATTGGGGACTTTTTGACCAATTTTCCTAGTCAAAAAGTCGCGTTTTCTTGTAGTGAAAGTAAAAACAAAACATATTGATGATATTTGTGCCATTCTTTTCACCATTGGCCTTAATGGCCTTGTGAAAAACTTGTACATGGACACCTTGATTTGTTCCCACAATGTAAATGGGGTAGGGTAAGGATTTTTTACTTGATGGAGGATTTGGTGCTATACGTGGTTGGACATGATACCATGGAGGGTATCATGGATTCTAGGTAGGCCCTATCCATGGTCCTATTGGTTTTGTAGTGTATGTTATTGGATTTAGTCACTTAGGGGTCCACTATCGCCACCTCTTAGAAGACCACCATTGTCGCCTCCTAGAGGCCTATTACCACCATCGCCAAAAGGTCTGCCACCATCATTGCTTGTAGGTACATTTCCTCCACTGGTAGGAAACCCATCAACATCTCCAATCGGGGATGGTCTGCCTTTTCATTCATGGCATGATTTTCTAATAGGAACAATTCTTGGCATCCTAGGGTTGTGTTTTCTTTCAAATGAATCATTGTCTTCATCTGAAGGCTCCCCAAAATTGGCTTTGGTGGTGTTATGAAATTAGGTAACAGATTAGACATTGGAAGCCACATTGTAGGAGCATTCCCTATGCCACTTTAACCATAACTAAAACATGGTATATATGGTCCAACATTAGGATACATTGAATTTGGAAAACCTACCAAATTTTGCTCCATAACATTTCCAGTAAAGGAAACAAAGACATGTGGAAGAATTGTTTCTTTACAATATACATATGGTAATGTTGAAGAAAAAATCAAATTTTGAACATCAAACAAGGTCTATAATTAACTAGTATTGTTTGTGTAAGCAAGACTCGATTAGATTGATAAGGACAATTGTCTATGTGGTGATCCAAACTTTGACAAAAAATGCACGAGCAGAAAACACGAATGTTAAAAATAAGGGTTACCATAACTTTTTGATGGAACACCTCCTCATTTAAAATACTCATCCTTGAGGATTATGTGATTCATATTTCATTAGAAGCTTCCTTCCTTTAAAACTAGTGCAATTCATCAATTTGCCTTTGCAGTTGATCAATTTCACTTTTTTTGGCGTGTGGACTTGTCACCACGATGTTATGGTACCAAAAAAAAATTATTTTTGGTAGGGTCCCAAATTGATTCTTGTTAAATTTCTAGTTTGGTTTTGATGTGTCGTAATTTTGGTGGATGGTTTTCCATAGGACGTACAATTCTTAGTTCAATACTTTCGATAATGTCTTTTAATTTGTTTTGCTCCCCAACATGAAAAGTCTTAGCTTCCTCTAGGTCGATCTTTGGTTGATCCAGTCATTCCAGGTTATTTGCGTGCCCTATTTTGGCACTTTCTTGCAAAACCTGTTCCATTGTTTTCTTCATATTTTTTAAAATTGTTATTGGCATATTGTAAATGACAATAAAAAAATTGTAATATATGAGTTAATTTGGTTTTTAATTTTTTTTTGTCAAACAACAATAACAAATTTGTGGTTTGTTTTGGTATAGTCAAACAACTCAAACCAATATTTGTCTAAATAAGAACAATAATGAACCAAAAAAATTGGATTCAATATCCATGGTGTTGCAACCTTAATATTGGGTTTGTGATTAAGTGTGAAATGCAAGGGCCCATGAGGATGAAAATGTGTTTAGGTGTGAAACACACTCTCATAAATGGGGGAGAGTGCAAAGGATGAAGCCCAATGGTTCCCAAGTGCATTCCCATTTCGGAATTGCATTCGTGCGGGAGTTGCAAATGTTCATAGCCTTGGTTGGAAAGGCAAACAAACACCAAATTGGGCCCCCATGATACCATTATAAAGGTTTTGAAGCGCATATGCTTAAATTTTCCTCGCATTGTTCATTTAGACATGATTTGCATGAATTATGATCAAATGAAGGGGTGGGAGTCAAATTGGGAATTTGACTTTTGACCACAAATCCCTTGAAAGAAGGGGTCAAATGGGTTTCGATTTGGGCGTGCTATACACCATTGAAAATTTCTTTTTGAATGTTATAAGATAATGCCCTTGCATGCTAGAAAAAAATTTAAATTGAGAAAGATATGAGTGTACAAAGTTTTGGACAATAAGAGTCCCACTTGGGAGTCCCAGGGGAAAGTGACATTTGGATATAGTTGTTGCAGAGAGGCACAAAATATACTATAGGGACGAGAGGGGAGTGGTGCCTCCTCCTAAAGGTTATGGGATGTGTAAAGCTTATGCTTAAGGTTGTTTTTACTAAGTTTGTTGCACCACTTTCATTCAATTTGCACTAACTGCCCTCTTTTCTGAGTTATACATGTTGATCTCATCTTGAACTTTTGCTTGTGAGTTCAGCCTAGTCCCATCTTGGAGCTCCAACACACCTTCCTATCCCCAAAGTGTTGCAAATTAAGTAGCATGCCTCAATTTTATTTTATTTTTCCCATTGTTTCATTCTTGTACCCACATTTGGGTCCTTTAAGGAGTTTGGGGGTGCACCACATGGTATTGTCGCCAAATGTTTGGGCCACTTAATGAATTACTAGGTTTTGAAAGGAATCAAATAAAAGAGCAAAAGATAAAACCTTCTTACTCTCCTTAGATAAACAAAAAACTTAAACACAAAAGGCTTGTCAAAATTTAATAAAACATCTTCATAAAATTTCTTTAGAAACAAACCTAAAACAAATACAAGGAAGAAAACCTTGGATACAAAAATATATAATACTCACAACATATAAAGATAAAACAACACATATAATTATATGTACAAAAGTATAGTAGGAAAATGGTAATTTACTCTAGAAAATATTCCCTTATACAATCCTCAAAGGTATAGAACTTTAAATATTTTCAGGAAAGAAAATCAGAAAACAATGGAATAAGCATTTAGCCCTATCCTAAAAAAAAAATCCTAAAATAACTTAGTTTAAATCGGTAGTAAATTCAATTTTGGTACATAAAAATTGGTAACATGAAATTTGGTAAGGAAAATTCAATACTCAATTTTAGTAAAGAAAATTTGGTTTTAATGAAAATCTAATAAACTTTTGATTTTATTAAAACTTTATTTTCAACAAAAAACTTACCAATTGTTGGTGCACATGTATTGAAATAATAAATGACAATTGATGATATAATAAGGTTTATAATATTAGGTATTTTTTCAAGTGACAACGTAATTAAAAGGACTATTTGGATATCATAGTAAGAGTTTTTTGGGATTTTAGATGAAGTTTAAATGTAAAGCCATATGTTAACATTATTAAGTTTTTAGTTGCCCATGTTGTAATAGACATTAATGGGAATCATATTTAAAAATATGGATGAATTATAAGAAAAAATGAATTCATAATGATCTTTTGAAATAACGTTGTGTTTGTCATTATGATATCCCTTTTGAGGAGGGCATCACCCAATGGACAAGCACATATGTATGATATTGTGTTGATCTTGAAGGAAGATGCCTTGTTGGTGGGAACAACTAGTGGTTGGAAGTGGCACAAGTTAGTCCCCTTTCTTTTAATGCACTTTTCATTGTTTTAACTTATAAAGTGAATTACATAACAAGCATAATTTGTCCTCTTTTTTCTTTGTTGAAATTCACAAACTACTCATTATTGACACATTCTTTATGAGCTCAATGCAATTGTGTTTGTTAACAAGCATATCCAATGGAGCAAGGAGCAAGGCTTTGGGGCTTTTGCTTGTATGTTATGGTTCTTGCATCTTGAAGCTTGAGTGTTGTACTTTTGACATGGTTGGGGTTGAATTAGATTGTGGGAGTAGGAATATTGCTAGGCATTGAACAAAATCTCTTTTGAGATTGGGGTATAACTCGTTAAACAATTTGATTTTTTCATCTGACACTTACATGAGTCATTGATTTAAATTACAGACTAGTGTGAGTAGCAAGACTAGAAGGCAAAGCAACTAATGTGGTTGGTTGTGTCCGGAATTGGATCTTTATCAAAATACCTACAATGCATAAATTGCTTTGAAACTAGAGTAATAATCACTACATTGTGCATCCTTTTTGCTTTTTGGCCATATCTTTACTTGAAGGCAAGGCAACTAAACCGCTTGATTGTGATTAGAAATTGGTCTTTGTTTGAAATGTACTTGATCCATGTGATATGTTCATTAGTTGTGAAATGGAGTTTCTATATGTGTTTGAGACGTTAATTGCCAAATGCTTGCAAAAGTTGGTTTGAAAATTGCCCAAAACTTGCATTTGGAAAAACAATGGTAGTCGATTACATTACCACGTAAAACCTTATTAGCCAATTTTTTGTTCAAGAAAATGGTTCACATATACATCCCTCTTATTGATTGTAGCCAGCTTGGTAACTTATAATAATCTAATAAAAAAAGTTGTTATAGATGAAAAACTGGCACATAGATATTGCAATTTCTAGTATGATAGTGGAAAATCTCAAATGGCCAACGGAAATGAATGCAGTTAGTGCAAAAGTGGTGCTATGATTTTTCCCTCCAATTTGCCCATTTGCCTTATTTTTTTCACCTCGTCATGCTAGGCATGTTTTTGGTCCATGTTATGCACGTTTTGAACATGTTAGGGGTATAGAGGTGTATGTAACATGTTAGTTGGCATGTTCTATGAGCTTATGAATGCAAAACATGCCATGTTATGTGAGGTTACGAATGCAAAACATGCATGGGTGTCAATTGAGAAAATATGGATGGGACAAATGGCAGATTGGAAGAGAAGTTCTTTTGTACTAACTGCATTCATTTCCTTTGGCCGATTTTACATTCACCTATGGTAGTCTTCCACTGGTGCATATTTTAATGATCCATATATTGTAACCAAAAAGTTAAAGAGGAAAATAAAAATAACAAACCTGATTACATCCAACAGATTTAAACAAAGTTAGGACTTCTGGCACCCTACAACACATAACACTTTTTGAATTACTGTTGTACCAATGTTAATGAGGGCTTTTGCTGACATTCACTGGTTTTAAAAGAATCAACTCTCGTATCTTCTAATTGGCAGGCCTGTTACATATGTCTGAATTTCCAACTTACTAACTACCCAACTCCAATGCATATTACAAAGAATCAAGAATCTATTAAAGTATGGCCTTTGAGGTTAGAACTCTCAAGGTTCACTCAGACCATGTGAGCCGCTAACCACTTTCCCATTGAATGCAACAATGCAGTGTACCTCCACTTCTCTTAGCTGAAAACCTAAAATCCTCGAGACCCTTGAATCTAAATGCTTCTACAGAACTTGACTTTGAGCAGTAGGTACCAAGCTTGTCTAGAGCCACTTAGTAGATTAGATTCCTATGCAAGAAATGTATGACATATTTTTCTCTTCAAGTGTCCTTTTCACTCTTGATCTTGTTCGTTTCATTCTACCCACCTTAAGGACACCCCTTTGAGGTTTATGGTACTCACTTTGTCAATTGCTTATAACATAGATCTAAGATATTGCAATTCAATCTCCCCATTCTCGGATGTTCCTTGACTTCTATATGCCCCTTAGTTCTATGGCTCGGACCCCTCAATTCTTCATCATACCTCAACATCAACCCTTCATATCTAGCTTTACATTGATCTAAACAACTACTCTGCTAAGTCATTAGTGCAACAAAGTTCATCAAAAACTAGCCTAGTAGTTTGAAAAATTGCACAACAAGAAAATTGCATACTAAAAAGAACTTGCCCCACCTTTCTCCTTCATACTGCCTCTTATTCTTACCTCCTACCGTCCATTCCACAAACCTTCTTCAATGTAGTCACTCCCTCCACCATCCATCGTTCAATGTAACTCTTGTCCTCCATAACACACAAACAAGGTCGCCTACCCATGCATTCCTTGCAGCAGAAATAGAATAAGTTTTCATCGCAAGTGCGCAAAAAGTTGACGGCCATTGACAACAATCAAACAAAAAAAACATAACCCTAAAACTTGTTGTGTTCACACCAATTAGAGTGACTTTCTGTCCAGTCACAGTATGTTCTCATTCAATCACCCACAAAATTGATTGTATCTTATATATAAATTCACTTAGTCCGTGCGTCTGTCTGTGACCACTGGATGTAGAGAAAAGTGACGGGAAAAAGATAAGACGACCGTAGGATGGAGAGCTTTCGAGGTCCTGAAACCTCGCATCGAGGGCCTGAAACCCAGGTCCTGAGAGCCAGGTCCTGAAACCTCACGTTGAGGTCCTGAAACCGAGGTCCTGAGAGCGTGCGTGCGTTATTAATTGGTTGAAGCAATTAACGGGTACCCACTAGTTTCATATAAATTCACCTGTTTGGGGAAGCCTGTTGAGAGAGAGAGAGAGAGAGGGTTAGTCTCGAATCTGGGCTGATGAGCTGATCCTTTTACAATTGACTATGTTAATGATCATTAGGACCACAATTGCCACTAATACACAGGTACCACCAGGACCTGAACAGTGACACCGATGCACAGGCTGCAATTGCAACTGCCACTGACATTCACCATTCCATTTGGCTGAAATGCATGCCTTGAAAATTACAGTCTAAAATTCCATAACCGGAAACAGGCCTTTCAGCATTTGAGTCACCAAGCAGTAGGTTTCTGTAAGAGATTTGACCACCACTGACCAAGAAGGCTACCCAAAGATTAAGATGAATTTCCACAACACCAGCTTGTGTCTCTGGTCTCTGAAATCCTGGTCACAGAACCTTGTGTGCTTGCAAGAAATAACTGGGTGAATGGACATTGAGCATAGAAATGACTTGGGAAATTGTGTCACTTCTGCATAATACTTACTGCAAAGGGGTGTGTCCCTTCCTACAAAAAATTGCCACAAAAAGCCTGTCACGGTGAACCAGCACCCACCAGCGCACTGTGAAGGATGGATGGTAAGTGGTCAGGAGACAGTTTTCTGTTGGGTCCAGTTCCCTAGTTAACCATGGTGGCTAGCTCAGTTGCTTTTTTAAACTACCTATTTACTAACAACCAGCTTTTGGGTTGTTAGTAAATAGGTAGTAAAAACAGCCCTTACCTATGTATAACCTATCTACTTACCTAGTAGATACCTATTCTCCTACTTATCTACCTATATATGAGACCTATTTCTTACAAAAATTGGTTACCAAGGTGAAACCAAATATTAACTCAGTTCAGGTTCATCCACACCTGAGTAATAAGGGGGATCCAGTGGATCACTGGTGGGTGCTGGTTCACTGTTTTTTCTTTAAATTTCGAAATCTGGCTAAAGAAAAAATTACCAGATTTCTAAAACAGGATCCAGCAGATAGCCAAAATACAAAAGGATTCTTTAAAGCATTTTTACTTTCATATCTGGTCTATAGCCAAATTTGGCTAAATCTTCTTTTTGTTGATGAGCGCCAGTTTGGCTACATCACAAAAATTGGAAAAAAGGAGGGAAAAATACCTGTATTATGGCATTGAGTAAATGATACGGTATCTGTGTGCAGTACAATATGGCTTACGTGACTATAGTTTTGTGGTGTAGTGGTTAGCTCTCTGGACTTTGAATCCAGCGGGCCTGGGTTCAAATCCCGGCAGAACCTTTCAGGGCTACCCATTGCACTCATCGTATGTATATCCATGGACAACTTTCTTCGGTGTATTAGACTTTACAATTAACCAGCGAATTAGAGTTAGGCTCAGAGTTTGCAATTTCGGGTTAAGGTTTTAAGAGTTAACAAGGTAATGGAAATTCGAGCTTCTCCTGAATTGGAATCGATTGTCGCACTTTTTTGGGAGAAATGACGAAGATCCGTTGAGTAGAATAACAGTCCTGAAAGCTCAAGCTCCAGCAGCACCTGGAAGCTCTGTTGATGGATGTCCCACGGCTGTATTGGCCAAAAAGTCGTCTCAAGCTGTGCTGACCATGATCAAGCAGTCTGTTGGTACTCTAAACCCGAAACCCTAAAGTTGCGAACCTGATGATGGCCTCATTAATAGACACTGAGAACACTCTGAAAGGGGTAGACTGTGCGGAGGAATTATTGTGTTCTCAAGTAGGATATCAGCCACTGCATAAAGGATGTGGTGTAAAGTACCCTATTTTTGTGAAGCTCATTAGTTTTGCTAAAGTGTGATGATTTTTTGAATTAGTAGAGCCCAAAGAAGGTGAATCTGTAGACGACCTTTCGCAGGGAATGCGAGTAGATGATGCTTTCAGACTGCTAAGCTTGTTTGCCAAGGTACATTTAGTACTTCACCTCCGGTGTTGTATGGAACAAAATATGAGTATTGCGGATCTGTTGATATTCATCCAGTATATCTTTAAAATGTTTGCGACAGGTTAGAATCTGAAACAGCTCATGCATAACAGAAGACCAAATACCAGAGAGATGCACTTTTTGTGGTGGTGTCTTTCATAATTGCAAAGTGTTCCCTGCAAACTCTTAATGTGTAAGCTCACATACAAGCACGTTTTCAATGATTTTCCTTTCGAATTACACAGGTTGTCTAGTCTGCATAGGCAAACGTGGTTCACAACTATGCTCTCACAAGGATCATCTGATTGTGGGCATGTCGCTTCACCCTATCGGTGTCAATTCCTCCCAACTTTGGATCTTCTCAATCCAATTTTTTCTGTTCTTTGATCAAGCAGAGCACACTCTATTATTTTATAGATAGGTTGTCTGAGAGTCTGTCTGGTTCATTTAGTTCTGTTCAAAGCTCCTGGATGGTGTCTGAACTCTTTTCCTCATTTTCAGATTTCTAGTTGACGATGGTTGATTATAGGCAATGTAAACAGATGAGAAAGTTTTTATTCTTTGAATGGCATAGTGATTGGGTCATGCATGTTTTAGCTGAGGCATTTGTTGGAAATTAGGACAAGTATCTCAAGTGGTTGAGGATCCATGGAAAGGGAATGGGCAGGAAGGATGGTACATCCATTGTATAGACTCACAGTCATTCTCAAGGAATTGTCACCTGAAAAGGTAGCAGAGCTTGCGAGGTTGTGAAGTTATGTGGGAAACAGTTCTATCCTGCCAATGCCAAACTGGTGCCTCACCAGGTTTTGCAAACACAATGGCAGTGGTTCTGGAAGCCTTCCTACAGGAGCCTTTCTCCCACTTAGTCATTGCATCAATGAGTTTTGGTAAAAGAATTAGGTAGTAACCAGTGAGAGGTTGACTTGATGTACCTGTTGCAGCAGAGTCCTCACATATCTTCCCTGCCAGCTCTGTTGTTGAGAGGAGAGACTATCCTTAGAAGACACTGCTTGCTGTTGATTGTGGCCACAAACTATAAAGAGGGCCAAGAGAGGAACTATAGGCACTGGTCTATGTATCCTTGGAGCCTTTTCTCCGATCTTTCTATCCTTTTAGAGAGGTGGCCCAGCATCCAGAGCAATAGTGGGGAAGAGATTGTTTATGAAAGCTGGAAGCACATGATGCTGTTGTAAAACAGGGCAATTGGGAATCCTTCTGTATAAAAGACTTTTGGATGTTCAAGAGTGCCAAGCAGGCACATTTTTATAGCAAACTATTGCAACTGTCAGAAAAAATGTCCCAGGGTTGGTAACCTTGAAAGAGAATTCTCATGTTTCTCAAATCTAGCCTCCATGTTCACAACTTGTGTCACAATCTCAAATCAGATCTTGGTTGCTCTTCAGTCTTCCTGGGATGCTAATGAGGTACCTGACTGCCCCATTGTGTGGAGGAAAAGTTCTGCTTGGTAGTGTGGCATCCAGATGCACTAGAACTACTCTGCCAGTGCTTTACAGTATTGTAAGCATGTGGTAATGGATTCCGCTCTGCTCAACGGTTTTTTACTTTGTCTGAATGAACAGCCTCTAAGAGCAGATGTATCTAACTACTGAACTATGAAGGGAGAAAACACTTAATGAATAACATTTAGAGAAATGAGAGTCCAAAAAAATACTTTTGTAATTGAGTCTGGGAGTTTGATTGAATCTCGAATGGTGCAATAGTGACATGCCAAGCTTAATGTCCAGGCTTTCTGATCCAGACCTCACCGATAAATTCTTTTCATGTTCATTACACAATCTTGTCCTCAATTTGTAATGTATTTTCAACTGAGGTCAAATTTGGTGACTATAGCACACTTTTACCTATTAGTGGTGCAGATGCCATAGACCATAAACATTGATTTCCAAGTTCCTTGAATTGGAGAGTTGCAGATTGGATTTGCTAGGTGTGTGGCCACAAACCTCAACACTACATGAACATCAGGGGCTAATAGAGCAACTCAAGTGAAATAAGAAATGAACAAACTAGTTGTGGGCTATGTTGATTCTACCAAAACCTATGTGGACATGAAAGTATGCTGGGTAGAAAAATATGATTTTATTGTTATTGGATTCTGAGATTTTGTGAAGTGATTTTGCAAATGCCTATTCATGTGTACTGTGAAGTCACTTTTAGTAAAGGAGTACCAACCAAATTGAAGCTGGCAAGAATGACTCCAGTTCAACTAGCAAGTTTGTTAAGGAAATCAAACAACACATCAAAGGAATTTCTCAGATTACAACAAGACTAACTATAATTAGTGTAAACTATCATTGTGATGATGATGAAAGAAGAAAGTGAAGTGGAAAAACTAGATGAAGAAAAACAAATGTTTACTTTAATTGACATTTGACCAAAACAGTCCCAAGTGGGAGGAGGGAGCCACAATAACATAACTACCCAATAGTCATGGAATATATTAAAATTTTAAAAGCTCCACTTAAAGCATGGTCACACGTGATGTTAAGTTTAGTGTTAAGCTAATGCTAAGGAAACTAAATTAACCACTAGTTCACACCTAAAATGTTAATTAACATTAATCCTAATTGACATGTGACATGGTGTTCAATGTTAAGACGATGTTAATAACCATTGTTAACCAACATCAAATCTTTGAAAAACATAAATTTCAAAGCCTAACATTGATGTTAACTAGAATTTCAAAAAATGACAATTTAATTCAATATTAAACATCATCCTTGTTTATTGTTCCATTCTTTTTCTCTCTCCCATTTTTTGGGGGTTTGTTTCTTCTCTCTCCTCCATCTTTCATTCTCTCCATCCTCTAAGATCTTCCACCCCCTTCTCTCTTTGCCTCTCCCTTCTTTCTTCATCTCTCTTACCTCTTATCTCTCACTTTTCTTTTTTTTTCATCTCTTTATTTCTTCTACTTATATATGTGGACTTGTGCTTTATCCTTCTCCTATACAATTCTCTTTCATTCATTACATCGAGTTTTACTATTTTTAATTTTTTGTTCTACTCAAGATGACCAAAACACCAAGAACTTCCATCAAGGATCAACACCAAATGCTCTAAGTATTCTTCTGCATTGAAATAAAATGAAAGTGTAAAATACAAACATTATTTCAATTGTGGACTCTGTTGTAAATGTTAAAGCATATAACTTAATGTTACTTATTGTTTATCATTAGGTGTAAACATGTTAGAATAATGTTTTAAAACTTGATGATAAGTTGCAATGTAAAAAATAGTGATGTGACATTTTGTTAATATTAAAATGATGTTAATTATAACTTTCAAATATTAGGTGTGGCCATACTTTTAGTAGAGTTGCATGGACTTCAAGCTGAATCTTTTGGGAAAAGAAAAGAAATTATGTTAAGGAATGGAAAATCCTCATTGTTGAAATTGCAAGTCTCTACAATTATAGGGATCTTTTAACATTCCAAGTTTTTTGAAAATTTAGAGCTAACATGCATCATTGATGGTAAAAATTATAGAATAGATAGTAAACATCCATATGAGGTCTATTTGGACTTTGAATGAAGGAAGAATGAATGGTAAAAGATGCACAAGCCAACATGTTGACATCTACATCCAATAAAAAAACAACAATTTGTGACAATTTTTAAATACCTTGTTTGTTCCTAGCACCTCCCATGTATGCATATAACAAAACATAAGGCATTTTTTGCTAGACCTTCATTTCACACTATCTAAGACAAAACCAAACAACAAGTTGGTTAGTGTATAACTAAAGCACTTT
>Ga0116228_10003392_pt1 | contig 13988 bp, 7 predicted proteins | sample S1TSphfallax_2_FD_89694 | JGI IMG/M metagenome (GOLD analysis project Ga0116228, IMG submission 89694) | Host-associated microbial communities from peat moss isolated from Minnesota, USA - S1T2_Fc - Sphagnum fallax MG | ecosystem: Host-associated > Plants > Peat moss > Unclassified | place: USA... | reverse complement strand
ATAGGTAGGAAAATAAGTAATTACTAGGTAGGTAGATGGTTTATACATAGGTAATGGCTGTTTTTATTACCTATCTACTAACAACCTGCTTGTGGATAGGTAGTAGGTAGGTAGGTAGGTAGGAAAAAATAAATCTGAGCTAACGACCATGGTTAGTTAGGGAACCAAAACCCAATAGAAAATTGTTTCCTAACCACTTACCATTCATCCTTCATGGTGTGCTGATTGGTGTTGGTTCACTGTTGCCAACGTCTACAACTATCGTTGTCACCACACATAGAAAATATAACATAAAAATATTCTAAATGGTACAACATTTCAAAATCAAAATATGATTCAATTGCAACAATGTAAGAATTCAAGCCCAAAAAAACACAAAGTAAAGCCCAATAAAATTTGCAAAAGAAACATGCATAACACAAAATAAATTGGAATAATAATAAACATGTGTTCTGTAATGTCAATCACCAAAAGTGATTTGAAATCACACAACTTGAAATTATATTCCATTCACGAAATATTTCAAACCTTATTCACACGTGAATCAATTTGAAATGAAAACCCAAACAATTAAACTAACCCAGGTAATAGCTAATTAATTGATATCTAACCAAGTAACTAAGTTAACACATCTAACAATTGTGTGCTCCTATTTGGCATGTACAACTATCCTTGTCACCACATAAAAAACGTAACATGAAAATACTTTAAATGGTACATCATGTCCAAATGGTCTCCTTATTTAAGGCTAACGTCCCTCTAAACCAAGTAGCAATGGTGAACTACTTAATGGAAATGCACCATGGATGAACATTTTAATTCTAATGTGAAAAGACTAATAGGTTGGGTGCAAATAAAAACCCCATTATTAGTTGCTTAATTGCAATCTTTCAAATTCCTAGCCAAATGTGGATCACCATGGGAAAAAACCTTGAGGCTAGTTCTATTATCCAACCCTAGGAACTTAGGTTTACTTGGTGAATGGCAAAACCATTTATCAATTGGCACTTCCTCCAAAGGTGGGATAAGATATCCCATATGCCAACCTTGGCAACATTGATCACAAATCAACATAATAGTGGTTCCTAAAGATCGCCTACATAACATGATACATTGTAGATTGGTAGGAACCATTACAAGATAAGTCAATTTGGCCATCCATATTGAGAAGATGATATGGTGCACAATTGCACATACAATATTTCCATGTTTGACCATCTTGGCCTTCCAACAATAACATTTCAAAAGGTAGAACCTTTTGCACATGAAAAATAACACATTTTATAGTCACATCTAAAGTAGTCGATGTTGTTTATTATAAGTACACATAACCCCTAACTCGAATTTATGGATCAAAGGCCAATAACCACCTCCACAAATAATGGCATAACGCAACATATTTTAATGTTAGTCAATTGCCAAATTCTCCATAGCCATGGGCAAAATACATCAAAACAAAACATTGAACATGCTTGAATTCTCACACATTAAGATCATCTAAGTTGATTACCGCCATCACCTTTTGTCAAATTGAGGTTAGTAGTTTGGGCTCACAACCAAATAATGAAAATTATGGTGAAAATTTAAAAAATATATATGTTGACTAAAACTATACCCATAACTAACCATAGTAGTTGCAAGTCCCAATTTCAAGTATGGCCTTTTTGGAGTCCATATTTCCACAAACCCCACTTCATTGTCTACACCATCCATTTAGCCAACGCATCCATTTTAGCATGGTCTCATCAAGTAGTGTGATGATCAATCAGTGCTTTATCACACAACTTTTTGAACTCTTCACAAAATTCCATACTTTAGGCAAAAATATTTTGATTAGAACCCCAAATCTATTAAGCACCTTGTTTAAAAATGCATAGGCAATGCCTTCATTATTATGATCCAACAATGGCACCAATTCTAACCACTTCAAGAAATGTTCGATCATAACCAAAATATATCGATTATGTCAAATAAATAAACTAAGTGGGTTGGCAAAATTTAGACTCCATTCATATCCAATCCCCATGATGGGAAATGGTTGACAACGAAGTGTAGGTGCATTGAATGAAACTTGTACCCAAATCACACACCAAACATCAAAAAATAAATTGTTGAGCCTGAAGTTGCGTCCCTCGCCACCAATATTGTGCCTAGAAAAAAGTATAGGTCTATCGAACCCCAAAATGGCCCAATTATTCATGTGTATGATCCATAAGGTTTTCATGTTGTTTTGGGTGAACTACAACCTAAACTTGTCCATCTACCCACACCCATAGGAAGGAATTACTTTCCCATTTGAACTGTTTAGCCTTATGCACAACCCAATTTTGTTCCTTGTGTGTCAATCCAACTATAACTTCATTCACTTGTAGATGCAATAACCTTTGTATCCACATGTATGTCCAAAACACCATCACCTTTTGGTTCAATGTCCACATCAAGGTGAAAACACAGTAAACCCCCCAAAAATTGTGGTCACAAGTATAATCTTTCTACAATTAAATTTTTTGGTAACATATGGACATCACATCTTGGTTTATTTTTACTTGTTTTAAGTATATTTGATTAGCTTTAAACTAAATATAATCAATTATTTTGAAAATTCCTACAAACATTGAAGAACTTGAATGTATGGAATATATTTGTGACCAAATAATATGCATCACAAAGTTTGAAATTTTGAATATGTACTTTAAAGTAAAGTTGTTGATGAATTCTTGGGGGAATTTTTTTGTGGTGTATGATATCCATATACATCAATCAAATCTAAAACAATTTAGAAGTTTAAAACTTTTGGATGAAATTCCATTCAAAAAATGTTTTTTTTTGCATTTTTTAGTAATGAATGCATAATAATATCTTCCTTTTAAGAAAAAAAACCACTACCATATCAAAGAAAAGGAGATTTTATAGATGGGCATTGCATTAGTTTTTCAATTTCCTTTTGTTTGGTAATGTTTTTTGAATCAAAAATAGGAAGCCCTATAGCCATTGAAAAACTATAAGTTATATACTATGTGTACATTGATTTTATTCAATCCTTTTCATCCAACCATTGGATCAAAATTAATTTTAACTCAAAGTGAATTTTGAGTTCCAAAATGTTGTTGTGCAAATTCTAAAGTTTTTTGCTTTCTTTAAGTTAACCAAAGGATGCCATCAAGATTTTAGCTAATTACATAATATAATATTTGTTATAGATCACCTTTTTTAAACAAAAGTGATTCACCCTTAGTGTGTTTTCACCCATCATGGGAATCCCCCACCACACATATTAGTCTAAATTACATCATTATAACATCCAAGGAAGGTACATAGGTATGTTGAAGCATGCCATCTTAGTATCACCTCCAAATCCACAACTCCATGCCAACAAACCTTAATGATATCCTCTTCCTTGGAACTTGGGTTTTGATTTGGGCCATTAGCATGTCGATTGACCATACCAACCCTACAAATAACATTAAAATCATATTCATGTAAAGAAGGGCCCATTTAGCCCAACTTTCCTATGAGTTGATCATATTTCATTAAAAAATTAAATGACTAGTGATTGATAATTAAAATGAACGGGCTACCATAAAGGTAACACTATAATGATGACAATATTTAAATAGTTGCAAAACATTCCTTTTCAACTATACTTGGCTTCCGTTTTATTGTTGGACCTATTGACATATGCCATCATGAACTCTTGATCATCATCAAGTTGGGTAAACATAACTCCCAACTCTAAATTGTTCCAATTGGTGTGTACTTGGAATGGCTATCCTTGGATAGGTCTCCTCAAATAAAAGTTGAATGAATCCGGCCTTTAATTCCTAAAAGGCTTGTTCTTGTGTTTTCATCCCATATGTAATGTTGGTCAATCCTAATCAATTGAGTCAAAGGTTTGGTAATGTTCTCAAACCCTTTGATAAACATGTAGTAATAAGGTTTGTGATCGAATAATATTTGTTAGTTGGGGAACTTGTGAAATTGCTTCAACCTTAGCCTTTTAAACCCCCAATCCACATGGATAGATCATGTGACCTAGATATTCCACTTGAGTATGAAAGATTTGACATTTGCTTGAATGAAGTTGAAGGTTATTTTTTAAAATTTTCCCAACACTTAAGATGCATGGGATCTCTTTTCCCATGAAAATAAATATCCCAAGTTGTTGTTTTTACCTTGTCATTATTAGGAAAAGGGGATACAATAGTAAACATACATGCAAGTTGATAAACATAGACAAGTCAAGATGACAAAATAGGCAAAACAATTTCATAATAAGCAAATCAATATGAAAGTATTTAAGTAAATTAGTATGGTAGTATATTGCTATGACAACACAATGTAGTCGATTTGTGGCAAGTTGGTTTGCTAGATAATTAGATAGTTATAATTATTTTGGGGGGAGTATAAAATACATTTCAAATGACTTGAAAGGGGTTCGAATGATGATTGTATGTATGTTATTGCTCATCTCTTAGGAAAGGGAATTATGTAGAGGAGTTATGAGAGGAAGGAAAGGGAGCAAAACATTGTAAAACTTCATGGTTTATGGAATTATTAAAGAGGTTTACATGGTACTCATTATAATCGAGTAGGACAAAAACCCAATAGTGATATAAAAATACTTAATTTATTCATGGAAAATCAAAACTAATACCTACAAAATTATATCATTAATAGTCACCCTCCCTTAGGGATAATTGATGATAACCTAATTACAAGTCCAAGGTATTAAAAACCCTAGTTTGCCTTAGGTTGTAAAAAATTTCCTTTGGCAAATGTATGGCATATTTGTCCATTCAAGCCCATTTATTCGCTAGACAATAATCCCCACACATGTGGTAATCAATTTAATTGCCAAAAATATCTTTATTAGTTAACATCACTATTGTCAAAACATGTTCACCCTTAGATAATTCCATTAAACCCGCATCCAACAACTTTGCTATTCAATTCAAGTTGTAAGGAATGAAAAACAAAAGAAATGCAAAAGTAGGTAATGACATTGATGGTGAACATGCTCCTTTACATGGTAATGAGGTTTTCAGAACAATTCACAATGAGCAAAACTAGAACAATATCTTGGAACTTAGAGCATGAATTCAAAGATGAATCTACCTCATTGAAAACTGAAGTTTGAATTTGAGAATTAAAATTTAGAATTGATAATTACCCATTCATGACTCTACAAGTTTCTTTGATGTTTAATTGGTTTCATCATCATCATTGACTGCATGAGTGTTGGCATGTTGATTTTCATCTTTTGATGAATTTGACATTATGCCTACTGGTGAAGGAATGTTAGTTTTATCTTGAATGAGATCCTGACACAATGTTGTGTTCAAATTGGCCAAAACATTCACCATGTTTTTACTTGTGGGTAAAAAATGGTAAAAGAAGCTACTTGGGTGCCAAGGTAAAAGTCGTTTTTTTAAAGATGCACATGACACATGTGATTTCTATGTTCATTCATAACTTTAATATTTGTATTTTGAATACCTAGTTTAACACTACGTGTAAAATGTAAATATGTTTTCATGACAAATTGATTTTATATCATTTATATTATACATTATGCCCTCTATCACATAACCATGACACATTTTGTTAAAACCACATTCAAAATTCATAATTTTTAGGGTCAAAATTAGCATGTTGAACCAAATGTGCCCAAATTGGTTATAAAAACAATTTTCATCAATTCAAGTCCTTTTGCCCTTCGAATCATCAATGTTAAAATCCTCTTCAATTTTTAGATGGAATGGTGCACATTTGGTAAAAACAAAAGACGTTTGAAAATGCACATTTCATTAAAAGCAATCTTCAAGGTTTTTTCTTCCATACACTTGCTTTTGGTTTAAGAACTTGCAACAAGTCACAATATCACCATAGGCCACAAGTATCATTGTCACATAAATTTGTGGTTTATTCATTTATGGTGTGGATAACACAAATGTAACACACATAATTTTTTGTTGTCACAACAAAACTATCCTAAATTCTAATATAGAAGAACTTGACAAACTTTGTGTGCAAAACAATGTTTCATGTAGCATTAGCTTGTAATGTATGAAAGGTCTTGCGAGAATCAACCTAAATTTTTAACTTATATTGGATAAATTTGTTGGTTATTATAATATTTAAAACTTTTGTCCCAAAAACTTTTAGCCCCAACTTTAACCAAGAGATATTTGGGACATAGGAAATTTATTTTTCATAATATGCAAACAAACTCTTCATGAATTTTTGTTGCATTATTGTAAAGACATCTTGATCCACACTTGGTATGTGGGCCTTTAATGATGTCTTTAAGGAAGTAACGATTTATATATGTTATGGGACATGTGAGGTAAAAAGGAGTTTTTTGGTATGTTATGAAATAATAATATTAAAATTTTGTTATTAAAATTTAAAATTTCTAAATATTTGAAGTATGTTACATTACAATCCAATTCTAAGTTCACCTTATTTGTATTTAAGTAATTTTATTTATTTATTCTCAATAAGTTGCACCTTATATTTTTTTCATGTCATTTAAAAAAAATGGAAGCAACTCCTTGGAACAATGTTTATCACAACCATCTAGAATAAGGTGCAAATTTTAAAATCCTATTCCCGCCATTAAACATGAAATATGAAATAGTGTAAAATGAGAGACTATTTAAATGCCGTGATTGGCCAACAAAAAATATTGATACTTTTTTGGTAACCTTTACAACTCCAAATTCAATTTCACATGACAAATTTGGCTATTCAAATTTATCTCATTCAAATTTTTATGTATCAAGACCATTATAACAATGTTAATAATAATGCTCTTTAATGGGGCTTACAATTTATTCTACATGCACAATTTGAAGCACATTTAAAACATTGTAAAGCTCCCTCCAAATCTTAAACATAATAATAAGCAATTCACCGTGTAATTTGGTTTGGCCTGTTTTTATCCAAATTCAAACAAAATCACGAGAGATAATAAAATCTAGTAACTTGGTTATGTGATATGTGAAATGAATTTGAAAATTAGGTGATTTGAATGAAAAATGAATTTGATTAAAAAACTAGCCTAGAAAATATTTAAGCAAAATATTTATCTATCATTGTCCAGATGTGACCCACAAATTGGTTCTTAGTTGAAGCAAAAAGTTATCACCCAATGATGAATATAAACGTGAGGTCTCTTCTCTTTATGTAAAGCTAAAAAATGGTGCAAAAGAAGACTTAGTTTGCAAAAGAATCTAATTTTTGCAATCCCAATGAGCTCAAGGACATGCTAAAAAGGAAAAAAAAATAGCAAATTACTACATACATGATAATTCTAACTAAACCCGAAAATAGTTTGTTCATTGAAGATCCCTTTGACAAGTATGTTATAGAGCTATGTATGATAGGCTAATGAATCCTGGCTAGAAAAAAATCGTTTGAAATTGCGATAGACTTGTTAAACTTATCTCAAATGGCCAAATCCCAAAGTAGGTACCAAAGTTTATATATTTAGCTACAATATGTTGATTTCTACATTCACAAAAACATTTGTATTTTGTCATAGCAATTATTAAAGAATAATATGTTCAAGGTTTTTACTTTTGAACATATCATGTGCTGAATCAATTGAGCGTATTCATTTTGCATTAAAAAAATTCCTTGAAGAACATAATTATATATGTTTATTAACTTTTCCCATTAAAGAGAATGACCATAACACAATGTAGTTTTCATTTAGTCCCACATTTTGAGGACTGTTCACAAGGTGTTGTTAAGTTCACATTTTGGGAATTTCCTAAAATATTTCATATTTAAAATTGTTGGAACTTGTTTTGTTGTATTGCATAATGGCAAAGCTATTAATTCACCCCAACCAATTGGAATCACTATTACAAAAGTGGGGTGTAATTCACTAGCCTAAATCACTATGGGATCTTAAAAATTAAATAAGTTCATTGTATTTTACCGATTTCACTATAATATCAGTATGTAAACATCATGTTTCATTACTAGTTAACATAATTCATTATTATAATTTACTATAGTAAATAGATTTGTTTTTATGTTTTCAAAAAAATCTATATATGATATTTTATGATATACTCCATATTATTTTAAGTTACTTTAGTTATTCTAACTTATACCTTATGTTATTATAAGTTATTATAGGGTATTATAAATTATTGTACCCTAAACTATTATACATTATTTTACCTTACGGTATTTTAACTACCTTATTATAAACTTTATAGTTATTTTAAATTAATATATGTTATTTCAAGTTATACTTTAAGTTATTCAAAGTCATTTTACTTTATGTTATTATAAATGATTTTATCCTAAATATAATAACTTAAAATAATCTAAAATAAAATATAATAAAATAACTTAGAATGAAAAATAATATAATAACTACCAATAACCTATGATATTATAATATAGAATATCCAACAATACATAATAGAATAATCACCAATAGTCATAATATAACATATAATAACCAACAATAATTTATAATACAATAACCACCAATAAACATTAATAAAATAATCACTAATAACTACCAATAGAATAGTCATCAATAACCATCAATAAAATAACCACCAATGGCTTACAATGGAATAATCATCAATTGCTATTAATTACCATTAATAAAATAGCCACCAATAACCACTAATATAATAACATTAATAACCACTAATATTCACTAATAAAATATCCACCAATAGCCATTAATAGAATATCCATTAATAACCATTAATTAAATAACAACTAATAGCCACTAATAGCCATTAATAACCACCAATAAAGTAACCATTAATAGGTAGTAATAGAATAGGTACCAATAATCACCAATAACCTCAATAAAAAAACAACTAATAGCCATATATTAGAATTGTTTACGATTGCCAAAAAAATATAAAATGAAATAATCTATAATAGAAAAAAAATAACTTAAAGTGAATAACCTATAATGACTTAAAATTGTCAATAATAACATAAGGTGAAATAACCTTCAAGAGTCAAAAGTAATAAATAATAACCTCACATAATCGAAAATAATTTAAGATGAAATAAATTAAAATAGCCAAAAGTAACTTATAATAGCTACAAGTAACCTAAAGTGAAATAATTTACAATATCCAAAAAAACTTACAATAGCCGAAAATAGTTTAAGGTGAAATAAGTTAAAATAACAAAAAGTAACTGAAAATAACCAAAAGTAACATAAGGTGAAATAACAAAAAATAACCAAAAGTAATTAAGAATAACCATAAATAACCATAAATAATGTAGGGTAAAATAACTTAAATTAATGAAAAATAATCATATAATAATTAAAAGTAGCTTAACATAAGTAATATTATTATATCAGCAAAAATCTTATCCATTTATTAAACATTTTTTTGAAAATGGTTATTGAAATGTTATTGAATAATGATGTTCAACTTTCTTTTTGTTCAAATGATTTTACACTTTCACAAAGAAATAAATGTAATTATGTACATTATTGAATATTTTTAAAAGTAAACTCGAATCATTTCATTTGAACAAAATCTCAATAATATACGAATTTTCAAATTTTATGGTATAGTAATGTTTTAAATGAAGTATTTGATAAATAAAATGTGATGTAACATATTATCACAAAAAGTGGGGTGGCTTGATGGTAGAAGTGTTTTCCTCCATTATAAAGGTCAAGGGATCAAACTTCATGAGTGTTGTGTGTAGTCAACAATGGTAAGTTGACCGAATATTTTCCTATCTAATTCTTTAGAATAGGTGTTTAGGTTGATTATGTGGTCTACTTACATAGGTTAGGTTTTTAACTTAACTTGGGTAGTGATAGATATCAATAAATCATAAGTTGAAAATCATGAAATTATCAATAATATTATATATTAAATAATTTAATTTTAATTAATTTATGTGTAAGCTAGTTAATTAATTAGCAAGTGAATGGTTTGGTAAATTTGTATTTCACTTGAGAACAACATGTTTCACTAGGAACTAGTGAAACTAAATATTATTGAAACAAATTATTGTCCATAGCAATTGGTCCCTGTTCACTAGGGGGTTAACCAATTTCATTAGTTAAAAATGTCCAAATTCACTCAAAATCTAATGAAACCTAGGGTAAACTAAAATTCATTTTGGTGTATTGAGTTAAATTTTAATCAATATTGGCCTTTCACATCATGAATTGAACAACCTCATGAATTAAATAGTTTGTCCATTCTCATTGATTGCATGAAATGCAACCTAATTAATACAATTTCATTTCGATCGGATAATGTTGTTTCCACTTACTGGAACTGTTAAATTTTAATTCTAAATACATGTTTAAGCTTAAATGGCTGAAAATTATTTTTAGGCATAATTGTTTGATATAATATTTCCTAAAGATTAGTTACTTAAATGAAAATTCACTTATATTGAGTTTTTCATGAGAGGAAAATGATAATATCATTATATCTTTTATTAGTTTGGCTAATGATTAAGAATCCTAGAACCATTTAAATCCCATCTTTAGTAGTTAAAAAAGGAGAAAAAGATAAATAATGCATTTGAAGACTTTGAAGATCTTACTTTCAATTCATTCTTGAATAATTAATTGTGAAAATTCTAATGCAAAGGACAATTAAATATTGGAAAGAACTGAAGGAGGTTACTTGTCATTACAATTCCTTAAAAAACATATTAAAGAATAAAAAACCTCACCTTTTATATGTCATTTGATTTCATCTAAGCGAAATTCAAGTTATTTAAAAAAGTTAACTCATTGTTAATTGACTTTCAACAAATCAAACTTGTTACTTAGTCTTGAAGATGTTCATTAAATGTGTAATAAATAGTGAGAATTTAAAGTGGTAATCAATTTTGTTACTATTCATTTCATTTTTAAAATTAGTTTTACAACAATTTATAATAACTAAAATGAGCAACCTTGTTAGTTTAACAATTTAATTGTACATGGTGTTGTTATTGATATCCTAATTTGAGTATTCCAGTTATGAATTGTGGACAAATATCATATTGGTCGATTAACAAACACAATTAACTATTATAAATGTGATGTTTATATTAAGTGGCTATGTGAAAATTTCCTTTTTTAGGCCAAGAGAATATCCTAAATTAATTAAAATATATTTAAAATCGTTTTAATTTGTTTTTTTACCAAATTGTGATTTTTCTCGTTGGGAAAAGAAATTATCTTTTCTAACTAATACTCAAATTTTCTTAAAAAATCATTATCTTTCGAATATAGGAAATAATTCTAGGTTCCTTGTTATTTCAATTTTGGATTCAAGAATAATAAACTTTTGTTGGAATTATATATTTAATTATCATAAACTAAGCAAAAGCCCTGCAAAAATGTGGATTGGTACAATATGGCAAAGGGGGGATATCCCAAGTTTTCCCCTAACTTGTGATAAATAGTTTAAAACTAATGCTGGAACTTGCTACAACCCATAGCAGTTGATGATCAATTGTCTCGTAAGAAAACCATGTGACGCACCCCAAGCTCTTTGATAGACTCAACTGCGAGTCCAAGGTGAAAACAACCAAAGGATAAGGAGTTGGGGTACGCTCTTTGGTTCGTAATACTTCAATGGTAGAGGGGCATGCTCAAGCTCCAGGATGGGGACTAGGACGAATGACAAGTGGGTCAATTATTCACACGGACCTATAAAAACCAAACAACAAATTGGTTAGTTCATAGTTGGAGCACTTTTGGTGAACGAACGAACCATGCGCAAACACAAACTCACAAGATTCATCACAACCCAAACTTGGGGGAAGCCACCACCTTCTTCATTAATATTATTTGTGTTTGGTTATGGGCCTTGCACCCAAATGTCATTTTGTCCCGGGACTCCCAAGTTGGGAGTCTCGAAATGGGGACTCTTGCGACTTTGGTGGCTCATAACTTTTTGTTCAGACCTCCGATTGAGGTGAGGTCTAAATCAAAGTTGTAGTCCTCATTGAAAGTTTTCCAATGATATGTGGCATGCCACCTACACACAAGTAAAATAAAGCGATTTTAAACTTTTAGTGGTCATGAGTCAAATTGACAATTTGACTTTCGACCCTTCTTTGGCCATAACTTATGTTTTAAGTATCCAAAGGGATCATGTGAGCCCATTTTAAACATCCACATCTCAAGAGCTTTTCCAATGAGTGTTGACCCGTACAATCACCACCTAAAAATTCAAAATTCTATCGAAACTTCAACTCCCAAAGTGGGAACCCATTTGGAAGTGTGTGGGTTCATTCTGTCACACTCTCTTACAATCCTGGGAGCATGAAATGTGACTCTTAGGCTTCACACTTGGCCTACACCTTTGCAAGCCTTTATCTTGGTTGCGAGCCCAATGCCAGGGTTGCAACATTAATGGATTTTTGACTTGAAACTTAAAGGACAATTTGACACCTAAGTTTGAAGGTTCATATATATTAAGATCACATTATTTTCTTGTAAAATCACATTTTATATGGATAGATAAAAGAGTTACACTTCATGGTCATGACATAAAGTTTAACATAAAGATAAATAATAACATCAATGTAGTTAATTGCTCTTGTACATATATATACAAGAAGAAAAAAACTTGTTGCCAAAATGGGATAAGCATGATGTAAATGCAATTACCCATTTCAATACACATATTAACAACATATGACAAAGCCACCATAGAAACTGTTGAAACTACCATTTCACACTAATGGCATGTGGACATAAAATTCCATTCGAAAACCAACACTAACCATAGTCAAACTAAAAATAATTGCCTAAACAAGATTGTCACATTTAAAATTTCACTAAAATGCATTATGCCTTACCAAATCATCCATAAAAGTTAAGTTGCATTAAGGACCCCCTCGGGGTGTTCTTATACAAGGTTTACAAGTAATTAATCAATATTATGATTGTTTTAATAAAGAAGTGACACCTAACTATTGATTCCTAAGGAAGCTAGTAGACATTAGTGGTTTGATGCAAATCATATAATTCATGATTTTCATTATTTTTGAGTTGTTTAAAATTAAAATAAACAATTTGACAATGGTTTGTAAATTTTTAAAAATTAATAGTTAAACCAAAAGGACGTGATAACTAGAGGGTTTTGTCATACTCACAAATTAAATATTGTTCTTATGTGCATGGATAAGTTTATAACCATATGATAGTTTATTTCAAGTGAAATTATAGTTGAAACATATAAAACTAACCATCCATAAATTCATATAGCAACTTTAAATTTTACTATTTTTAGTGATAAAAACTTTGTTGCTGAATTATTGGACTCTAGAATGCTTCCTGAATTATACCTTGATTTCACATTTCATCTGGCCTCTTCTTTCATAAAAATTAAAGTAGGTGGTCCAAATACGGCATGAAACAATACACTAATTTAAACTACAAAGAATAGTTTTACTCATTAGTTCAAAAAAATTGGAGGAATGAACTATTAGTGAGTTTTACATTATGAATGCACTAATAGATCGACCATGATAGAATCTTGAAATTGATTATCTTACCATTCAATTTTTTTTTTTGATATTAGAAATTTTAAAATAAAACATGTGCATAAAAAATCTAGAATATTACATGTTAGTAGGTTTAATTAGTTGTTCAATAATGTTGATTAAGTAAGGTCAATAAATTGAATTAATTTTGGTTTTATAACATTTAAAGGAAATAAATAAATAAATTTGACATTAAATGTTTTTGCAAGTAACCATTAATTTAAGGTTTTATGATCAATTTAAAATGTTAGGGTATATTTTAAAGGTTGTGGCAAAATCTTTTCAATACATGTTCATCATGTTTGGGCACTAATGATGGGGTGTATTTTATGCAGGATAATAATAACCAAGATGGTTGAAATGGATGAATTGCCAAAATTCCAAAGTAGGAAAACCCATTCATATAAAATAATGTAACATAGTAGTTAGAGGAAATCTAAAAAATAAGGCAAAGTTGAAAATAGATAAGGACT
>Ga0116228_10003390_pt1 | contig 13990 bp, 12 predicted proteins | sample S1TSphfallax_2_FD_89694 | JGI IMG/M metagenome (GOLD analysis project Ga0116228, IMG submission 89694) | Host-associated microbial communities from peat moss isolated from Minnesota, USA - S1T2_Fc - Sphagnum fallax MG | ecosystem: Host-associated > Plants > Peat moss > Unclassified | place... | reverse complement strand
GCGCCGGATTTTTTTACCGTCTCCGGCGTACCGGAGATGAGCGGGTGCCAGTTATACAGCGGTTTGCCCTCGCTGAGCAGGCGGTAGGCGCAGGAGGGCGGCAGCCAGTCCACGGTTTTGAGGTTTTCAGGCGTGAGCTGCACGCAATCGGGCACGCGCTTCTGGCGATTCTCGTAGTCGCCGCATTGGCAGGTGCCGAGATCGAGCAGGCGGCAGGCGACGTTGGTGAAACTGATTTCGTCCGTATCTTCGTCGCGCAGCTTGTGCAGGCAGCAGCGGCCGCAGCCATCGCAGAGCGATTCCCACTCGGCACGGCTCATGGCCGCGAGCGATTTCTGCTCCCAGAATGCGAACCCCTGCTTCATCGACTCGTTCTTACACCAGGCAGTCGTCGGTTGTCAGTCGGAAACAGTGGCCAGTGGTCAGACGTCAGTTGTCAGAAAAGCAATCGGGGCGCTGAAACGGCTGCGGAAAATTCTATTTGAATGGCTTGATCAGTCTTGATCAGTGCGGAAGAGGGACGGTTGATGCGCGGTTTGGCGGTTGGTGCTGGGGGCGGCTTGGCTGGGCGGGTGTTCGCTGGGGGATTCGCATCTGGCGGCGCGGGCGCGGACGTCTCTGCTGGGGATGCGGGAGGTGGATTTGCAGACCTGCCTCGGCGGCCCCGACCAGAAGGCGACCTTCGGGAATATCGAGATTTTGACCTATTATTCAACCTCGACCAGCAGCAGCAATTTCTCGATCCCGGTGGTGGGCGGGATCGGATTCAGCAATGGCGGGTATTGCCATGCGATTTTCCGGTTGCAGGATGGCCGCGTGGTGGGGCTGCGCTATACCGGAGAGACGCGGGCGTTTGCGGCGCCGGATGCTTATTGTGCGCCGATCGTGGGGGAGTGCGTGAGGCACCCGCCAAGTCAGTCTTCAGTTGACAGTCGTCAGTTGTCAGGCAGGAAAGAGGCAGAACCGGGGTGAACAAGAAGATTCCCGCTGGCGCGGGAATGGCGGGGTTGTCTCGGTCGGCTCTGACGACTGGAGACTGACAACTGAAGACTGAACCCAGCCCGGCGATGGCGCAATGGTTTGCCATCAAGGCGGATCATGCGGAGGCGTTGCTGTTTTTCCGCATGGGGGATTTTTACGAGCTGTTTTTTGAGGATGCGGCGGCGGCGGCCGCGGCGCTGGATATCGCGCTGACGGCGCGCGGCAGCCATGCCGGGGCGCCGGTGCCGATGTGCGGGGTGCCGGTGAGCCAGGCCGAGATGTATCTGGCGCGGTTGATCCGGCGGGGTTTTCGGGTTGCGATCGTCGAGCAGATGGAGGACCCGGCGGCGGCGAAAGCGCGCGGGTCCAAAGGGCCGCTGGCGCGGGCGGTGGTCCGGCTGGTGACACCGGGGACGTTGACGGAAGACTCTTTACTGGAGGCGGGCCAAGCGAATTTTCTGGCGGCGGTGGCGGCGCTGGCGGGCGAGATGGCGGTGGCGTGGGTAGATATTTCGACGGGGCAGTTTGAGACGCAGATTTTTGCTTCCGCCGGCTTGCTGGCGCTTCTCGGGCGGCTGGAGCCAGCGGAAATTCTGGCGCCGGATGATTTTGATTTAGGGAGTTTCGCGGGCCGGCGTGTGAAAACGGGCGGGCTCGCGATGCAGGCGCCGCGCGATGCGGCGGGAGCGCGGCGGGACCTAGCGGCGGCTTTTGGGGCGGCGAGTTTGGATTCGTTTGGGGTATTCTCGGATGCCGAGGCGATGGCGGCGGCAACCGCGCTGGCGTACGTGCGGGCGACGCAGATGGGGGCGATGCCCAGGCTTTCGCGGCCAGTGCCCGCGGGGGGCAGCGAATCTCTCTTAATGGATGCGGCAACCAGGGCGAGTCTGGAAATTCTTCGCGGCCGGGGCGGCGCAGAATCCGGGAGCCTGCTGGCCGCGGTGAAGCGGACGGTGAGTGCGGCGGGAAGTCGAAAACTGGCGGCGTGGCTGGCCGCACCGGTGACGGACCTGGCGGTGCTGGAGGCGCGGCAGGCGGCCTGGGCGGCGTTGCGGGATTTTTCTTCCCCGCTGGAGACATTGCGGGCGGTGCTGCGCGGGGCGCCGGATTTGGCGCGGGCGCTGGGGCGGATTGCGTTGAACCGCGCGGGGCCGCGAGACATTTCCGCCGTCCGGGGGGCGTTGGAAGCGGCGGAAGCGGCGGCGAGGTTGCTGCCGAAGGGTGATTCGCTGCTGGATGCCGTGCGGCGGGACTTGGGCCCGGCGCCGGGGCTGGCCGAGACTTTGGAAAAAGCCCTGGCGGAACCGGCGCCGCTGAAACTGGATGAGGGCGGGGCAGTCAAAGCGGGGTTTGATCCGGAACTGGATGCCGAGCGCCGGCTGCGGGATGACACGCGGCAGGTGATCGCGGCGTTTCAGACCGAGCTGGCGCAGCGTTATGGCGTGGCGAGTCTAAAGATTAGGCACCATGCGCAGCTGGGGTATGTTGTCGAGGTGCCTTCTGCCGCGGTTGAAAAACTTCGGGAAAATCCGGAACTTTTACTCCGGCAGGGCATGGCGAATGGGGCGCGGTTTACGCATCCTGAATTGAGCACGCTGGATCAGCGGATTGCCGAGGCGGCGGCCAGGGCGGCGGCGCGGGAGAAGATCGTATTCGGTTGGCTATTAAAACAGGTGCTGGCGGTGTCGGAACCTCTGGCGGCCTGCGCAGAGGCGCTGGCGGTGCTGGATGTGCTGCAATCGGCGGCCACGCTGGCGGCGAATGGGCGCTGGTGCCGGCCGGTGTTGAGCGGGGATGAGGCGTTCGAAATACGCGCCGGCCGGCACCCGGTGGTAGAGGCGGCGTTGCCGCCGGGCGCGGGGTTTGTGCCGAACCATTGTGATCTTTCGGCGGCACGCCGGCTGATGTTGTTGACCGGGCCGAACATGGCCGGGAAATCCACTTTTCTCCGGCAGAATGCCTTGATGGTGATTTTGGCGCAGGCGGGGCTGCCGGCGCCGGCGGAGGCGATGTGCCTGGGGATTGTCGACCGGTTGTTCTCGCGTGTTGGCGCCGCCGATGATCTGGCGAGCGGGCGATCCACGTTCATGGTCGAAATGATCGAAACCGCGGCCATCCTGCACCAGGCCGGGCCAAAAAGTTTTGTAATTGTGGATGAGGTGGGGCGCGGGACGGGGACGCGGGATGGCCTCGCGATTGCGCAGGCGGTGCTGGAGGCGCTGCATGGCAGCATCAGATGCCGCGCCATATTTGCCACACATTTTCATGAATTGACTCAGCTGGCGGAAGGATTGCCGCGCCTTAACCCGCATACGATGCGCGTGAAGGAGTTTCGCGGCGAGGTGGTGTTTATGCATGAAGTGGCGGAAGGTGTGGCGCAGCGTAGCTGGGGCGTGCATGTCGCGCGCCTTGCCGGGGTTCCTGAACCTGTGGCAAGGCGTGCCGAGACTTTGTTGAAGGCGGCGGAGAAAAACTATTCGGCGGGCGGAACATTGCCGCTCTTTGCGGCGGCGCAGCCGGCCGAGGAGAGTCCGGTTGAGGCGGCGCTGAACGGGATGGACCCCGACAAGATGTCTCCAAGGGAGGCGCTGGAAGCATTATACGAGCTGCGCGGAAAGCTTGTGGCGCATAAGGAAAAGCCGGGCTAACGTGAACGTCATGCCGAATTCGATTACGCCCTCAACCAAGCCGCCGGAGATCGCGGCGGCCCTGGCCGACCTGGTGCCGGAGAAAAGCCCGCCGGCGCGGGATGTCGCCCTTGCGGCCTTCCGCCGGCAGCTGGGGCGGATTCAGGCGCATGTGCAGACCAGGTTTGAGCGGGACGGGATAAACGGCCTGGTGGCCGGGCGGTTGAATGCGGCGCTGATGGATGAGCTGATCCAGGCGCTGTATGGCTATACGCTGGCGGTGCTGCCGCTGGAGCCGCAGGATCGGCTGGCGATGGCCGCGACCGGCGGCTACGGACGCGCAACGCTGGCGCCGTTCAGCGATATTGATCTTTTGTTCCTGACGGATGCGAAGGCGCCGCCGCGGGTTTCCCGGGCGGTCGAGTTTATTCTGTATTTTCTCTGGGACCTTGGGCTGAAGGTGGGGCACGCCACGCGCTCGATCCCGGAATGCCTTAAGGAAGCCAAGGATGATGTGACCATCCGGACCTCGCTTTTGGATGCGCGATGTATTGTCGGGGACCGGCCGCTATTCGCGGATTTTCAAAAAGCGTTCCGGGCGGATTGCGCGGCGGATGGGCCTGCAGACTATATTTCCGCCAAGCAGGCCGAACGTGCGGCGCGGCACAAACGGTTCGGCGAGACGCCGTTTATGGTGGAGCCGAATGTGAAGGAGGGCCGCGGCGGGCTGCGGGATTTGCAGACGCTGTACTGGCTCGCCCGGTATGTTTTCAACACGTTTTCGATGAGCGAGCTGGTGGGCAAGGACGCGCCTGGCGGCGGGATTCTCACGGAGACGGAGGCGCGGGCCTGCAAGCGGGCCTGGGAGTATCTTTGGACCGTGCGGTTTCACCTGCATTATGTCGCGGGACGGGCCGAGGAACGGCTGACATTCGATTTTCAGCCGGTTGTAGGCGCACGCATGGGCTATACGCGGCACGGCAGGCAGGACGGCGTTGAACGCTTCATGCGGCATTATTTTCTGGTGGTGCGCGAGGTCTCGCGCGTCACCGGCGTGCTGGAGCCGGCGCTGGTGCGCGCGGCTTTGGGGCCGCCGGCGATTGCGGCGGAGACGGATGCCGCCTTGCTGGCGTCCGGCTTCGTGCTGGCGGACGGCAAAATACTTTTTGCGCCCGGGCATGACCCGGAAGCCGACCCGACGGCGATTTTCCGGATTTTGCTCGCGGCGCGGGACCGCGCGCTTGAACTGCACCCGCTCGCATTGCGAATGTTGATCCGCAGCGCCAATCTTGCAGCCGATTTGCGAGGGAACAAGGCGGCGGCGGCATTGTTTTTGAACCTGCTATGCGGCGGCGAGGAAAATGCGGAAACGCCTTCCTGTGATTCGGCGCGCTGGCTGACCCTGCTGAACGAGACCGGCGTGCTGGGGCGGTATTTGCCGGATTGGCGGCGCATTGTCGGCCAGATGCAGTTTGATACCTACCACGTCTTCACCGTGGATGTGCATACGGTGCAGGCAATCAAGGTGCTGAACAGCATCGAGGCCGGACATCTTTCGGAAATCGCGCCGGTGGCGACGGATTTGATCGAGCAGATACAGTCCAAACGGGCGCTCTACGTCGCCTTGATGCTGCACGACATTGCAAAAGGGCGGGGCGGGGACCATTCCGAGTTGGGGGCCGAAATTGCGCTGCATGTGGGGCCGGCCTTGGGGTTGACGGCTGAGGAGACGGAAATGGTTTCCTGGCTGGTGCTGCATCATTTGATGCTGAGCCAGACGGCGTTTTCCAGGGACATTGATGACCCAAAAACGATTCTCGACCTGGCGGATACGATCCAATCGCCGGAGCGGCTGCGGCTGCTTTTGATCCTCACGGTTTCGGATATTCGGGCGGTTTCCCCAAAGGTTTGGAACGGTTGGAAGGCCACGCTGCTGCGGGAATTATACGCCCGCGTGGCGGAGGTGCTGGAAGGCGGGCTTTCGACCACCGAGCGGGATGCCCGAATTTCCCGCGTGAAAGATGTGGTGGCTGGGCTGCTGGCGGATTGGCCGGATGCGGAGCGGGATGAGTTTTTGTCGCTGGGCTATCCGAGCTACTGGCTTGGGTTTGACCCGGAAAGCATTGAGCGGCACGCGCGAATGATACGGGATGCGAAGCGGCGGGCCGCGCCGCTGACGGTGAATGCGGATCCGCTGCCGGCCCGCGCGGTGACGGAGGTGGTGGTTTACACCGCCGACCATGCCGGGCTGTTCAGCCGGATTGCGGGGGCGCTGGCGATTGCCGGCGCATCGATTGTGGATGCGCGGATTCATACGCTGACCGATGGCATGGCGCTCGACACGTTCTGGATTCAGGACGCCGCCGGCGGCCCTTATGAGACGCCGCACCGGCTGGCCCGCTTGGCATCCCTGGTGGAGCAGGCGCTGGAGGGGCGGTTGAAGCTGGCAACGGAAATAAGGAAGGCGACGCGCAGTTTGATCCCGGGCCGGATGCGGGCGATCCACGTGCCGCCGCGTGTCGTGGTGGATAACCGGGCTTCCAACCGGCATACGGTGATCGAGGTAAACGGCCGGGACCGGCCAGGCCTGCTTCATGATGTAACCGCTGCGATCAGCGATGAGGGCCTGCAAATCGCTTCCGCCCACGTAACCACATACGGCGTGCGGGCGGTGGACGTGTTTTACGTGAAAGACGTGTTTGGGATGAAGGTAGAGAATGAGCGCAAACTCGGGCAGCTACGCGCAGCTTTGCTGGAAGCGCTGACACCGGTGGTAGATGAACCGCCGCCGCAGGCGACGAAGCGAAGGGCGGATGCGGCGTAGGCAGTCTTCGGTCTTCAGTCGTCAGTTTTCAGAAATGAGTCGTGGGCGAGAGGCTTCTGGCGCCACGCGCTCGTCCGTATCAGGAAAAGCTCGACAACGTTGTTTGTTTGGCACGTCAACAAAAGATGGCGGCATGCGCTTCGCTTTTTCGCCCAACTTGCTTGTTACGCATCCAACGTAGCGCGCAGGGTAGCTTTTTTGCTGAGGGCGATTCACGTTTTCGGCGCGCTCAAGCGAGCGCACCTCAAACGATCGCGCTCTAGATCCTTGCCTACCCGCGCCGGCTCGTCACAAACGCGCGCAGCACGTTGTTCATGCGGGTTTGGTAGCCTTTGCCGGATTGCCTGAACCAGTCGAGGACATCTGAATCGATCCGCAAATTCACCGGCTCCTTCTTCGGCGGCAGGCCCATGATGGCGTTGTGCTGCCAGCCTTCGGGAGCCAAGTCCCCATCCGCCTTGGCCTGGGCTTCAATTTCCGCGGACGTGGTTCGTTTCACCCGGTCCCAATCCGTGCGGTCGTCGCCACGCGCCACCATCGCGGCCAGTTCGTCAGCTGAATAGCGCACGATATTTGTCTTTTTCACCATCTCTCGCTCTCCGTGCCGTAATCAAGCGCACCGCGTGGCCGCGGCGGGTCCAGACCAGGGCAAACATCAATCCATTTAACATGCCGATCGTGATGAAGCGCTCCTCGGCCGGGCGGGGCGAAGGTATAGTCACGATCGGGCGGCCGTCGAACAGTGAAAGGGCCAGAAGCGGAAAATCGATGCCGCGCTCGCGCAGCACGGTTTCACGCTTGGATTCGTCCCATTCGAAGTCCATATACAGGTGTATCTACAATTGTGGAGAAGTGCAAGTTCATGGAGCTATCCGCCATGGCGGCATTGGGCGGGGCTGGCGCCCGCGGCCGTCGCGTCGTTCAGCTGGTTTCCGCGCGGCGTTCGATTTCTATGAGTTTTCTGTCAGCTTCGTTAAGGTTCGCGCTTTGTTTGAGGACCGTGCGGGCGTCGCGCAGGCCGGAGAGGCGGGCTCTTCTCATGGCGGCGGCCAAGGCTTTGTTTTGATCCAGGACAGATGTCTTTGACGATTTTACGTTCTGGGCAAAACGCTTCGCGGCAAGCTTATAATCATGCTTGGTAACGAAAAACGCGACCAGCGTGCCGAGGATAAGGCCGCCGCACCAGGCGCTGTACATGGCGCTGTAAAAAAAGTTTTCAGTCAGATCCATTGGGTGCTTTGGTTGTTTGAGGTGGGCGATTGCCCGTATTTTACCGGCAAGAGATTAAGTCACCTTTAATATTTGGCGGTGGCCAACGTGATTGACGACGGTTTGGCCGGACGGTAGCGTGTTGATTAAGCGGTAAGGCCGGAGCAAAAACTCGGCTTCCAAGGGGGGAAAATGAAAATCGCAATCAAGGCGCTTGGCGCCGCAATGTTAATGGCGACGTGTTTCACGCCGGCGGCGTATGCCCAGAATTTTTATGCGTTTGGGGATAGCCTGGTTGATAATGGCAATATTCCGAAGCTGACGGGCGGGCTGGATTATCCGCCGCCGCCATATTACGAAAACCGTTTCTCCAATGGGCCGGTCTGGGCGGAGTATCTGCCGGGGCTGGCGGGGCTGGGGTTCAAGGCCGCGAATGATTATGGCGTGGGCGGGGCGTTTGCCGGGCCGCTGAATGTGCTGGGCACGACCTATAATAATCTGGAAAACCTGCCGCCGGCTTTGGGCGAGCCCGGGTTTAGCGTGCAGCTGCCGAGTTTTCTCTCCGAGGTGCAGAGTTTTGCCGCAACCGGCCAGCGCCTGGGGCCGGGCGATGTGGTGGGGGTCTGGGTCGGGGCGAATGATTATTTTGCCACCCTTGATGAGGTGGAAGCGGGTTACGCGAACCCGTTGACGGCGATTCCGGCAGCGGTGACGACGGTGGCGACGCAGACGGTGGCGGGGGTGGATGAGCTGGCCGCACTTGGAGGCCGGCGGTTCATCGTGTTCACGCTGCCGGATTTGGGCGATACACCGCTCTTCAATACGAGCTCGGCCGCGACGATCGGGCTGGTGAACCAGATATCCGCGGCGCATGGGGCGGCTTTGGCGCAGGGCATGGAGCTCGCCCACTATACCACGGGCGCCAACATCATTTTGATAAACGAACAGACCCTGTTCAATGAGCTGCTGGCGGACCCGGCGAAATATGGGAAGACGAATACGACCGATGCGTGCATCGATACGCTCGCCTGCGTGACAGCGCCGGTTTCGGTGCAAAACCAGTATGTGTTCTGGGATACGGTTCACCCGACGACGGGGACGCATCTGATCATCGCGGAATATGCGGCGGCGGCATTGCAGGGGGTAAGCGGGTTGACCGCGCCGGCACAGATTGCGGCGTTTGGCGCGGATGCGTTTGCCGGGCAGTTGGACGGCCGCATGGCGGGGCTGCAGTCCGGTGCTTCAGGATTTACCGTGAGCCTGCCCGCGCAGAGCGAGGTCGCGGATATCGGCGCTGATGATGCCGGTGCCCCGCAGGTTGGCAAGATTGGCGGCTTTTTCTCAGGGTCCTACGAATATGGGAACCGCAAGACGCAGAATGCCGATAGCGGGTTTGATTATAATGTCGGAACGTTCGCGCTGGGCGTGGATGATGTTGTGGCGCAGGGCGTGGCTCTGGGCGCCGCACTTGGGTATGGGACCGATAGCGGCACGGTGTATGGCGGCGGCAAGGTGGGCGCGAATGCCTATCAGCTTGGCGCCTATGCAACGTTCTTTCAGCCAGATTTCTACATGAACCTGAAACTGGCTTACGGGTTCGATGATTACAATAATTCGCGCCCCGGTGCGGTCGGCGGGAATTTGACCGCGAAACCTTCCGGCTCGACATATGAATTTGGGACTACGCTGGGCTATTTGTTGCATGCCGGCCAGGTGACGTATGGGCCGGTGGCGGGGATCGACGTGGCGCGGGCGCATATTGCCGCGTACACGGAGTCGGGCGATCCGGTGCTGACGCAGCGTGTCGACGCGCAGGACTTTGACCGGGTGGTGGGGGATTTGGGCGCCGCAGCCTCAATGTCATTGCAGGCGGGCGGTGTTGTGTTGGCGCCAAAAGTTTCGGCTTCGGTGGATGATTTGTTTTCCGGCAATGGCGGAAATTTTGCGTCCGTATTCACCGATGAACCGCTGGTGCCGATCACTTCGGTTTATCCCAAGGCGGCAAAAATCTGGGGCGTGTTGAGCGGCGGGGTGGCGGCGGATTTGTCACCGCGCCTGACGCTGGCGGCGGGTTTCTCGACAACCGTGGGCAAGGATGATGGCGCGGACCATGAGGTAACGGGGAGCTTGCGGTACGCGTTTTGAGGTGCGTTTGCGCAGACGCGGTAGGTGGAGCAAAGTGATGGGTTCCGCTTCGCTCCACCCATCCGACGGGGTCAGCGGCGGGCGAGGAAACCTAGGGTTAAGCCAATGATGCCGACGATGGCGAGTGCCGTCAGCGGCGTGTTTTTGACGGTCTCGCGGATTTCTTCGGCGGCGTCACCGAAGGTTTTTTGCGCCTTCCCGGCGGCCTGGTTCCATTTGCCTTCGGCCTGTGTTGCGGTGTCGCCGGTCAGGCCGCCGAGGGCGTCCTGGAATTTGCCGCCGATGTCGCGGGCCGTGCCTTCGAACTGGTTTTCGTCCATGATGCTCTCCTTGTGATCGGGACTACCGATCTGGTGTCCGGATGAGCTGGATTCCAGTGGCCGGTTCAGGCGGCCCGCGGCTCGATGCGGTGATAGGCGCGGCCATGATAGATAAGGCCGGCGGCGTTGGCCCCGATGCGGATGGCTTTGACCCCGCAGAAAAAAACGCTGTGGGTGCCGACTTCGGTGATCTGGTCGATCGTGCAGTCAAAACTGGCGGCGGCGGTTTCCAGCGCCGGGGCGCCGGTGGCAAGGCGCAGCCAGGTGGCCAGCGCGAAGCGTTCTGGCATCGGGATTTCACCGACGCTGGCGAAGACCGGTGAAAGTTCTTGGTGCTCCGGCGCCAAAACGTTGACGCATAAAATACCATTTTCCTTGAAGGCCGTATTGAGTTTGGCAACGCGGTTCATGCAGACCAGCAGGGTGGGCGGGTCATCCGTCACGCTGCACACGGCGGAGGCGGTGAACCCGCAATCCCCCTCGACGCCGGTGGAGGTGATGATGTTTACCGCGGCGCCGAGGCGGGACATGGCTTCGCGGTAGGATTGCTTGTCGGCGGGGAAGCTGTCGGACATGCGAATACACTACTTTGGCGGTGGGGTTTTCGGCAAGCTTCTGCCCCGGGCGATGGCGGCCTTGCCGAAACGGTCACGGAGGGAGTCGATGGCGGCCTGCCGGGCGCGGCGGCGGGGCGTTTGGGAATCGGCGAGGTCGCCTTGGTCGGCAAGGGTGGCAGGGGCAAGCGGGGCGGCGCCGATGCCGATGAGGCGGAATTTTGCCTCTTCGCCCGCCGCGGCCTCGCGGGCGAGGAGGATCCGGCCCGCTTCGAAAATGATTTCGGGGAGCTGGGTAGGGTTGGGCAGGCGTTGGCTGCGGGTGCGGCTTTGGAACGCCGCCGTCTTCAACTTCAGGACAATGCCTGACGCCGAATAGTCTTCCGTGCGCAGGCGGCGGCCGAGTTTTTCGCAGAGCTCCCAGAGTTCGGATTCCAGGCTGGGAAGGTCGGAAATATCGGTGTCAAACGTGGTCTCGGCGCTGATGGATTTTGTGTCGCGGTCCGTGTCGACGGCGCGGACATCTTCGCCGCGGGCGCGGGCGGCGAGCGACGGGCCATCCTGGCCGAGCTTCTGGCGGGCGGCCCGGTTGTCGAGCGCGGCGAGTTGGCCGAGGCGGGTGATGCCGAGTGCGGCGAGGCGTTTGGCGAGGGCGGGGCCAATACCAGGGAGGAGGCCCACGGGTTCAGGAGCCAGAAAGGCGGGCGCTTCGGCGCCGAGGACCAAAAAACCGCGCGGCTTGCCGCGCTCGGCGGCGAGTTTGGCGAGCAGGCGGTTATGCGACAGGCCGATGGAGATGGTGACGCCGATCTCGGTTTCGATCCGGCGGGCAAGGCGGTTCAGCGTGATGGCCGGCGGGGCGCGGTGCAGCGCCTCAGTGCCGGACAGGTCGAGCACGGCTTCGTCGATGGAGAGCGGCTGGACCAGGGGGGTAAGTGTTTCCATGAACGCCCTGATCTGGCGGGAGACGGCGGCGTATTTGGCCATATTGGGCGGGATGATGACGGCGGCGGGGCACAGCGCGCGGGCCTTGAACATCGGCATGGCGCTGCGCACGCCATAAAGCCGGGCGACGTAGCAGCAGGTGGAGACAACGCCGCGCACGCCGCCGCCGATGATGACGGGAAGGTCGCGTAGCTCCGGGCGGTCGCGCTTTTCGACACTGGCGTAGAACGCGTCGCAGTCGATATGGGCGATGGACAGGGTCAGCAACTCCGGGTGGCGGACAATGCGCGCCCCGCCGCAATCTCCGCAGGTCGCACCGTCTGCGGTGGCATCGCAGTCGCGGCAGAAACCAGTCATCAATGGCCAGTTGTCAGAATGATCTTTCTGACAACTGACCACTGACAACGGACTACTGTTGCGGCCATAGCCAGGCGGCGCCTCTTACCCCGGATGAATCGCCATGCATGTTTCGAACGATCTGCGTCGTAAAAACGTCGGAGAAGACGAAGGGCTTCATCAGGTTTGCGACGTCTGTGTAAAGATGCGGCAGGTTGGACAGGCCGCCGCCGAGGACGATGACGTCAGGGTCAAGGAAGGTGGTCACACAGGCGAGGGCGCGGGCGAGGCGTTCGGTGTGAATGGCAAGGGCGGCGATGGCGCGTTCGTCGCCGGCGGCGGCGCGGGCAGGGATTGTTGTCGCGTCCCTGGCGCCAGGGCCATCCGCTTCAAACGCGAGGGCCGGGCCGGCCAGATATGTCTCCAGGCAGCCATCATGGCCGCACCAGCATTTTCGGAGCGGCATTTCTGTTTCCCGTGGCCAAGGTAAGGGCGTGTGCCCCCACTCGGCGGCAATATGATTGCGGCCGGTAATCACCTGGCCATTCACCACGATGCCGGCGCCGCAGCCAGTGCCCAGAATGACGCCGAAGACGACTTTTGCCCCGGCTGCCGCACCATCCGTGGCTTCGGAGAGCGCAAAACAATTGGCGTCGTTCTCGACACGGATTTCGCGGTTGAGCAGAGCGCCGAGGTCTTTATCAAAAGCGTGGCCGTTGAGCGCGTTGGAGTTGGCGTTTTTCACCAGGCCGGTGGCGGGAGAAATAACGCCGGGAATGCCCACGCCGACAGTCGCGCGGGCGCCGATTTCGGCTTCGGCCTCCTGCACCAAGGCGGCGATCGTGGTCAGCGCCTCCGGATAGGTGCTGCGCGTCGGGGTGCGTTTTCGCAAAATCCCCGCCCCGTCAGGGCCGAGGACCAGAATCTCGGTTTTCGTGCCGCCGAGGTCGATACCGATGCGATAGCTCATGGGCGCGGAGTTTCGGCGCAAATGCGGTCTTGCTCAAGGGCGCTTGGCCGCGCAGACTGGCGGAATGGGGGAAATATTCATTGACGCGCAGTTCTTGAAATGCCCGATGCCGGTGCTGCGCGCGGCGCGGGCGCTGCGCGGCATGGCGGCCGGCGAGAAACTGCGCGTGCTGGCGACGGACCCGGCGGCAGTGCTGGATTTTCGGGAGTTTTGCAAGGAGACGGGTCACGCACTCGTCGCCGCAAGCGAAATGCGCGGGGTTTTTAGTTTCACCATAAGGCGGCGGGTAGAGGAAGTGGCATGAGTGTTGCGCTTTTCAGCCATCCGGCGGCGCTGGAGCATGATACGGGAGAAGGGCATCCGGAATGCGCGGACCGTGTGCGCTACGTGATGCGAGCCCTGGAATCGCCGGAGTTTGAGTTTTTGGCGCGGGAAATTGCGCCCGTGGCGCCAATTCCGGCGCTGGAGGCGGCGCATGGCGAGGCTTATGTGGCGCGGATACTGGCGATGCAGCCGGCGCCGGGAGAATTTGCGGCGATTGATGGCGATACGTTCCTCAGCCATGGCTCAATAGAAGCGGCGATGCGCGGCGCCGGCGGCGCGATGGCGGCGGTGGATGCGGTGATGGAGGGCTGGGCCAAGGCGGCGTTTGTCGCCATGCGGCCACCCGGCCACCATGCGGAACGCGACCGGGCGATGGGGTTCTGCCTGTTCAACAACGCCGCGGTGGCGGCGTTTCATGCCCGCAAGCGCTGGGGGCTGAAGCGGATTGCGGTAGTGGATTTTGATGTGCATCACGGCAACGGCACGCAGGATATTTTCGGCCCGGACAAGGACCTTTTCTACGGCTCATCGCACCAGCACCCTTGTTACCCAGGCACTGGAATGGCGCATGAACGCGGCGTGGCCGGAAATGTCATCAACATGCCGCTCCCTCCGGGCAGCGGAGGAGACTCGTTCCGCGAAGCCTGGGCGTATGGCATCATTCCGGCGCTAGAAATCTTTAAGCCCGAAATGCTGATTATTTCGGCGGGGTTTGACGCCCATGCGGCGGACCCGCTGGCGCAGCTGCGGCTGCG
>Ga0116228_10003389_pt1 | contig 13995 bp, 15 predicted proteins | sample S1TSphfallax_2_FD_89694 | JGI IMG/M metagenome (GOLD analysis project Ga0116228, IMG submission 89694) | Host-associated microbial communities from peat moss isolated from Minnesota, USA - S1T2_Fc - Sphagnum fallax MG | ecosystem: Host-associated > Plants > Peat moss > Unclassified | place... | reverse complement strand
TGGTTAGGAGTGCGTCACTCTAGGTACTTGTAGTAGAAAACCACGTATTCTATTTTGACATACCACATATTTCGTTTTTTATTCTTTATTTTTCAACAAAACATGGGATTTTGTTGTAATTTTGATTCATGTTTTTAGTAATATAGATAAATACAAACTTTTGTAGTGAATTTTATGTTTATATTGTTGTGTGAATATTTTGTAATATCAGAATATGATGAAATGAATTGTAATATTGTTTTTAGAGTTTTTTACAATGTATTTTGAAATGCAAATTTTGGTTATATGAAATAACCATGAATTTGGTATTTTAATGAATGGTAGTGTTAAGTGTGTTGAGAATTAAGGTAGAAATAATGGATATATGCATGTGAAGTGCAAATTTGTTGTTACAATAGTGTGGAATAATTTAGTACGAATTAAATTTTGCTTCTACCATTTGGCAACCATCTTTTGGGGAATTTTTTTTGGTTTTTTATAGTAATGAGAATTTTTTGTACAAATTTTATTGTTATACTATAGATGCGAGTGTTTAGATAAGTAATGTTGTTTTTCAATTCAAAATTTAAAAGCGTATTTTAGAAAGTATCAAAGGTCTAAGTGGTTGACATTGTAAGGATTTCAAAATGATCTATAGACTTTGAAGACAAATAATTATGAAACAAAACAAATCAAATGGTGACTCGGAGTTTACAGGGACAATTGGACTTGGAGGCAAATGGGCAAATTATTGAAGACAAACAAAAAACAATCTTGAAAATGGAGAAGAATATGCAAGGCTTATAAAAACCCCATATCATAATCTGATGTTGGACAAACAAGTTCTAAAAACAAATGAAAGACTTGCAGGGCATAGGTTGTTTCTACCACAAAAAGTGGTACGGTGTGAAATATGGATCGGGGGTCTTTAGAAAAGGCACAATTACATATGACAATCTCCATGAAGAAAGATGTAGTCAACTACTCTCCCAAATGAGTGGATGTAGTATATTTCTCAGCCACAATCTATGGTTCAAAGTCGAAGAGATCAAGACAAAATAGGGATTTTGCAGTACTTGATCAACTACAAGAAATTTCAAGTTTAGAGTCAGTGATTAGTTGAGGAAGGGATGCTATAGGAGGTATACAACCCAAGTTTGTGTATCAGTTTGCATTTCTAATTTACTATAAACCAATGGAAGACTGGGAGGTGGAAGAAAACACCAATATTGATGTGGTTAAGGAGATTCGAGAAAATTACCTATGATTGTCTGAATATGCAGAGGCACACGTGAATGTGTTGGATGAAGTAACACATTCGTATTCACATCTAGGGAATCCAAAGTTGGATCAAACAAAGTACACAATCAAAACACGGGATCATGAATCAATGGATTCGGAGATGGTTAGATTATTTTCAAAGGCATGTGCATTTTGTGAGGAAGAAGGACATGTAATCATGGATTGTCTTTTTGTACCTTTTCACATCGAAACATGTATTGTTAGACATGTGGAGTTATAAAATGTGGCAGGAACGTTAATGGATCAACCACATGATTAGGTAAGTACCATGAAATTTTGTAGTTTAAAACAAATTGAAAGGCATGGAGTTGGGCAGCCAATTGGGACCACAAAGTCAATAGATTCATCCATATATTCAAACCAAGAATAGAGAACCAAAGGAGTATTCTCATCCACATTCTACACCACAAAAGATACCAATGGGTAACCCCAAAATGGAACATTGTCAACCTCAAATCAACACAACTTCACCAATCATGTCAGAAGCAACAAATGTTGAAACTCGGAGACAACCTATTGGAATAGTAGTTACCCAATCATTTGATGTGGGTATAACAACCACAAGAATTGAAACGATTGTTGCACACACCATGTGTTTCTTTTTTATCTTTTGAATTTTCATCAGATGTTTTTTCCATGTGGTCTTTATTTTAGAGGATCTTTGATCCAAAACTAATATAGTTTGATCCTTTAAACTTTGAATCCCCTTTAATGTCTAATCCACATATGTGTATGGTTTCAACTTATTAACATTGACCGATATTAGGTTTGGTTCAAAATTGTTAAGAAACAAGAAGAACAATATTATTGGGTAGCAATATTATACCCCAAATGGACCAAACCATCTTTTCTTGAATTTGCCCAGATGCGTTTTTTTCCTTTGGGAAACATAAGAAATAATCTCCAAATTGGAACTTCTTCTTAGTATTTTTTAGTTGATTCCACATAAATTTGTTCCACTAGTTGGTCCCACATTGTTTTGAGCTTCCAATCTATTATCCTATAACTTTTCCAATCATGTAATTCTAGTTGTTAGCATTTTGGTTGGTTTTGCATTTCTATGGTCCCCACTAATAGTTAGCAAAACATATTTTGTTAGAATTAGAGGATGCAAAACATATAACTAATAGGGTGTATAACATGTTACCACCTTGTAAGTAGTCTTATATGAAAACAAAATTATAGACATATGTTCATCCCACTTGTTCTTTTCTTATTAACCAACTTGGGCAATAGTTTACCAATGACTTTATTAGTAAATTCCACTTCTCCATTTCCTTGTGGATAAAATGTAGTAGAACTAACATGTTTTAACAAAAAATATTTTGTTAAATGTTTTATTGTGTCATTGATGAAATGTACTTTGTAATTGTAACTATGGTCAATGGACATCCAAATTTGGTCATAATATTCTCATATAGAAATATGGCTATAACTATTATAATATTAGTTTTGAACGCCTTTGCCTCTACCCACTTGGTTGCATAATTTATAACTATCAAAATGTATTTCTTTCTTGTTAGGCTTCATGTTGGTTTAATTGGACCTATAAAATCTAGACCCCATTTCATAAAAGGTTTTTTTGGAAATGTTGTTACCAATTTGGCCAAACTTTTTGTTTTGAGTCCTCTAATTTTCTAATAGTTATCACAACTTTTGCAAAACTCATGAGTATCCTTGAATAAAGTTGGCCACCAATATCTTACATCCAGAATTTTCTTTACAGTAATATTTGTAACAAAATGTCTTCCAACGACTTTTTCATGTAGCTCCTTCAAAATAATCTATGCTTCTGAGGTGGTCAAACATCTATGCATTCTATTGTCTTGTGCCACTCTATACATAACATTTTTCAAAATGAAAGGCTTTACCTTTTTGGCCAACTTTTGTTTCTGAGCTAGGTTTAGACTTTATGGCATTTGACCTATTTCTAAATAGATTTTTACTTTTTGCATCTATATAGGTTATATAAAAAATAACGATGCATCCACAATTTGATTTGGGACACCCAATGGTTTTAAACTAATTAGCAATTTGGATAAAACATTAACAACTACATGTGTTCCACCAAGTTTATAAATTATTTGTGAACTCATATTCCAATAATAACAACCATCTTGCTATCCTTCTTAACACCTATGGTTTGTTGACCAAGTACACCAAAGCCATATGGTCTACATAAAATAAAATTGTTTCCCAAAAAAGAAATGTTTGAACTTATGCAAAACATAAACCATTACTAAGGCTTCATTTTCTATAGTAGTATAATTTTGTTTTGCCTTGTGAAGCAATCTAAAAGCATATACTATAAACTAGTCATACTTACCAATTGGGTTTTGTGCCAACATTGCACTTATTGCCAACAATGATACATCTGTGTGCACATGAAACTCTAACTACCAATTTGGAGGTATTAGAATTGGTGCTTCCATGTATTTCTATTTGACTTGATCTCAAGCTTTTTGACATTTAGTGGTCTAAATAGAAGGTATTTTTTCCTCGTCAACTTTTTCGCAACCTTAACCTTGGGCTCATGACCAAAGCAAGGGCTTACAAAGGTGCGGACCAAAAGTGAAACACGGGAGTCACATTTCATGCTCATGGGACTGTAGGAGAATGTGAGGGAATGAACCCACACTCTTTGGGAGTTGGAGTCCCAATGGACTTTCGAATTTGTAAAAAATAATTTCAAGGGTCAAAACTCATTAGATTAAAAAATTCCTTATACCATTGAAATTTTCTTGAGACATAGATATCTAAAATGGGTTTGCATGACCCATTTGAATACTTAAAATCAAAGTTATGGCCAAAATAAGGGCCGAAAATCAAATTGCCAATTTGACTTCTGATTACTAAAAGTTGGGAATTTTCCTGATTTGCTTGTGTGTAGGTTGTGTGTCACATATCGTTTAAAAGCTCTCGATGAAGGTTACAACTTTATTTTATCTTCACCTTAATCAAAGGCCATCACAAGAAATTATGACCCTCCAAAGTGCTAAAAGTCCCAATTTCGGGAATTTCATAATTCCCAACTTGGGAGTCCTGGGACAAAGTGACATTTGGATGTAGGCATTGTGGCTAATAATAAAGAATGTTATAAGGGGTGGTGGCTTCCCCCAAGTCTTGGCCGTCGTGAGTTTTATGAGTTCGTGTGTGCATGTGCCTCGTCCGTGCACTAAAAATGTTCCAATTATGCATTAACCAACTTGTTGTTTAGTTTGTGTAGGTCCGTGTGAATAATTAACTTGCTTTTCATTCATCCTAGTCCCCATCCCAAAGCTCCAACACGCCCTTCTACCCCTGAAATGTTGCAAACTAGGGAGCATATCCCCATTCTTTTTTTCTTTTGTTGTTTTCACTTTCGGACTTGGATTTGAATCTTATGAGGAATTTGGGGGTGCGTTAAACTTGGTAGTTAGTGCCATGATAAAGGATTTTTTTTTAATGAAACATCTATAAAACTGAGACATACCATTAAAAACTTAAATATGTTTTGGATTAATAGGTGTTGGTATGTTTGCTATTGCTTCAACCTTCTTAAGGTATGGTATTTTTCCTTCCTTGGAAATTATGAACCTTAAAATTAGTCTTGAGAATACCATAAAGGCACATTTCTTGAGGTTAAAATTAATTTTATATTCTTTGCATTTTTGAAAATAAAGTTTGAATTTCATCAAGTGATTTTCCATATCATTATAAACTTTGAAGTCATCCAAAAATATCTTCATGAATTGGTCTAAATACTCTTTCAAAGCTTTTCTGATTACTTTTTGGAAAGTTGGTGGCCCATTTTCGACACCAAATGACATCACCATGCAAATAAAAGCTCCCTAATATGTGACAAGCTATTTTGGATATATCCTTAAGGGTTATAGAAATATGATGGTAACATGAATATCCATCTAGAAAAAGTAGGCTTCATACCTTGGTGCAATGTTCAGTACCTCATCAAAAAATGGTAAAACATAAGGATCTTTTTTGGTTGCCTTATTGAATTTCTTGAAATCCATTGTCACAACCCTAACATTGGTTCGTGACTAAGTGTGAAGTGCAAGGGCCCATGAGGTCAAGAAAATGTGTTTAGGTGTGAAACACACTCTCACAAATGGGGAAGAGTGCAAGGGATGGAGCCTAATGACTCCCAATAGCACTCCCACTTTGGGAATTGCACTCATGCGGAAGTTGCGAATGTTCAAAACCTTGGTTGGAAAGGTAGGTGATACCATTAAAAAGGTCTTGAATCGTAGATGCTTATAATGTCCTCACATTGTTCATTTAGACATGATTTGCTTGAGTTATGATCAAGAGAAGGGATGGGAGTCAAATTGGGAATTTGACTTTCAACCACAAACATGTTGAAAGTAGGGGTCAAATGAGCTTTGATTGGGGCGTGTTATACACGATTGGAAAGATATTATTGAGGGCTACATGATGTTGCCTTGAATTTTCAAAAAAGACTTGATTTGAAAAAAATATAAGCATGCAAAGTTTTGGGACAATTTTGGGACTCACTTAGGAGTCTTGGGGAAAAATGACACTTGGATGTAGTCCCCGCAAAGAGGCACAAAGTATAATATAGGGAGGGGAATGGTGACTACTCCCAAAGGTTGTGGGTTGTGTAAATTTTTGTTTGAAGTTGTCCTTACTAAGTTTGTTGCACCACTTCTATTGAACTTGTATTACCACCCTTTTTTTTTGGTTGTGCAGGTTAACTTCATCTTCAACTCTCGTTCATGAGTTCATCCTAATCCCATCCCGAAATTCCAACATGCACTCCTACCTGCAAAGTGTTGCAAGTCAAGGAACGTGCCCCAACTTTTTTTTTTTTGTTATTTCAATCCGAGACCCACCTTTGGGTCTCTTGAGGTGTTTAGAGACGCGTCATCCACACAAATTGTCGATTTGCCATTCTTCTTTAAAATTACCACTATGGGTGATAACCATGTAGCCTTTTCTACTAGTTGAATAAATCCAACTACTAATAGGTTGTTAATGTCTTGTTTGACAATTACAACATAATTAGGGTTCAATTGTACCTTGCTTGATGTGCTGGTGGAATTGAAGTATTTAACTCAATTATGTGTTGAACCAATGTTGGAGGTATGCCTTTCAAATCTTTGTAAGTCCAAGAAAACACATCCTTGAATATCTTAAATAACATTTGAAGCTTTTTGGTCTTTTCCTTTGTCAATAATGAATTAACTTTGATCTCTTGTGGATTTGCCTTTGTGTTAAAATTCAATTTAACAAGTTGTTGTTCTTCCATCAAAGTCCAACATGGCATCTAAAGATTATGTACCTATATTTTTGTTAGTGTTTCATCCACTTGAATATCATCATGGTTGTGATTGTAATAGGTTTATGGGTAAACCTTGTTTTCCAATGAAACTTTTGGTTTGACACAAAAATATTTTGATTTCATTATTGAAGGCACCACTTTTGCAAGTGTTTGATATGATATCCCTTGCTCTGGATCAGATCTTTCAATGCTTCTAATTTCTAACGCTCGAACACTCAATAACGAACCGTTTTTTCTAAGAGTGTAATTGTGCCAATTGCAATTCTGGTTATGTCTCAAAGATCATATCTTCCTCTTCATTTATTAACCCTTCCATCAAGTCATAACAAACAAATATTTTGGGGCCATCTAGTTTCTAATCCTAATTTCTTGCTAATTGATATTGTTTTGATTGCTCCATTACCTTGAACAATAATGACATTATTACCCCAGTCATGTGTAACCTTTGCATCTTTGAACTAAAGTCTTTTTGGTAGCATAAAATAGTTAGAATCTACAACATTATTTTTTAGAAACAATTAATGTGGTTGTATATGGAATACCGTGTATGTGAATTTTCAAATTTTTGATGATTCCTAGGTTTCATACACTGATTTGCCATTTTAAATGACATGCTCCCAAGCTCCTTGTTAGCTTCAAAGATGAGCCTAAGGTAGAAAACAACGGAAAGGTTAAAAGCTCAAGGCACGCTCCCTGGCTCTCAACACTTTAAAGGGGTAGAAGGGCGTGCTGGGGCTCCGGGATGGGACTAGGAAAAATGACAAGCAATTTATTCATTCATTCGAATCTACATCCAACCAACCACAAGTTGGTTAGTACTATGTTGTAACACCTTTGGTGTTAGGACAAACCATGAGTGAGTTTGGACTCACAAGACTCACCACGGCCTGAACTCGAGGGAAGCCACCACCTTCCCCCATATAGTATTCTCTACACCTCTCCGTGAAGTTGACATCCAAATGGCCTTTTTGTCTTGGGACTCCCAAAGGGGAATCCCGAAATTGCTAAAATTGGACTCCTGCAACTTTGTGAGGCCATAACTTCTTATTCAGACCTTCGATCGGGATGAGGTCCAAAGCAAAGTTGTAGCTTTCATCGAGAGATTTCCAACAATGTATCGCACTCCATCTGCACGCATGGAAGTTGGGTCGATTCCCAACTTTTTGTGGTCAGGAGTTTAATTGCTAGTTTGATTCTCGGCCTTTTTTTTTTGTCATAACTTATGTTGTAAATGTCCAAACGGGTCATGTGAGCCCTTTTAAACATCTACACTTCAATAACTTTCCAATGATATAAAGAACTCCTTGATACAAGGTGTTTAAACCTCTGCAATTGCTCTTTGAAGGTTCGGGAGTCCACCAAGACTCCAACTCCCAAAAGGAGAGCTCACTTGGGAGTGTGAATCTTCATTCTCACACACTTCTTGGCCCACGCCCTTGAAACCCTTTTGCCTTGGTCACGAGCCCAAGGCTAGAGTTGCGACATTAAGGTGGTATAGAGTTAGTTTTGGTTTGGGTAAACTTAATTTTGTTTTGAGGTTTTTTGTTATAATGTTCACATTTGCTTCTCCATCTATTAAAACATCTTCAACAATGTTCTTCCCAACTTATATTTGGATAATTGCCATATGGTTATCTACCTCTATAGCTGTTATGTCTAATTTAGAATGTGTTTCAACCACTATGGTTACACTAGGTTCTGATATCTATTTAGTAGTGATATTAGGTTTTTCTGGCTTCAATTTTTGCCACATATACCTTTTAAAATATTGTGCTATCTTTAGCAATTGACTTAACCTCAAAGTATAGGTAGTTTCTAGCATTTGTTTACTGATATCTTAAAATATTTGTTCCATAAACATAACTTTATTGATAGGATTAACAAACAATCTTTGTGATACAATTGGTTTTGTGGACATCTCATATTTTGGCAATCTTACCTAACTTTTACTCCATTGTGATTTTTCTTTTGGAATTAGATTTTGTGGTGGGTCTTCTGCTTGCATATCATGTATAGTCTTGACAAAATATTGTTATAATCTTTACTCCTCTTCCCAGTCAACAACAAGCTTCTTCTTGATTGGCTATTTGTCCTTAAACACATTTTCTTTAGTGACCTTGTTCTTGGTGATGGCCATATTCACATCCACCATATGGACCAAAGGATTTGAAACCTTGGGTTCTACCAGAACTTATTTCTTTATTGGCTTCACTGTTTTGTTCTTGAACATATTTTGCATATCATTATACTTAGGACAATCTATGATCTTATGTCCAGTGTCACCACAAACATGATAGGAATACTTCATAGGCCTCTATATTTTAATATGTTGAGTAGTAACTTCAAAAAATGTAGGAACATGGTCTTCTTTTATTTTGACTCTACAAGTTTCAACATTATGATTTGTCTTGTGATAATTTGTACAATACATTTTTGTTTTCTCTGGGATTGTTTGAAGTAATGGTATTAACATATTGCTTATGGCCTTTGCTTCAAAAATTCCTTTTTCACAAACCAAACTTACTTCCTTATATTGTTGCAGAGTTATTTTCTTCATAGCTGTTGTTGTTACATGCAAATATGGTTGTATTCCAAATTTTTAAAAATAGTTAATAAACTATCTATTATTTTATGTTGTAGACTATTGCCCGACTTCAATAATCTTTCATAATAGACTTCCACTTTTTCATTTTTATGCTTCATGTTTTTCAATTGTAAGTAAACTTGTTCATCATTTTGAACTTTTCTATATATTTTTATAAAAAGCTAACTACAATTTTGCAAAAATACAATATAGGTAATCTCCCATATAATTGTTACATTAGTTAGACATAATATCTTTGAATGTAAAACTGAACATATTAACAACTTTTGCATCATCTATTTCACTATTAGCTCTAATAACAACTTTAAACACTCTGAGATGAACATCTAGGTCAGAATCTTTAACATATTCATGATAGTTAAATGGTTGATGATAAGATCTATTTGGTGGTAATGGTGGCTTGCTTGGATTCACCATTAGTAATCCAAAATATCTTGGAAGTCCTAGTGGTCTTCGTTAAAGAGAATTATAGAATGGGGCATTGCCACAAAATATAATGGCACATATCTTATTAGTTCCATTCTAAAATTTGAAGTTCTTGCATAAGTAACTCCGATATTGTTTGATGTAACAAACTTGGTTTAAGAGCTACAAAAATAGGTACTACATCTGTCATAATTTAAGCTTCCAATCCCATTTTGTTTTTTCTCCAAATTTGTTTTTTAAGTTTATCTATAATTTTGACCCTGTCATGGTATAGATCCTTTAATTCAACATGTCCATGATTCTTTATTTTTGTAGGTTATGGATTTAAATTCTATAAATGTTTAGCAAATCTTTGCCTCACATTATCTTCAATAAATGGACATTCATTGATCTGATGTCCAATTTGATGATAATATGTGCAACATAAATAATTTGGTTTTGGAACTTTATTCACATTGTGAATCCCTCTACTCAAATCCCTTGGAACTTCTCTAACTATGCTTCCATTACGTTGATTGAATTTGGGTTCATTATACCTCACTTTTATAACCATAAGATTATGTTTTGCTACTATTGGTTTTGCTCTTGGTAAGATTATAATTTTTTGTCCAGTTATAAATATCGGTTCAACTCTTTTGGACATTCTAATACCCTAAATTGTGGGTTTTTTCTCAATGACATAATGAATCAAAGGTTCAAATTTCAAAAAAAATTGTTCAAACTCTTTGTTTTCCTGACCATCTCGATAATAAATAGGTGAAGCAGATCTGTACCTTAGTACTATTTCTTCCCTTTTTGACATGTTGAGTTTTTGTTCTTCTTCTTGAATTAATGTATCAGAATTATGTTGATGCATCAAATTTGCTGATTCCAACACAATTATTTATTGAGGTTCAAATTCTCAACTCCTTTGTTTCAATTCAACTTGTGAGTCTTCATTTTTAATCTAACATTCTTCCTTCTTGGAATTTTACAACAAACTATTGGTGTGCCTTTGTGCTTCACCAATTTGCATTTCACAAGGAATAATCGGTGTTGCTTGAGGCATTCTATTGCCTACAAGTCTCTTTTCTATCCACAAATGTTTTTGTTTTGTCTGAAAAACTCTTCTAGGTGTTTCAAACCGGTAATCTACTAGATTTGCACTCAAATTGTTGCTAATGGCAATGGCATTTTCCAATTGTTCATGTAATACAATGTGAACTAATTGTCTCTTCAAACTTTTAACTACATTTATATTTTCCATCTCTCCACATTTTAATGCAAATATGAACAAACTTTTTCATTAGAACAAAATCCTCACATTTAGCTACTCTGCTTAGATGTGCATCCTAAACAAAACACTATGATCAAGATTTGACAAAAAATGAAAAATAAATAAATTGAAGTTTATTATCTATCTATAGAAACAAAAGTTTCAGCAACAAGACATAAACAACATTATGAAATTCACTTTAAATTTAGACCCTAAGATGGTTGCTACATGGTAAATACAAAATCTCTAATTACATATTTTTGTTTAAAATTTGGACTGAAATGCAATGATATTGATATTAACAAAATTAGCTCATTCAAATCTATTTAGAACTAGTTATAGAATTAAAATCCAATAATGAAAGTATGATTTTAAAAACATTAAAACACCAAATTATGGCTATGAAAACAAAGCTTTCAAGAAATTCAAGTATATTTATTTCATATTCCATTAAAGCTCCATGTTTTACAATGATACAATGATTCTCATCTCTTCCTCTTTTCCCAAGATATTCTTTAAAAAAAACAATCTTATGTTCTATTCAAATTGTGATAAAAAAACTACATAATCTAGCTAGTAATTCCTATAATAGTAACTAGGTAAATAGAAATATACTAACTAATAAATACAACAAATAACTATTCCCTTAACAAAAACACCTCGTGTCGTTTTGTTGAAATCCATTGCTTTGGTTATATTTCAATTGGTTAAATCGATTATTCTAATATTGCTGATTATTTCGATTGCCTTGCCAATTTTGATTATTTGGCCTTGAATTATATGACTAATTTCCATATCCTCTCTTCGTTATTAAATATTTCATAATTTTGTTGTTTATTCCTTTAAATTACAAGTGCCTCAACTTGCACCACATGCATTAGTACAATCTCTCTAGTTGGACATCTTCCACCTATCGATTTTTTGTGACATTGATCAATATTATGATTATCACTTTTACAAATTTGACAAAATTTTATCAAAAGCTTACATTCCTTTGTAAAATGTCCCTCGTTATAACAAATCTGACAATATACACCTTTTTTATATATGTCAAACCAAATGTTTCTTCCTTTTCTTTTTGGTTTAATTTGTTCCTCGTCATCCAACTCATTAGATTCATCACTATCGAAATCTTGATTGCCATAATTCTTTTTCTTACTAGCATTTTTTCTTCTATGGCTATTGTTGATTCTGCCACTTCAACCAAAGTTCTTAGTGGCATACCAATAATTGCCATCTTCACTTTGGTTTTCAATCCTTCTTTGAAACTTTCTCCAAGATAAATATCATCAAGTTGTTGTGGAATTGATGCACATAGTATTCTTTAACTAATTCATATTTCTTTTACTTTGCATAGTGCAAAATGGCAATTGCTTGCCCTTCACTTTGAACTTCACTAAATCTTGATATAAAAGCTTGTTGTACTTCATCCCCTGCTATTGGCCAGGTTGTCTCAAACCTCGCAAACCAATTAACAACTTTTCCTTTCAATGAATTTGAAAAATATTGCAACTTGTGACTAGGAATATTTTCTCCATTTGTGACACATATTTTGGTTAATTGTCGAAGGTGAAACACTAGATCATGATTATCATGGTATTTGGGTAATTGGATATGTAACACATTCGCAATTGGCAAAGCCATGATAAGTGGAACAAACATAGTCAGCGTAACAATCAATGTGGTCACTATTTTTTTTTAGTTGGAAAATAAATCAGTATGGTTTAAAATACTTGTTGATCAAATAAACCCAGTAAATTATAGTCAAATATACTTATATTGTTATTGCTTTCACCAAGTTCTAGGGTTCATTTATTTTATTTTTTTGGAAAGACTAGCCATCCTTTTCAACAATTCATTCAAAAGTTCCAAATGTTGGAAAAATCAATAATGGTGTTCTTGAATTCGATTTTTTTCAATATGTACTTGTTCATCTTCTATATTCAATGAACTAAATTGAGTAGTTTGTTTAGTTCCTTCACTTGAGGTTTGTGATACTTCTTTAGTTTTTACCATAGTAGCTTATGCAATTGTCACCACATCTTCACTTCGTAATGGTGCAAGTACTTGATAATTAGTCAGTGGGTTAAAATAACAACTCAATCCTTTCCATAATTTTGGTGTCTCAATTTTTGTTGTTTCAATCAGTTGAAATGAAATAGCTGCTTCTTTAAAATTTTCATGGTTATGCCATCTCCAATTTCGTAATCTATTTTGTTTTTCTCGTTTTTTTTAAAATTCGTCATAGACTCAATACGACATTCTCCATATAACTATTATAGACATTACATTCATTCACAATTTTTCATAAGGATTTGGTAACAAAAATTCTTTTTTTTCAATTATTTCATAATGATATTCCTCATTACTTGTCAATCTAATGGTATATTCAGACCTTAGAACTCTAGGTGTCCAAAACATATCATAGGGTATCCATTTTTATATTAAAGCATTGATGTTGGGTTTAATATATTCATGCCTATCTCGAAATACTACTTTGTAGTTTGTTGCAGTAATTTTGTTGATTTTTGCTAATGTTAGCAAACAAACCAATACTTGCAACCATCTTCTATATTTTGTTAATTCGATAGTGTCAATAATGAGTGTGCAAAGTTGTATACACCAAACTTTAGTACCTCGATGTATATTTTTTAAGGATTAATTCTTGTATTTTTTTGGCATACTCTTAAACTTGTCAACAAAACAATTCCATTTATCAAGTTTTGGTGTGTTTCTAGGTGTATACAAGTAGTCCACAAAAGACCATTCATAGCTATGTCACTATTCACTATGTGATTACATCTCGATTTGCTCTAGTAAGTCAATTTGTACTATTCACTATGTCATTACATTTCAATTTCTTTACATACTTACTGCTTCGTCAAGTTGCTTTGCAATTTGTCAAGTTGATTTATAGTAATGCCTAGTCTTGTCAAATCACTTTGTCTATTACATACCGATTTGCTAAGTAAGAAATATCCTTTTCCTAACAATGTGTGTAAATAATTTCAACTACCAATTCCATGTTACACTATAGTGTTTACAAGGTCACAATACATTGTTAACTTGCTTGTACTTACATTGATTTCATTTTGATGTTGGCCTCCTCTATTGTAAAGAAAGGAAAAT
>Ga0116228_10003388_pt1 | contig 13995 bp, 3 predicted proteins | sample S1TSphfallax_2_FD_89694 | JGI IMG/M metagenome (GOLD analysis project Ga0116228, IMG submission 89694) | Host-associated microbial communities from peat moss isolated from Minnesota, USA - S1T2_Fc - Sphagnum fallax MG | ecosystem: Host-associated > Plants > Peat moss > Unclassified | place: USA... | reverse complement strand
GTACTCCAGTGTTTTCTTTCCTCATTCTGACAAATCGCCTTAACGGTGACTGTAGGAGTAGAACTATCTTAGTTCTCTCTTCGTTCCAGTTCTACACATAAATGGAACTGGCAGTCTGGTTCTGAACATCAGACCCAGTTCTGGTTTGGTTCTTATTGCCCTGGACTGGAACTGGTGAATGACTACCAGTTAACCTTCGATTAACCCCCTAATTCTAGTCACTTTTTAAAAAAAACATGTATCTCAATTTCTGTTCCACAAAAAATTGAATTGAGAACCCAGGTCCAGTTCTTGACAAAATAAATTCCAGTTCCCATTCTGGTTGTGAAAGTCAGAACCGGTTATGGTTTGGTTCTCACTAGCTGGAACTGTCATTCTTACTGAACACTGCTAAGAACACATAGGAGGACTCTCTGTATGTGGGCTATACACACAAAAGAGTGTTACAGTATGCAATGAGTTTGGTGAAGGAGGAGTCCAACTTCCTGACCATCTTGTGACTTTGCCCTAAAACCACCCTCAAATTTTGAGTGAAACAGTCTCCAGGCCATTAAAACCACCCTCAAATTTAGGTGTAATGGTTGGCAGACCCATTTCAGGGAAGAAATCTGGCCAAATTTTGCCAATTTAAATTACACTGCATAAGAGGAGGCAATATCAGCATTATATAAGTTTTTTTGGCAATCCTTTAACTGATACCAGCATCATACTTACCAACGTTTTTTTACTATTTCATGATGTTGCTCAAGTGGCAATAGTCCACAAGTATATTTAGCTGAATTTGGCAATATTCAAATATGAAAGTATAAGATCTGAAGTATTCCATCATATTGTAGGAAACTGTGGAGACTTTTGGCAAAAAAATTAAACAGAGAATTTATGTCAAAATATTATTTTTTGAAAATATTTTTCACAAAATGGCAAAAATTCGCCACCAAAAAAATCACTGATACTTAGCAGTACTTTGCACTTTTTCTATTGTTTGTTCTCTTTCCATGATTAAGCATGGTTTTGCATTAGGGTGAATGAATTAAAACCTTGCCCTCCAAATCTGTGGAATTTTGCAGATTCATAATATTCTTATACAAATTAATAGCAACTGAAATTTGGCGACTAGTGCTAAATTTCAGATACTTTTCCCCTTTCTATTTGGACAATGGAAACCCTAGTATTCATACATATCTGTACCTATAAATGCACACAAAGCCAAAGACTTTATTTTGGGCCTGAAAATCTGCTTTCCAACCCCTACAAGAGACTTTTCATGAAAAAAATGACCGAAATTCACCAGATTTTGAGAAAATAATTGCACATGGCCAGATTTTTTCAATAGACCTTCCAGTAGGTGGCTAGAAATATAGAAGAGCCTTCACATTATTTCAATTTCATACCTGGTTTAAAGCCAAAATTGGCTATTTGTTTCTAAATGAATGCCACTTTGGCTACACCACAAAAAAATTAGCCAAATTTTGACAAATTAATGGTACATGGTTCTTGTATCAACCTGGTGAAAAGAATATTTTAGTGAAGTAATATTCAATACTTGGTACCTCCTTGTATTGCTCATTGAAATACTCCTATCAATGTCATGTCTGAACAAAAATGCATTGATCAAAATGTACATATGAGTCTATTATGAACTTTGAAGTTCCACAAACACTTACATATAGTACCTAGCTGATATGAAAGTTCTATAAGGGACCCAGCACCAGGATGGTATGGTGAAAAGTCAATACCAAGCCTAGACCAGCTTATAGTGTCTCCATTTTGTGTTCCAAGTCTTCATCAGCCATGTGTTGTTGCTGTAAGGTGTTCTATATGACACCACACCTACTCTCTTCACAATTTGTGCCTAAAACAAACGGAGACATGCTATATAGTTGTTCATTAGTCTTTTTTTTCCTGAGTTCTAACCAGTGTTGGGCGGTTCTCACTTTTTTGTGAGAACCAGCTGGTTCCAGTTCGTACATCACGTTATGAGAACCTGATCGGTTCTCTAATAATTTTTTGTGGGCTGGTGAGAACTGACCAGGGTATCAATATTCTTAATCTTTTCAATCTCACTTGGTACTTAGATAGGGCAGTTCTCACATACACAATACCAATCAGTTTTCACATCCTGTTTTCACAACCCAGTTGTTGAATTTTCCATTAATTTAAAATAAGATTTAATAATTATTTATTTATTTTTTCATCATGCAAAAAGAATAGGAGCACCACGCAAGAAAAACAGCACCAACACAAGAAGAACAATAGCACCAATGTAAGATGAGCAACAAAACTAATGCAAGAAAAATAGCACCATGCGAGAAGAGTAGCAGCACTAACAAGGAGAAAAGTAAGAACACCACACAAAAAAAACATCACCAATGCAAGAACAACAACACCATGCAAGAAGAGCAATAGTACTAACACGAGAAAAACAGTATCAATAGGATAAAAACAACAACACCAACATGAAAAAAACAATAGCACCATGCAAGAAAAGTAGTAGCACCAATGCAAGAAGAAACTCAACACCACATGAGAAAAGCAGCAACAATAAGAGAAAAATAGCAGCACCAACATGAGAAAAACAATAGCACCATGCAAGGAGAGCAATAACACCAATGTGAAAAAGCTGCAACACCACTTGGGAAAAACAACAACAAGAAAAGAACATCACCACTAATGCGAGAAAAACAATAACACCAACGCAAGAAAAGCCGCAACACCACACTATAAGAACAAAAAAAAAACCAACTATCAGTAGGACTCTAAGAACAAGATGTAAGTTCTAAAAAAGAACCCATGCAATTATCCCAAAAAAAATTGAAAATTCAAACTGATTCTTGTGATCAATTATGATTCATGTGAAAACTTGAGGTTGCTTCTCATTATGAAAACCAAACCGACGACTCATGGGTTAAAAACCAAATGGGCATTCAAGAATTTCCCAACATTGGTTTTAACCAATGTTATACATGTGGTTATTTTGATTTTTAAAGTAACTAGAGTAGTTTTGATTCTTTAAAATTTTCAAAATAACAAACTTTTAGTTCTAGTTAATTCAAAAACATCAAAAAATTGGTAGTTTTCATGAAAAAAACAACAAAAATTTAAGAACCAAGGTTTAATACCAACATTGATTGTTTTCACCCCTATCAAGTAAGCAAGCATATATCTAAGATAATAACTAACGGAAATTTGTGGCATATTTTAACACTCACACAATATTGAATCTAATTTCTAAGGTGTTTAGTATGTTGCCATTATGTATCCAACATTCAAAAATAATATGTACTTTTATATAACAATATAATTAATAATGAACAACATGCATATCAAATGACAATTAATGTTGGCAAAAGTGAACCAACACCCCATGCAAGATGGATGGTGTGTGGATGGGAAACTTTTTTTCATTATAGTGTTGGACCCTATAACTAATCACAATGGTTAGCCATGTACTAACCATCCACATGCACCTACTTAATTAATAATATTATCCACCAAAAGGCTTACAATCTACATACATTATACCAATATGCATTCAAATTCAATATGTGTTTCATTAGATTTTGAATGAAATTGGACAAAATTTACTATGGTGAAAGCGGCCAACCCTTTAATAAACAAACACTTGTTATGGAACTTTCATTAATAGTTAATTGAATTCATCAATAATTAATCAAGTTCATTAATATCTAAAGTACTTAAGAAGCTTCATTAAGTTATGTAGCCTACATCAACAACCTAGCCCACCTAAACATTTAACCCACTAACCTATGGTGCAAGTGTGAAGGTTTGAACCTTTCACCTCTTCTTAACAAGTCCTTAACCATTGAACCATTATCTAAATGAATGATATTTATTGGTCATCACATGTTCTTATGGTCATTTTTTTTACCTTAAGCAATTATTGGCAATTCTTGGTTGTTCTACCATAAGTTATTCTAAGTTATTTTATCATAAGCTATTCTTAGTTAATTTAAATTATTTATTATAAATTATTGTTAGAAAGTGTATCATAGGCTATTTTTGGTTTTTTTTGGTTATTTTTTATTATTTACCATATGTTATTTTGGGTTATTTTATTATAGGCTATTCTAGAAGCTATTTACCATAGACTATTATTGGTTATTTTAAGTTATTTACCATAGGCCATTTTTTGTTATTTTATTATTGACTATTGTTGCTTATTCTTGATTATTTACCATAAGCCATTTTTGGTTAATCTATTATTGACCATTGTTGCCTATTTTCGATTGTTTACCATAGGTTATTTTGGGTTATTTTATTATAGGCTATTTTAATAGCTATTTACCATAGGCCATTTTTAGTTATTTTATTATTGACTACTGTTGCCTATTTTAGGTTTATTATTATTATTTCTTAGTTATGTTATATACGTTATTGTTGGTTATTCTAGGTTATTTACCATTGGCTATTATAGGTTATTTTACCTTTAAACATTTTTAATTATTCTATGTTAGGCTATTATGCACGATTATAAGTTATTTCACCTTAATATATTTTTAGTTTTTCTATCCTAGGCTATTGTGCACTATTCTAGGCTATTTTACTTTAAAATATTTTTAATTATTCTATCCTAAGCTATTGTGCACTATTCTAAACTATTTCATTTTAATTTTTTATTATTATTCTATCCTAGGCTATTGTACATTATTCTAGGCTATTTTACCTTAGGATATTTTTGGTCATTATGTCCTAGGCTATTATACACTGTTTTAGGTTATTTTATCTTAAGATATTTTTTGTTGTTCTATCTTATACTATTGTGCTCTATTCTAAATCATTTTACCCTACAATATTTTTGGCTATTATATCATAAGCTATTGTTGGCTATTCTAAGCTATTTTATTTTAAATTATTTTTGGTTATTTTATCATAAGTTAATGCCACACATTTTAGACTATTTTGGTTATTTTATCATAGGTTATTGATGGTTATTTAGGTTATTTTATCGTAAGTTATTTTTGGCTATTTTATCATTGTTGGCTATTATAAAATATTTACTATAGGATGTTTGTGGTTATTATATTGTAAGTTTTTTTTTTTTATTTTAAGTTATTTTATCATAAAATAATTTTGGTTATTCTATCATAAGCTATTGCTAGATATTCTAAGTTATATCTTAAAATATTACTAGTTATTTTTATCATAAGCTATTGTTGGTTATTATTAGTTATTTTATGTTATTTACCATAGGCTATTTTTTATTATTATATTGTTACCTATTGTTGGTTATTCTAGGTTATTTACCATAGTTTATTTTTGGTTTTTCTATCGTAAGCAATTATTGGTTATTCTATCATAGGCTATTCTTAATTATTTTAAATTATTCTTGGTTATTCTAAACTATTTTATTTAAAGTTATTTTTAATTATTCTTGACTATTTTAAGTTATTTAAAATTATTATTGGTTATTTTGATATTATTTCAAATTATTATACCTTAGAATAAAATAATCTATAATAACATTGAATTAAATGATTTTGAATAACCTAAAGTATAGCCTAGGGTTAATTAAATAATTTAGCTTAAATTAACATAAAGTAAAAAACCTATAATAAGTTAAAATATAAGTTGTGATACTTTAAGATATAATAAACTATAATAATTTCAAATTAAGGTATAATAATTTATAAGTATAGTCTATAATAGTTTATAATAATTTAAAATATAACTTAGAATATCCTAAGGTAGCTTAAAATAACATAAGATATAGTTTAAAGTAGCTTGGGGTATATAAAACAACAACATAAAAATAAACCTATTTATCATAATAAATCATAATAATGAGTTATGTCAACTACTAGTGAAACATGACGTTTACATAGTAACCTTATAATGAAATAACTTTAACCAAGGTGAAATCATTAAAATTCAATGAACTTATTTCACTTTTAAAGTCCCATAGTGATTTAGGCTAATGACCTAAACTTTATTTTGTACTAGTGATATTAAATATTTAAATTTATTACTTATTTAACTATGATATGTATCCATTTACATAGGTAGGTACCTAAGTATTGTGAAGAGGAATTGAAGGTTTACACGAGTGGTTACCAAGGTGGAACCTTAATGATTCAAATGTAATGGTTCACCTAGAATTAAAACTTATCAAGTTTTCAATGGATGTTGTATTAATGGATGTTGGTTCACATAATCCACAAAAGTTGGGCTTGTGCACCAACCTTTGGATGAAAGCATGGTAAAGTATACCAATTGGTGATCTTTACCAACAAATAAAAATAAATTTGGAATCTTTTGCATTTTAGGCATTTTAATCATGCCATAAATTTTGGGGTGTATTTATCATATTAAATAAACCATAATATAATCATTCTTAAAATATATTATTCTCACTGATTTATTTATTTATTGAAAGTTTATTACTCTGGTTGGTATTACACACTTTCCAAATCAAACAATTCAAATGATGTGTTACTAATGTTTGAGCCATTATGCACCTTGATACACATTTTTTGGAATTTGAATTTTTGGATTATGACAATGTGAAGCCCTTCAAAAGTTAGTTTTCCATAAACTCAAATTTGGCATCCAAAACATGTTTTTTGATATGATACTAAAGTGCATTGCATGTATTTGATTCATTAAATCATGCCCTAAACCCTTTCAAATTGCAACATGTTAATGAAATTTCCAAATTAATTTTTTTTAACTTACTTTCAATCTACTTTCTCATAATAGGACAAACTAGCAAATTTTGCAAAGTAGATTGAAAGTTGATTTTTAAAAAGGTTGATACAACTTTTGAATTTTTCAAAAACTTCAACATATCACATTTGATGCCCTCATATAGTTCAAAAGGACAATCTCCTAAGGCATCACCTACTTTCTAATCTACTTGTCACAAATTTGTGTTTTTTTATTCATGAGGATTTTTTTTTTGGTATATTTTAACATGTTTTTACCCCTTTGTCAAATATTTCATCACTTCAAATTTCAAACACCAATGGATTATGATGCATGATCTTGCTATGACTTTTTTTCTTGGGGTCGATTAGTAAAGTTTTAGGGTTGGTTAAAACTCTTTGAATTGGTGGTGTTTCTTTGGCACTTACTTAGCTTTGTTCAAACACCATTAAGGTTTGATTGTTTCATTTTTATAATACAATTTGGTGTTGAATATTCTTTTTATTATTCTTATTCATGATGTGTGTTCCACAGTTTTGGTAAATTAAATTTTAGCATACTTGAAATTGTTGTTTTAAAAAAAAACAATAACTTCGACCAAACTTTTTAATGAAGATTACTTCAAGAATATCACAAACATCTATCAAAACATGACATCATCCTTTTTAAAAATGTACCATGCTTATACTAATCACCTACAAATTTAAATTTTTTTATGCAAAATACAAAAATGTTTAGCTCCAACAATTTGTTACCAAACAATATCCTTTGATAATGGAGAGTTATGCCTTTCAAAGAAAAGCTTCATTCAATAGAAAAAATCTTCTATTATGCATCCAATTTGTGACTATACACTACAACACATCTTGGGTTTTACAATGAGTTAACAAAACAACTAATGTTTTTTCAACTTCAATTGTAAATTACATAGTGATGTTAATGACTACCTAGTTGCAAAGGACATTATGCTGCCACTTGGCATTATGGTTTTGTGACTATAATTGATATCATGACTTGATGGTTTTTGCACAATTTTAAAAAAAAATTAAATATATATTTTTTAATTGTCCAAAATTAGGTGATAACAAAATTTATTAATTCTTGTGACTATTGGTAAATAATAATGACTTATAATTTAATGATGTTAACATGGCATGCCATGTTGCAACAAGGTTTACTAGTAGTTGTAACACCTTATGACTCATGACACTAACTTCAATGAATTTTCCTTTATTAATTGGTCATGTGATTAATGGTCCAATTTACAATATCTCATTTTTGGGATACATGCCATATGGCAAAAGTTCATAAGGTGTGTTCATTAGATTTACATGCCAATTATTTTGCTAGGTTTTGTTATTGCCCTAAACTAATGGACACCAATGTGTGAATTTAAAGTTTACGTCAACAACACATTATGGGTTTTTAGACTGGTCAAAAAAATGACTACTATCCTTTTCAACTACAATTGTAACTACTTAGTCACAAAAATCATTATGTAGTTACACTAGAAGATATCTTGTCCTTTGCAACCAAAGAAACAATGACTGATTTTATAAGTGACTATAGTCATATAATACAACTATGAATCTTACGTGCCAAACCAATTAGTCATAAATTAGTTAATCTTGTCATTGACAAATGATAGATTTTCAAAAATAATTATGTATTTCATCCACATCTCATCCATGGGAAAGGACAAAATGACATGGACTTCTAGTTGTCACTTTTATGACAATAAAATGATTAGTGTGCAAATGACATGGGAATTGGTGACCTAACATTTTTGTAGAGCTATCAAGTGACTAAAAAATAACAACCTAGCAATGGACATGTTGTAGGTTCATCTACTTGTTGGAAAGTGTCTTCTACCATGCCACAGATATCTATTTGCAAATCAAGCTCCAAGTTTTGTTGTTCAATAAGTCTTTTGAATTCAGCTTCCTATTATTCATCTGAAGAATCTCTATCTCTTGGCCCCCTCCATACACTAAAACTAGGATCTCTTCCATTAAGTATGAGGCAGTTCATCACATTTGCCACAATGCACAAAGTATGTCCATTGCATTTAACACAAGGACAATTCAATTTTTTCAATGCATACAACCTAATTCTTTATTCTTCTCAAACCCAAAACCTATCATCCCTATGTTTTTGTCTTCTTGGGTGACAAAGTGGTAGACTTCTTAGGTCCATAGTGTTATTGTAATTCATAATTGCCCCTTACATGGTCAACAACACAAATAGGCTCCTTGAAATGCCCCATGTTAGCATGTATGACAATTCAAAGTTGTGGTTCAACAAGAGAATGCAAATATTTGAACATTCGTAAACTAATCCAAATGCCAAATCGTGACTTACATATAAGACAAGATATCTTGGCTTCAAGATTTTGCTTTAGGTTTTAGGACAGAAATTACATGGTTTAGATCTTAATGGAAACTTCAAGTGTACTTGAAAAAAATTGTGGACAAAAGCATTAGATGGAGTCGGTAATAGTTGTAGTAGCAACCATAGCAAAGACCATCAACCACTCAAGGTGACTTCAAACTAATATGTGGTTCCAAACTGCAACAAGCACCAACAAAATTTGTCAAATTTCACACAGAATGTGCCAAAGTTCACACATTTGAATGACAAGCTTCACACAAAATGTGTCAAAACTCAAACTACAAAAGCAATAATTTTGGGTCCTATTGTTAATGCTCCACCCCATAGAAGCAATTGGAGATAAAAAGCCATCATATCTTATTATTTAGTAGTATAAATTGTTGAATTGGGAACCTATTAATCTGCTTATGAATAGAAACTCACTATGTTCTCCAAATCCTTTGAAATCCATGTGACTATAATGAGATATATATCACTACCATATGGTTGCCACAAAGTAACTTCTAATGTGTCAATTATGTCCAAACAAATTTTGATTTTCTATAATCAAATTTACTTTGGGCAATTATAAAAATATCACAACTGAAAAGATCATGCACAAGAACAAAAACTTGCAAGTGAAAGAATGATTATACCAAGATGTACTTGTTGGCAAGAGGCATCACAAGGTCAATGTACTTTGACTTGTAACCTTCACTATGTTCCACATTGTAGGTAATGGGTTAAAATCTTTATACATAGTGCTTGTGCATTAGTTAAAGTTTGCATACTCTACAAAAAGTATTGGACATAATAATTGCATTTTTTGATGGAGACATATAGAATTCACATGACAATTATGTGCATGTGATACATACCTAAAAAATACGACAATAAAGTACAAAGTCCTGGCATGTTTGCATTCAAGATCTCAAGCTTAGTGAAAAAAGTTTGTTCTATCAAAACTAAATAGCATGTTATGTCCTCCAATAACTACTATAATTCCCTTTGGTTATTTGTATCACTACTCCAAATTCCTAAAGAAGCTCTATATTTTCTATTCCACTTCCAATTTTCTAGCCTATTCATAAGATTTTATGTTGGGAAAGATCACAACATTTTCACATAATATAGGTAAATTAAAAGTTGGTCTTAGAAAGATCACCATATTAACTCCTAAACGTTCACGTTCAATTCACAAAGATTAGATCATCATAATAAATTTCACTAGGGTGGTAGTCTTGTATAGATTCAAAATTCTAGACATAGAAAGAGACTACAAAAGATGACATATTCAACATCAAATGAAGCCAAACGTAAGCAACATAATTTACATTTCTTATGTCTTTCAATAGGGGTGTACATCCTTCAAGTTTAATAACAAATGTGTGGGCAAGTTATGAAGGCCTACCCAATGGTGGCAATGAAACTTGTGAAAGAACCATTAGAAAACCATACAAAAAGACAACTCTTCCCAACACTTGCTAGACGTTAGACACATTTAACCTAAAAGGTCTCCAAATGCAATAAATAGACCCTATCTACAAGGTCTAGAGAACTAAACACATTGAGGATTGAGAAACCATCAAGCTTGTAGCAAACTCATGCAGACAACTCTTCTTAACACTTATTAGAGGTTAGACATGGTTAACCTCAAAAGTCTCCAATTGCACGAAGCAAATTGTATTTGAAAAGAAGAAGAAAGTCTAGAACTTAAAATAGTGGATAATTGACAACCATCAGGCTTGCAACAAACTTATGCAAAGTTTGCATACTACAAACATCAAGCAAAAACATGCCTAGTGGTGAAAACATACATCAACCATCATATTTTGGCCATTACAACATTATATCTTTATGACTAGTGAGGACAAAACTCCTTATTTTATGATCTAAGTATGCTACATATAGTTGAAGATGACTTGATGATAAGGAAATAAATATTATAGATCTAACAATTCTAAGAGCATGATCTCTTGAGGACAATGTGGGCTTTGGAAACCTCCCACCTTAATATTAAAAAGGATTCATACATGATCTATACTTTAAAACATTTCAAATATTCTAAGGGTAGAAACACCAAACAAAATTTTTTCTCTATTAGGAAAACAGTAGATATACACACCTCAAAGTTGATTTAAAAGGAACCTTGAAAAATAACCTTTTCTCTTAATATTGAAGGATTAACTCCCCTTCACAACTATTACATGTGCTACAATTAGACCTCTAAAGCCTTGATTCAAATGTGACTGCTTCAACACCAAATCTAAATGTCAAATCCTACAAGAATGTATTGGGAACAACCAATTCATTGAAGCAAGCATGGCTAAACATTTACATAATAAAAAACATGCCTAAATTGAGATGAGCCAATCAAAGAGGCTTGCACCCATAGGTTAAACCTAAAATTAAATAAAACTATTTACATATATACCCCCTAAACTACCTATCCACCTTCCTACCTACCTTCTTTCCTACCTACATACATACCTACTTAAATATTAATTCAAATTTATTTTGGCAAAAATTCAATTTACATGCCACATGGAAATTTTGTATTGTCCCATATGGCATGATTTGACACCATCTAAAATAGATGATGAAGATCCACTATATATTTTTCTTAAATAATTAAAAGAAGAATTATTGTGTTGCCACGGAGCACTTTGTAATGGGTTATAACATAACAAATAATGATGACTAATTGTAAACTTTATACGAATGCTCAAATGAGGGTGTATATATGTTAACCATATACATGATCTATGTGGAATGTGGTGACATCATGCTTAGTCGTCATTTGCAACTAGATGTTGAATGTGACTTTACTTATGTAACTAATGGAATTTTAATTATACATGTTGATTGTAACTTATCTTTAGTTGCACACAACAGTCACAAATTGAATTTTTTTTTTAATGATTCATGTGTTTAAAAACGTAAATGGTAACAAATTTGGCAAGTAATTTATCATGTCTAGATTTATGTCTTCTAAGGTTGCTTCTAATAGATCAGATTAATGGTGGCCAAAAATTGGGGGCCATTAGGTGGATCCAATTGAGATAGTCAACCTAGGAAATGATAAATCTATTAATGTTAAGTGAAATTTGCTATAAATTAGTTAATACCTCTTGAATTAACATTCCTAGCTTTCAATGTAGAATAATATTTTCAAAATAATGTAAGCATGCATTATTAATGTTTAATATAATGAACTGTTCACAACTTCAATATTTTGATTTGTTTATATGTGTATGTTATCTTCTTTTCTTTCATTTTAGCTTGGGTATTTGCATTTTTTCTTTTCCAACAAGGGAAGAAATACACCACTATTATACAAAACCATAGAAAAATTTGAAGGGAAGAATTACATGTTATGGAAATTCAAAATCAAAACATTATCAAAGTAAAAGAACTTTGGGGATTAGTCATTAGAAAGGAGGTGAAGCCAAATCCAACAAATGTTGTTAGACTTCACATTTGCACAAGGAAGGAAAGAAGAGCCTTCAATCTTCTTGTCAAAAACCTTTTCAATAATTAGCTCATCAACATGTAAAAAAAAACTATGACAACAAAAGGCATTTGGGAAACCTTCCAAAAACAACATGCACTACTAGAAATCTTGTCTTTTTTGCAACCAGTCATTATGCAATTGGCATGCAACTAGTTGTCATTTGCAACTATCTTGGTCATGTTTGCAACTATAAATTTGGTATTGTATAATTTTTCACCTGTACGGTTGTATGTGCAATTAACGTGCAACTAAATGTGTACAACATGGACACATATCATAAAAATAATGGCCTAAATTTATACATATTTAAATCATTATACTTAATATATCTACATAGGTATGTATAATAATATTATGTGCCTTTAATACTAAGGTTAACCCCATGCTAACTTATGTTAACTTAAACTAACCTAGGTTTAAATAAATGTAGCTAAACTAACCATGGCTAAATTAATTAGGCTAAACTAATTATGGTTAAATTAAATATGGCTAAATTAAGTTAGGCCAAAATAATTATGGTTAAATTAAATTACGTTAAATTATTGATGGCTAAAATAATTAAATTATATTAAATATGGCTAAATTAAATTAAGTTAAATTACTAATTATGGCTAAATTAAATTAGGTTAAATTATTTATGGCTAAAATGAATTAGGCCAAACTAATTATGGCTAAATTAAATTAGGCTAAATTATTTATGGTTTAAATGAATTAAACTATATTAATTATGGCTAAAATAAATTAGGCCAAACTAAATATGGCTAAGATAGATTAGGCTAAATTATTTATGGGTAACTTAAATTAGAATATATTTATTATGGCTAAAATAAATTAAGCTAAATTAAATGAACATGAAATAAATTTGGCTAAATTAAATTTGGCCAAACCAATTATGGTTTAATTAAGTTAGGTTAAACTATTTATGGCTAAATTAAATTAGGCTAAAACTAACAATGGTTAAATTAAGTAAGGCTAAACTAATTATGGCTGAACTAAATTATGTTAAATTAAATTAAGTTAAACAAAACCATGGTTTAAATATATATTGCAAGTTTTTAATTTTTATTTGTCAAATATATTTAAATGTTTTTTTGGCAAGTAAAACTTTTTGATTTTATTTTATTTGGAATATTTTTCAGAAAATGTAAATTTGATTAAACAAAAAATTATTCAGAATCAATTAATATGATAATATTAAAATTTATTATAAATGTTCATAATTATCAACTAAATGTCTATTATAATTATAATGATAATCAATTATATATATATAATCAATAGGAATTATATATTTAAAATTTATTATTTATGTTAAAATAATAATGTAAATAGGCTACATGAATTAACCTACAAATACATAAACATCTTAATCTAATTACTAGTTTAAGCTAGATAATAATGTTAAAATCATATTTTCATTAAGTAATTATAATTATTAAAAATATCCT
>Ga0116228_10003387_pt1 | contig 13997 bp, 8 predicted proteins | sample S1TSphfallax_2_FD_89694 | JGI IMG/M metagenome (GOLD analysis project Ga0116228, IMG submission 89694) | Host-associated microbial communities from peat moss isolated from Minnesota, USA - S1T2_Fc - Sphagnum fallax MG | ecosystem: Host-associated > Plants > Peat moss > Unclassified | place: USA... | reverse complement strand
TAATCAAATGGAAGGGCCTATGGCGACTAGCCAAGCTTCACCAATGTTTCGAGCGATAGCTGTACGGCACTCCTAATGATTTTCAATTTTTTCTCGAAATATCCGCGCGCAGGAAGTCCGGCAGCTTGAACTTCGCCAAAACGAATTAGAATGAGCGCGTCTTGGGGATGCAATCGCTTCATGGTGTCGATGAATTCCGGCCTCAACCGGTCTACTTTCGATGGGTCCTACGCGTTCGCGAGTAGCCTTCCCCACATCGAGCTTGGATCGTCGCGACCATCCGAAGCGGCCGCCAGCAATTCAAATGCGAGAGCGGCGCTGATCGGCCGCGGCTCTGTCATGCCGCGCCCTTCCAAAATCTCCATGCTCTCGCGCTTTAGCCGCTCCTGCTTGCGCGCCCGCTTTTCTGCGAGAGGATCGCCGATCAGATACCCAAGACCGTCGGCGACAATCCGCCCAACCTCGCGGCTGACCCGCTCAATGCCCGGTGCGCGCGCTTCTGCGGTTGCCTTTATCCCTTCGGCGCCGGCCTGGAACGCGGCAAGCGCGGCCACGTCGCTGGGCACACTCGAATTGCCTTCTTACGGACACAGCGTGGACATTTCGTACAATAATACGGACAACTAACGACCGCTACCTTATAACTCATTGATCTTGGCCCGCTAAATGGTGGGCGCAGTAGGATTCGAACCTACGACCCGCTGATTAAGAGTCAGCTGCTCTACCAACTGAGCTATGCGCCCGCCTGGAACCGGCTCAACCGGTGCGCGGAGGCGGCCCTATAGCAAGCCCTACCCCCGTTTGCAAAGCCGGGGCATACCCGGCGAAATACCAGCCAAGCCCGCGCTGCCCTAGCCAGAACGGGCACGCCACTTCATATGCCGCGTAACACCACCACCCCACCGGAGGCAACGCCATGCGCGACTACCTGCAGTTCTACATCAACGGCGCCTGGGTCGACCCGGCCGAGGCCCGCACGCTGGAGGTGATTAACCCCGCGACCGAAGGCGTCGCCGGCCACATCAGCCTGGGCACCGCGGCCGACGTGAACCGCGCGGTCGCCGCCGCCAAGGCCGCGTTCTCCAGCTTCTCCCGCACCTCGCGCGCCGACCGGCTGGACCTGCTGGCACGCATCATCACCATCTACGAGCGCCGCATGGGCGACCTGGCCGCGGCGATCACCGAGGAAATGGGTGCGCCGACGTGGCTGGCCCAATCAGCCCAGGCCTATATCGGCCTGATGCACCTCAAGACCGCCCATAGCGTGCTGGCCAGCTATGAATTCGAGCATCCCCGCGGCAGCACGAAAATCGTCAAGGAGCCGATCGGCGTTTGCGGGTTCATTACACCCTGGAATTGGCCAATGAATCAGATAACCTGCAAGGTGGCGCCGGCATTGGCCGTGGGTTGCACCATGGTGCTCAAGCCCTCTGAAATCGCGCCGTTCGACGCCCACATTTTCGCCGAAATCCTCGATGAGGCCGGCGTGCCGGCAGGCGTGTTCAACCTGGTGGACGGCGATGGCCCCACCGTGGGCGCCGCCATTGCCAGCCATCCTGATATCGACATGGTTTCGTTCACTGGTTCCACCCGCGCCGGCGTCGAGGTGGCGCGCAATGCGGCCGCCACGGTCAAGCGCGTGCATCAGGAACTCGGCGGCAAGTCGCCGAACATCGTGCTGGAGGACGCGGACTTCGCGGCCGCAATTCCGCGCAGCGTGCAGAACATGTTCTCCAACTCCGGGCAAAGCTGCAACGCGCCGAGCCGCATGCTGGTGCCCCGCGCGCGGCTAGCCGAAACGGTGGAACTCGCCCGCGCGGCGGCCGAGGCGACAACGGTGGGCGACCCGCAAGGCAACGCCAGGCTTGGCCCTGTCGTATCTGAAGTGCAATGGAACAAGATCCAGAGCCTGATCCGCCGCGGCATTGAGGAAGGTGCCACTCTGGTAACCGGCGGCCCGGGCCGCCCGGAGGGGCTCGACAGCGGCTACTACGTGAAGCCCACAGTGTTTTCCGATGTGACGAACAATATGACCATTGCGCGTGAAGAGATTTTTGGGCCGGTGCTGGCGATCATGGCGTACGACACGCTGGAAGAGGCGATTGCGATTGGCAACGACACGCCTTACGGCCTGGCGGCCTACGTGCAGGGCAGGGACCCGGCGGTGATTGCGGATGTTGCGTCCCGCCTGCGGGCCGGCCAGGTGATATTGAACGGGAGCGGCATGGATCCCATGGCGCCGTTCGGCGGGTATAAGCAAAGTGGCAATGGGCGCGAGTGGGGCGACCACGCCTTTGCGGAGTTCCTTGAGACAAAAGCGGTTATGGGATTGGCGGCGTAGGGCGGGGCGAAGGCCAGGGGTTCTGCGCCTGGCCTGCTTGCTAGTGGTTAGAATGAGAGGGATTAGTCCTCAGATTTTAGCCGCTAGCCTTTGATTTGATGGGGCAATTTCCCTGACGTTCGGCAGTGGCCGTCAGGTTTGCACCACTAGAATCGATAGGTCAACGAAACGCCAATCTGCCGCGGCCGAAGAATGTTGGAAGACGAATATCCGGTATCGTAATTGACCGCGGTCACGCTCGGCAGCCGATATCCGGCATCGAACTGCTCGCCGAAAAGGTTTGTGTACCCCACCGTGTTGAACAAGTTCTTGACGAAGATGAAGCCCTCCCAGTGGCCATTATCGGTGCGCAATCCGGCGTAAACATTGGCAAAATTGCGCGGATCCTCGTTGACCCCTTGCAGGCCGAGATGGTTGCGCGGGGTAAACGTATAGAGAGCGCGGAAAAAGCTCTCCAGTTTATCGTTCACCGGTATATCGTATTCGGTGTTCATGCTGACAAACCACGTGGGCGCGCCAAGGCTGTCATTAACAACGCACGTGCTGGAAATGGCCCCGGCGGGGAATACGCGCGGCGGCCCGTTGGTGTTCGGTGTCCCTGAATCATCATAGTCATTGCAGGGTAGCTTGGCACTGTCGTAATGCGAATCATCGAACGTGGTATTCAGCTGAAGGTGCCACCCGTCCGTAACGATTGCGCTCGCCGAGAATTCCGCGCCCCGCGCGATGGCGTTGCCGTTGGTGGTGACGGTCGCATAACCAAGGCGGGTAAACAGATCGGGCTCGCGGCCGATATACCCGCTATATGATTGATGGTAAATGTCCGCATTCAGCCTCACCCGCCCATCGAACAATTCGGTCTTTGTGCCGATTTCAAAGTCGTAGGACGTTTCTTGCTTGAATAACAGAAAGCTTTCTGGCAGGGGCAGGCTTTCACCAAGAACAGCGCCGCCAGGGCGGAATGACTCGCCATAGCTCGTGTAGATGCTGATGTTATTATTGAAATGATGCGTATAGCTCGCGAGGCCCGTCCAGGCGTGATATTGTTCCTTTTGATTGGCCGGTGATATCAAATCCTCCGCGATGCTGCCGCCGCCGAAAATCGTGGGGATCAGCACGTTATAGCTGTTGTTGCGATACTGGTTTTCGAACTGCCAGCGCAATCCGCCCTCGACCACATCGTCCGGCGTCACCTTGAACGTCTCGTCGGTGAACACGGCATAGTCGGACACGAGTTGCGGAATGGTGACATCGGCATCCACGATCGCAACGGGCGCCACGCCGTACGGCTTGCCGGGCGACGCCTCGAACAGATATTCCGAAGGCGTGAATACCGTCGCATCGGCGTCCTGATGAGCGTAGTAGGCGCCCACCATGTAGCCGAGCCGCTGGTCACCCGAGGATTGGAAACGTACTTCCTGCGTCAGTTGCTCCAGCCCATTATCCAGCTCCTGCGAACCGGAATTGAACTCTCTGTAAAGCGCGCCCTTGTCGGAATACTCAGCGAACTCGTCCTTCACCGCCTGGTATCCGCCAATATAGGCCAGCTCGTTATCGCCCAGATGATAGGTCGCTTCCAAGGTCAGCAATCCGGTGCGGTCGTAGAAATCATACGGCCCCGGGGTTACCGCGAGGTTATCGCCAGGCGAAATGGTACCTTCGGTGCCCGTCCCTGTCACGCCAAACAATTCCCGGGTACGGTCGTTGGAGCTCTGATACGTCAGCACAACATCCAGCGCATCGGAAGGCTTGGCGTCGAACGTAATGCGGTAGCTATGCTGTAGATTATAGTCGCTTTGCCCGCTGACAATATCCTTGGTGCCGTAAAGATCGTTCTGATCGAACAAACCGGCCACACGGACCGAAAGTCGGTCCGTGACAATCGGACCGCCGGCTGCAAGCTGCGTCTGGATCTGTCCATCGCCGCCGATCAGTTGCTGGACATACCCGGTCCATTTATCCATGTCCGGCCGCTTCGTCTCAATCAGGATCGCGCCCGCCGGCGACGTGCGGCCACGCAACGTTCCCTGCGGTCCGCGGATCACCTCAACCTCCTCCAGATCATAGAGATCTTGGAACGCGCTGGATGTCTGCGAAAGCGGCACTTCGTTGACATACAGGTCCACCGCCGGGTTGGCCGTGGTGTCCGGGTCATACGTAATGCCACGCAACGAAATATTTTGGCCCTGCCCGCCGTTGTCGCTCAAGGTCAGGCCGGAAACCAGTTCCTGCACATCCTGAAATTGCGTCACCGCAAGCCGCCTGAGCGTGGCGCCGCCTACCACGTCGACCGTTTGCGGCACGGCCTGAACATCCTGATGACGCTTCTTGGCGTTGACGATAATTTTTTCCAGTTGCACCGGCGGTGGGGGGTCGGCCATCACGAAGGAAGGTGCCATACATCCGGCCACAAGCAGGCCTAGGCGGCGATTTCCGCGCATTCTTCCGCGTGCTTCGTAGCATGGGAAAAAGCCACCTGCCCCCGACTTCCTAGGCATCATCCACCCGTTCCACTCCTGGAACGCTCTTCAGCGCCTGCCGCAGCCTTGGTGTCACCGGATACCGTCCCGGCAGCGCAATCTCTACCTCCTGCCCTTCCAGCATCGGCACCAGAAAAATCCTGCCGCGCCCGCTGCTGTCCCGCTCCAGGATCGTTCTGATATGCGGCACCGACACGGTATCGCGCAGCCAGATCCGCATCGACGCGCCGGCCTCCGCCGCGGCGCGTTCCAGGCTGCCGACATCGTGCCCGGTGATTCGCAGCGCCTCGCCCTCGAGCGCCACTTCAACCGATATCAGCAACGGTGTGCCCGGCACCAGCAGCGGCCGCACCCGGTTCAACACCTCGCTGAACAACGTCACTTCACAGCTTCCCGCGGTATCCGTAATGGTCAGCCAGGCCATCCGATTTCCCGTTTTCGTAGGCCGTTCCTTGATGCTGACCATGCAGCCCGCGAGTTTTAAGCGCACGCGGCCGCCCTCGGCCCGGCTCGCCACCTGGTTCAGCGGCACAACGCCAAGGCGGCGCAGCAGCACCGAAAACCCGTCGAGCGGATGCGCGGTCAAATGGAAACCGACCGCTTCCGCTTCGTATCCTAGCCGTTCCATGTCGGGCCAGTCCGCCACCTCGGGCAGTCGTAACCGTTCCGGCTCTGCGCTACCGAACAGGCCGATCTGTCCGCTCCCGGCCTCGTCGGCCTGCGCCTGCGCGCGCCGCAGGATAATCTCGGCGCCGGCGAAGAGGCGCGCCCGATTGCGCTCCAATCCGTCGAAGGCGCCGGCGCGGATCAAATTCTCCACCTGCATCTTGTTGAGTTGCCGCGGCTCCACGCGCATGGCAAAATCGGTCACGTCCGTGAACGGCCGCGCACCACGCGCGGCAACCACGGATTGCATCGCCGCCGCGCCAACTTTCTTGATGGCGGCAAGCGCGTAGCGAATAGCCAAGGTTCCGCCCTCGAGCCGTTCCACGGTAAAATCCGCCGCCGAGTGATTAATCGAAGGCGGCAGCACGCGAATGCCCATCCGCTCGGCTTCCTGCCGCAATGCCGCCAGCTTGTCGGTATTGGCAATGGATAGCGACATGCAGGCCGCCAGGAACGCCACAGGATGGTTGGCCTTCATCCACGCCGTCTGGTATGAAACCAGCGCATAGGCCGCCGCATGCGATTTATTAAAGCCATAATCAGCAAACTTTGCCATCAGCTCGAAAATTTCTACGGCCTTCGCATCCGGAATGCCGCGCGCCATGGCGCCTTCGGTGAAAATCTGCCGCTGGCTGTCCATTTCCGACCGTATCTTCTTGCCCATCGCGCGGCGCAACAGATCGGCGCTGCCCAGGCTGTAGCCGCCCATTTTCTGCGCGATCTGCATCACCTGTTCCTGATAGACCATGACGCCATAGGTCTCTTCCAGGATGTCACGCAATTCGGGATGCGGCGGCGCCCACGCCTCGCCGTGCTTGCGTTGGCAATAGGCCGGAATATTCGCCATCGGCCCCGGCCGGTACAGCGCCCCCGCGGCGATCAGATCCTCCAGCCGATCGGGCCGCATTTGCCGCAGCACATCGCGCATGCCCTGGCTTTCGAACTGGAACACGCCGCCGGCATCGCCGCGCGACAGCATCGCATAGGTTTGCGGATCGTCCAGCGGGATGGTGGCAAGGTCCACGTTCACACCAAGACGGTTCAGGAACTCCACAGCCCTCTGCAAGATCGTCAGCGTGGTCAGGCCCAGGAAGTCGAATTTTACCAGCCCCGCCTGTTCGACATATTTCATGCTGTATTGCGTCACCAGCGTGCCTTCACGCGGGTCGCGATACATCGGCACCAATTCCGTCAGCGGCCGGTCACCGATCACCAGCCCCGCCGCGTGCGTGCTCGCGTGGCGGTAGAGGCCTTCGATCTGCATGGCGATTTCGAGCAGGCGACGCACCGACTCATCGTTGTCGCGCAATTCCTGCAACTTCGTCTCGCCGGCGACGGCCTCCTTCAACGTCACCGGCTTTGCCGGGTTGTTCGGTATCAGCTCGGCAACCCTGTTGACCTGCCCATAGGGCATGCCCAGCACCCGCCCCACGTCGCGCACCGCGGCACGCGCCTGCAACTTGCCGAACGTAATGATTTGCGCCACCCGCTCGTCGCCATATTCCCGCCGCACATAGTCGATAACCTCGTCCCGCCGGTGCTGGCAGAAATCGATGTCGAAATCCGGCATGGAAACACGTTCCGGGTTCAGGAACCGCTCGAACAGCAAGCCGAACTGCAACGGATCGAGATCGGTAATGGTCAGCGCCCACGCCGCCACCGACCCCGCACCCGAACCGCGCCCAGGCCCCACCGGGATCTTCTGCCGCTTGGCCCACTGAATGAAATCGGCAACGATCAGGAAATATCCGGCAAATCCCATGCTGGCGATAACGCCAAGCTCGTATTCCAAGCGCTCCTCATACCGCGAGCGCACAGCATCATCGGCGCCCAGTGCCGCCATGCGCAGCGCCAGGCCCTCGCGCGCGAGGGCCTGCAACGTCTCCTCCTCCGTGCGGCCGGGCCGCACCTTGGGACACACCGGCAACATCGGCTTGCGCGTTTCCGCCATCACCGCACAGGTGCGTGCAATTGCCAATGTGTTGTCGCACGCATCGGGCAAGTCGGCGAACAGGGCGCGCATGGCGGCGGCCGGCTTGAACCAATGTTCCGGCGTCACCCGCCGCCGCTCGGCGTCCGCCAGCAGGCGGCTTTCCGCAATGCACAGCAACGCGTCGTGCGCCTCATACATGCCGGGCGCATCGAAAAAACATTCGTTAGTCGCCACCAGCGGCAAACCATTGCGGTCAGCCAACGTAATCAGGCCGGGCTCGAGCGCCCGATCCAGGGCCGTATTATGGCGGTGCAATTCCACCGCCAACCGATCGCCAAAAGCCTCGCGGAATCGTGCCAGCATCGCAGCCGCATCAGGCTCCCGCCCCTCGCCCAGCAGCCGCGCCAACGGCCCGCGCGTGCCGCCTGTCATCAGGAACAGCCCGTCCGCCCGCGCCGCCACGTCATCGAAACGTACCTGCGGCACGGCCGAGTCTCCACGCAGGAACCCGTCCGATGACAAATGTTGCAAATTGGCCAGGCCCGCCGGGGTCTGCGCCAGCAGCACAACGGGATCGGGCACCAACGCCGGCTGCTCCTCACGCGTGAGCGACACCTGGCATCCGATAATCGGCTGCACGCCCTTGCCGACGCAATATTGCGAGAATTCCAGGGCGCCAAATAAATTGCCGCTGTCGGTGATGGCCACCGCCGGCATGCCAGCCGCGCGCGCGAGCACCGGAATACGATCGACGCATATGGCGCCCTCGCTCAGCGAGTAAGCGGAATGCACGCGTAAATGGACAAACCCCGACTCGGTCATTCCCCGATCTTGCCTACATCGGCACCACTCTGCCATCCCTCAACGTCACCACGCGATCCATGCGCGCCGCCAATTCCGTATTGTGCGTCGCAACAAGGGCGGCAACCCCTTGACCGCGAACGGTTTTTAGCAGCTCGGTGAATACCACGTCAGACGTGCCGATATCCAGATTGCCGGTCGGCTCATCGGCCAGCAATACCCCAGGCGCGTTCGCCAGCGCCCGCGCAATGGCGACTCGCTGCTGCTCGCCGCCCGATAATTTGCCCGGCAGATGCCCGGCGCGTGCAGCCAAACCAAACGATTCGAGCAAAGCCCGCGCCCGCAGCGCGCCCTCCCGCCGCGCCACCCCCGCAATCATTTGCGGCAGCAGCACATTCTCCAGCGCAGTAAATTCCGGCAACAGATGGTGAAACTGATACACGAAGCCCACACGCAGGCGGCGGATGGCAGTTCGTTCCGTATCGGAAAGGCCACCGCAATCGCGCCCGTCAATCAGAACCTGCCCCCCGTCGGGCTGTTCCAGCAACCCGGCCAAATGCAGCAAGGTGGACTTGCCCATGCCGGAGGGCGCCACCAGAGCCACGATTTCGCCGGCACGCAGGGCCAGATCCGCCCCACGCAACACCGGCAAGTCGCCCGCCTCGCCGCGGTAGGTCCGCACCACCCCTTGCAACGAAAGCGGATCACTCATGCCGCAGCGCCTCCACCGGATCGGTGCGCGCCGCCCGCCAACTTGGATAAAGTGTCGCCAGCAACGACAGGATCAGCGCCATCGCCATCACCTGCAACACCGTCGGCAACTCCAGCCTGGCCGGCAAGTGGGTCAGATAATACACTTCGGGATCGAACAATTTGGTCCCCAACGCGCTCTGCAGCCATTGCCTTATATTTTCGATGTTCTTGCAGAACACCACGCCGATCAGCGTTCCCGTCAACGTGCCCGTTACGCCCACGGACGCACCGCACATCAGGAATATGCGCATGATTGCGCCTCGGGTCGCGCCCAAGGTGCGCAGCACCGCAATGTCGGATGTCTTGTCCTTCACCATCATGATCATGGACGATATCACGTTGAACGCGGCGACCAGAATAATCAGTGTCAGGATCAGGAACATCACGTTCTGCTCCACCGTCACCGCGGCAAAAAAGCTGTCATTCGCCTGCGTCCAGTCCAGCACCCGCACCGGCAGATTGCCCAGCGCCCGGCGGATCGCCTGGGTCACGCCGCTCACCCGCTCGGGGTCGGTTACCATCACCTGAATTTGTGTCACCGCATCCGGCTTTTGAAAGTAGATCTGGGCAGCCTCCAGCGGCAGGAACGTGTAGCTCGAATTATATTCGTTCATGCCGGCATCGAAGATGGCGACAACGCGGTAGGCCCGCACGCGCGGCACTGTGCCGAACGCCGTCACCGCGCCTTCCGGCGACAGCAAAGTCAATCGCGACCCCACACCGAGGCCGAACCGCTCCGCCAGCGTAATGCCGACAACAATGGCGTTATCGCCGGCGAAATCGTTCAGCGATCCGGATTTGATATGATCGGCGATGGACGGCAGCACGCGCAAATCCGTCGCGCGAATTCCGCGCACGAGCCCGCCCGCATTCTCGCCGTTGCCGCTATACAGAACCTGGCCTTCGACGATCGGCGTGGCCGAAACCACGCCGGCCACACCGCTGATCTTCCCTGTGACAGCGTCGAAGTCGGGAATGCCGGTACTCTGCGACGCATAAACGCCGAGGTCGCCGTTCAGCCCCAAAATGCTGTTCAGCAGAGTCACCTTGAAGCCGCTCATCACCGCCATGACGATGATCAGCGTCGCCACGCCCAGCGCAATGCCCACCAGCGAAAACCCGGCAATAACGGATACAAACCGTTCGCCCCGACGTGCGCGCAAGTACCGCAGTGCGACCATACGTTCGAAACTTGAAAACATTTGTTGGCCTTGAAAGAAGCAGTTCTTTTTTGACAAAAAGAACCAAGAAACTTTTATCATTTCAAAAGTTTTTTGGTTCTCTCTTTCAAAAAAGAACTACTTCCGTTCTTCGAAACAAAACATTCTTGCTACCCCATGACCCTGCCCACGGCATCCTCGATGGAAACCTCGTGCCGCTCTCCGGTCGCGCGCCGCTTCAACTCGACTCGCCCAGCCGCGGCCCCCTTTGGCCCCACAATGACCTGCCACGGCATGCCCATCAGGTCCGCGTCGGCGAATTTCGCGCCGGCCCTTTCGTCGCGGTCATCCAGCAGCGCGTGACCCTGCAACTTGCCATACAAATCCTCGCAAATCGCCCCTGTCGCGCCATCCCCCGCGCGCAAATTCAGGATGGTAACCCGGAACGGCGCCACACTTTCCGGCCAGATAATCCCCGCCGCGTCATGCGACGCCTCGATAATGGCGCCCACCATGCGCGACACACCGATGCCATAACTGCCCATTTCCGGCACGACCTGACCGCCATCGGGCCCCGCCACCGAAAACCCCATGGCCTGGCTATATTTCTTGCCGAAGTAGAAAATATGCCCAACCTCGATGCCGCGCCCTTCCCGCCGCCGCGACGGCTCCAGCCTGTCCCATGCCGCAACGTCATGCTTCTCATCCGTTGCCGCATACTGGTTGGTCATCAGGCCAAAAAACCGCTCCAAATCCTCCGCGCTCTGCGTCGAGAAATTGCTCGCGGAATAATCGATATCCTCGAACGCCGCGTCGTAAAAAACCTGGCTCTCGCCGGTCGGCGCCAGAATGATGAACTCGTGCGACAGGTCGCCACCGATCGGCCCGGTGTCCGCCACCATCGGGATCGCCTGCATGCCCATGCGGCGAAACGTTCTCATATAGGCCAGCATCATGCGCCGATAGCTCAGCACAGCGCCGGCATAATCGATATCGAAACTATACGCGTCTTTCATCAGGAACTCGCGCCCGCGCATCACGCCAAAGCGCGGCCGCACCTCATCGCGGAACTTCCATTGTATATGGTACAGTATTTGCGGCAGCTCGCGATAACTGCGAACCGCGCCGCGCATGATGTCAGTAATCATTTCTTCGTTGGTCGGCCCATACAGCAAATCACGCTCGTGCCGGTCGCGGATGCGCAACATTTCCGGCCCATAGGCGTCATACCGCCCCGATTCGCGCCACAGATCGGCGGTCTGCAACGTCGGCATCAGCAATTCCTGCGCGCCCGCCGCGTCCTGCTCGGCCCGCACGATGGCCGCAATATTCTGCAGCACGCGAAACCCCATCGGCAGCCACGCGTAAATGCCGGCCGCCGTCTGCCGCACCAGCCCGGCGCGCAGCATCAGACGATGCGAAGCGATCTGCGCTTCGGTCGGTGTCTCGCGAAGCGTCGGCACAAAACTGCGGGAAAGGCGCATCAAGCTGTCCAGTCGGGCGGTGCAAAGGTCGCGGACCCTAGCGCCCCGCCGCCCATCCTGCCAGTCAAGCCGCCTGTCGCGGCCATGACCTTTCAGTCATCCAACTGAAAATACCGATCCCGGCAACTTTGCTGCGCCGCACAATGAGTTACAGCAAGAATTTGTCGATTAACGCTGGTAAACGTATGAAAAGCTGATGACTTCGCGAACACAACCTGATAGCAGAAAAAAGCCCCGTGCACCGGCGGCACACGGGGCCGAGTTTAGGGAGGAAACGCCAGTCACACGGCAGGATGAGGAAAATCCTCGTCCTGCCGGTGATGATTCCGCCTCCGGCCGCCAGCGTCCACCATAATCCGCGTCGTTTTTGCTGCTATTTTGGCCGTTCAGACGCACGCTGCCTAATCCTGCATCGTTTGCCTGACTGCCTGCCTAATCTTTCGGCACAGCAAGCGGCCCCTGCCGAAAACTGAGCCAACCGCTCGTGATCACAACCTCGCAAACGGCCCACAGCGCCAGCGACACGAAAGTTGTAATCACCAATTTGCGCACAAGCCGCGGTTGCGCAGGCGCGCCCCGCCAGCCGCTGGTCTGATCAGGCTCAACAACCGGACTGATGCCAACCGGCAGCACGGCAAACAGCACCGTCCACCAAATAATGACGAACAGAACAACGGCGTTGAACCAATTCATGAAGAAAGAACGCCGGGGCTCTGCCCCTGGACCCCGTCGTGCGCAGCACGCATTCGCGTGACGGGGGCTCGTCCCCAGACCCCATTACTTGAGAAAGGCTCAAACGCGCAGCAGGTGCACATCCACTAATGGCCGCTTCCCCAGCCTCTTCCCCACACAGCGCCGCAACGCCGCCTTCGCCGCATCTGCCAAAGCCGCATCATCCCGCCGCAACGGCGCCGGCAAATCCGCCACCGCCAGTCCGAACTCCCGCGATATCCGCTCGCTCTCCGGATCCTCCGGCTCAAACAACCCCGGCGCGCTTACCTTCGCGCGGCCCATCACCCGGCCGCCCTCATCCACCGCCAGGCTGCCCACCACAATGCCGTTGAACAACATGCGCCGCCGCGCCGCCATCACGCCGCCCTGCAGCGGCACCACCCGATTCCCATCCAGCGCCAGCTTTCCCACCGGGGCGGAATCGATAATCTCAGGCTTTCCGGGCGCCAGCGACAGAATATCCCCGTCCTCCAGCATCACCGACTCGACACCGAGCTCCGTCGCCAACGCCGCATGCGCCGACAAATGCCGCCACTCCCCATGCACCGGCACCGAAAACTTCGGCCGCACCAGCCGATACAACCGCCTCAGCTCATCGCGCGCCGGATGCCCGCTGACATGCACCATGTGATCGCTATCGGTCATCACCCGCACACCGCGCCGCACCAGATTATCCTGCACCGCCCCGATCGCCCGCTCATTGCCAGGGATCATCCGCGAGGAGAAAATAACCGTATCCCCCTCCCCGAGTGACAGCGTCTGATGACTATCCATCGCCACCCGCGAGAGCGCGCTCCGCGGCTCCCCCTGGCTGCCGGTAATCAGAATAAGCAAATTATCGTCCGGAATATCGTCCAGCCGGTCCTCCGACACGAACTCCGGCAACGACTTCAAATACCCCGTCTCGCGCGCCGCCGCCTCCAGGTTTCGCAAGCTGCGCCCTACCAGCGCCACGCTGCGCCCGGCTTCCCGCGCCGCCACCACCACGCTCTCCACCCGCGCCACATTGCTGGCAAAGCACGTCACCACCACGCGCCCGCTCAACCCGCGGATCAGACTGCACAGGCTGCGCCGCACATCGGCTTCCGACCCCGAATGGCCTTCCACCAGCGCATTGGTGCTGTCGCACACCAGCGCCAGCACGCCCTCGTCACCCAACGCCTTGAACGCCGCCTCATCCGTCGGCGGCCCCACCAGCGGGTTCGGGTCGAGCTTCCAATCGCCGGTATGCACAATCAGCCCCGCCGGCGTGCGGATCGCCAGCGCCTGAGCCTCCGGCGTACTATGCGACACCTGTATGAATTGCAGCTTAAAGGGCGGCAGCTCGAAACTGCCGCCGGGCGCGATTACGTAGATCTTCACCTCATGCAGCAGTTGCGCCTCGCCCAGCTTGCGCCGCAGCACCGCCGCCGTAAACGGCGTGGCGTAAACCGGGCACCGCAACTGCCGCCACAAATGCGCCACCGCGCCAACATGGTCCTCATGCGCGTGCGTGATGACCAGACCCACCAGCCGGTCGCGCCGTTCCGCAATAAAAGCCGGGTCCGGCATGATGATTTCGGCTTCGGGCATTTCGTTGCCGCCGAACCCGATGCCGCAATCCACGGCGAGCCATTTCCCGCCAAAGCGGTACAGGTTAAGATTCAT
>Ga0116228_10003386_pt1 | contig 14000 bp, 13 predicted proteins | sample S1TSphfallax_2_FD_89694 | JGI IMG/M metagenome (GOLD analysis project Ga0116228, IMG submission 89694) | Host-associated microbial communities from peat moss isolated from Minnesota, USA - S1T2_Fc - Sphagnum fallax MG | ecosystem: Host-associated > Plants > Peat moss > Unclassified | place... | reverse complement strand
TCCACGCCCTCGCCATCCGCACCGAACTGCTGGAGAACTAATGTCCGACCCGAGCGCTCTGCGCACCGAAATCGAAAAAGAAATCGCCGACAACACAATCCTCGTCTACGGCAAAGGCACGAAGGACGCGCCGCGCTGCGGCTTCACGCTGGAGACGATCCAGTTCTTCAGCCAGTTCGGCTACCCGTTTGCGGTGATCGACGTGCTCGAGAACATGCCCAAGCGCCAGGTGCTCTCCGAGATGACCGATTGGCAGACCCTGCCGAAGGTCTTCATCGGCGGCAGCTTCATGGGTGACACCGACATCCTCGAACCGATGGCCCAACAGGGCGAGCTGCAAACGCTGCTCGAGAAGACGTTCAGCGAACGCGGCGTCGCGCCGGCGATCAAACTCTCCTAAGCCGCCGCGGGGCCACGGATGCTGCAGCCCTACGAAACGGGGAGCGAGGCCGATTGGCTTCGCTCTTTTTCGTGGTCGGCCGGATTCCGGCCGCGCTTCTTCGAGACCGATGCGCTCGGCCACGTCAGCAACGTCTTCTACACCGCGTACGTCGAATTCGCCCGGCTCGACTTTCTCGCATCGCTTGCCGATCCCGATCGCGAATCACCGAACCATCTGCCGTTCGCGCACAATGCCGCCGAGATCACGATGCGTTTCGTGCGGCCGTGCTTCTACGACGAACCGCTGCGCATCTACTCGAAAATTGCGCAGCTCGGCCGCTCGAGCGCGCTGATGGAACACGCGATCACCTCCGAGGGCGGCGGCGACGTACGCACGATCGCGCGGGTCGCGATCGTGTCGGTGAAGCACGAGCGTTCCGCACCCTGGAGCGACGCGCAGCGCGCGGTCTTGGAACCGCTGGTCAGCCCGTGATCGCCCCGCGCTCGTCCCAGCGGTAAAATCCCTCGCCGGATTTCTTGCCCAGTTTCCCCGCCGCGACCATCGTCTCGAGCAGCGCGGGCGGCGCGTACCGTTCGCCGTAGGTGCGCGCGAGATTGCGCGCGATGTCGAGCCGTACGTCGAGGCCGACGAGATCGGTCAGTTTGAGCGGCCCCATCGGATGCCGGTAGCCGATCTCCATCGCACGATCGATGTCGGCCGCCGAGGCGACGCCGTCCTCGAGCATCCGCATCGCCTCGAGGCCGAGCGCGATGCCCAGCCGCGTCGAGGCGAAGCCCGGGAAGTCGCGCACGACGATCGTCTCTTTGCCGATGCGCTTGCCGAATTGGCGCGCCGCGGCGAGCGTCGCTTCGCTCGTCTGCTCGCCGACGACGATTTCGAGCAGCGCCATCACCCAGACCGGGTTGAAGAAGTGCATCCCGATCAACCGCTCCGGACGCGCCAGGCCGGCACCGAGTTCGCCGATCGAGATACCGCTGGTGTTGCTGGCCAGCACGGTGGGCTCGCGCGCTTCAGCCGCAGCGAGCACGCCGCGCTTGAGATCGAGGATCTCCGGCACGGCCTCGATGATGAGGGCGGCACCGCGTGCCACCTCGGCGATGCTCGCGCGCGGAACGATCCGCGCGAGCGCCGCCGCCGCATCGGGCGCCGCGGTCTTCCCGCGGGCGACCGCGCTGTGCAAGACGGCCTCGACCCGGCTCACCGCCGCTTGCGCGCGCGGGAGATCCGCGTCGATGAGGTCGACGCTCGCGCCGGCGAGCGCGAAGGCATGCGCGATCCCGACGCCCATCGCACCGCCGCCGATGACGGCGACGGCATCCCGGCGGGCGTCAGCGGAATCCGGCGCGGCTACGTTCTCCATACGGCAAGCCTTACGGCCGGCGGCGGGCATCGCCTCCGCTTGAGAACCCTCGGTCGAATTGGCGCGCCGCCCGAAGGAGCCGGAACCATCGACGCCGGACGACCCCTCGGCAACTTCTGGGCCTCCTCACAAAAAAGCGGGGATCGTGCGAGGAGCAACCTGCCGGTTGCCTTAATACTTCGATAAGGCTGATAGCGTAGGCTACGGCCGAGTGGGCGGTTTGATGCCACCCACGGTCCTCCATTTCGTCCACTAATAAGGAGCACTTCGTGCGCACATTTTTCCGTGCCGCGATGGCTTGCGTTTTAGCGGCGGCGTCTATCGTGGGTCCCGTTAGTGCGGCCACGAATCAGCACGTCACCATTGCGCAAGCTTCGCAGCAAACGGGTACGCTCAGCGGCCGTGTCCTTGGTTCGACCGGATACCCGCTCTCCGGTGCCGCGGTCACGGTCCGAGGCAGCGGCGTAAACACGAGCTCGACGACCGGCGGGGACGGCCTTTTCACGTTCGCCGTGCCGCCGGGTCTCTACACGATTTCCGTCAATCACGGCGGCTATCAGACCGGCACGTCCGACGTCGCCGTCACCGCTGGCCAGTCAATCTCGGTCAGCGTGCAACTCACCGAATCGTCGCTGAGCAACCTCACGACGATCGGCCGCACCTCGACGTCCGCCTCCGGCAACACCGGTGCGCGGTTCAACATCTCATCGACCGAGAATCTCACGCTCAGCCAGCAGCAAATCACCGAACGCGACACGCCGAACTTGGCGCCGATCGTCAACGAGCTGCCGGGCATCAACATCTTGCACAGCGCCTCGAACCCGAACCAAGACTTCATCGTCCACGGGTTCCAGCAAGAAGTCAAAGATGAACTCGACGGTCATCCCGTTTCCTCGGGCACCAGCGGGACGTTCCTCACGCAGTTCATGCAAGCCGGCATCTTCGGCGGCGTCGACGTGGCGGAAGGCTTCGGCCTCAACGGTCCGACGGCGGGTCAATCCGGTGTCGCCACGGTAAACTTGCGTACGCCGGATTTCACGGCGAAAGATAGCGCGTTCTTGCAGGGCGGTCTCGACAGCTACAACGGCTCGTTCTACAACCTGCTCGTCGACAAGAACTTCGGCTACAACGACAAATTCTCGGTGATTCTCGGCCGCTCGATTACCGGCTATTCGGGACCGACGGCGGGCTATCAAGCCAACGCCATCGCCTCGGGCGGTGCGGCGATCGTGAACAGCAGCACCTTTCAGGCACCGTATCTCGGCGGCAACCTGATCGAGTTCCAAGGCGACTTCAGCAACGCGTACAATCTGACGGCGGAGCTCGCGAAGCTTCGCTACAAGTTCTCGGACGCGACGTCGCTCGCACTCGAGTACGTCGGTTTCTACGGCCGCTGGGATCCGCAAGGCGGCGCGTACGGACAGTTCGAGGGCTTCGGCACCGTGCCGCAGTGCTTGAACGGCACGGCCCCCGTCGCGCAAGGCGCGGCCGGCTGTACCGTGACCTCGAAATACAACGCACCATCGGCCGACGGTCTCATCGGCCAGACCAACGTTCCGTACTATACGTTCTATCCCGGGTCGGACGTGCGCCAGACGCAGCCGAACTTCAACGCCGAGTTCAAGACGACGTACAAGGACGACACGATCCTGTTCCGTCCGTATGCCGCTACGATCCGTCGTTTGATCGACGGTTCGAACGAGAGCGGAACGCCCGGCGATGCCGGCTCGTGGTACGAAGTCACGAACCCGGCCAATTGTACGGTACAATTCACGCCGGCCTCGACCGCCAACGGCGGTGCCTCCGGGCCGTGTTACTTGGCCAACGAAGCCGCCAACGGCCCCGGCTACGTGACGAACCCGACGGTTCCCCATTCCTTCGCGACGGAACCGATCACGGCGCTGCCCGCCGGTCAGTGTACGCCGACCAATCCGTGCTACACGAACGCAACGAATCAAGATAACCAAGGCATCTACGGCTTTGGCTCGCCGTATACGACGCTCGAAATCGACAAGCTGGCCGGTTACACGTTCTCGTATATCCATCCAGTCGGCGCGAACATCTACAACGTCAGCCTCGATCACTACTACGATGACGCACAGTCCTTCGTGAACGACTTCTCGTCGCTCATCCCGGGTTGCCAGTTCATCGCTTCGGGTAGCGCGCTTCCGATCGCCACCGCGAATCCCGCGGTCGGCAGCGGTACCCCGAAAATCGGCGGCATCGGCTCGCAAGCCTCGTGCCCCGGCATCTCGTACTTGAACAGCTCGAACGTTCCGACCCTCGGCTACAAACCGTCGCCGATCTCGGTTCCCGAAACGTTCTCCTCGATCACCGATATTTCGGTGACGGGCCAGTTCCAGCTGCGCAACAATCTCGAGTTCGACTTGGGCAACTACTTCACGCACTACCTGATCAACGGTCAGCAAATCAATCCGAAATTGATCGCGGAGTACGAAGCCGCCGGTGTCAACCCGGCCTATATCCCGGTTCCGGCCGGTCTCTCGGGGATCCAAAACTCGGCGAGCCATTACGATCCGCATCTCGCGTTCGTGTTCCGGCCGTCGCGCGATCTCTCGCTTCGCCTCAACGGCGGTTCATCGATTTCGATCCCGTACGCGAGCCAGGTGTCGGGTTTCACCCAGGCGCAACAGGGTGCGGCATCGACCACGATCACGCAGCCGAACGCGAACCTGCTGCCGGAAGAACTCGTCGGCGAAGATTTCGGCATCGACTATCGCTTCCACAACGGCACGATCTTCTCGACCGACTTCTACTACACCATCGATCACAATCCGTGGATCGCATCCAAGATCGTGCTCGCGAACGGTCCGTTGCCCGGTCTCGAACAGACGCAAGTCACCTACGGTTCGCAGCAGCTCAACGGTGCGCAGAAGAATTCCGAAGGCGTTGACTTCCAGCTCACCGACGAACCGAGCATGGGCTTCGGCTACCGTCTCATGACCTCGCTCGACCGGGCCTATTATCTCAACATGCCGGCCACGCTGTTCTCCGCCCCTCCACCGGGCGTGACACCGGCGTATCAGGCCTACTACAACGGTGCGCAAGTCGGCGGCATTCCGTATCTCCGCGGTTACGCGGAGGTCCAGTACGCCGGCGTGAAGCGCCTGCTGCTCCGCATCGGCATGGACTACGAAGGCTCGAACAACGAGTACAACGCTCCCGCGTTCGTGTTCTTCGATGCCGGCGCGCGGTTCAATGTCGGCAACGGCTTCAGCCTCCAGGCGACCGGTGAAAACATCACCAACGTCAACTGGAACTCGAACCTCGGCGCCGGACTCTACGACCAGGGCGTCGTGCCGGTCGGTGCCTACGCAAATAGCACCGGCTATGTCTACGGTGCATCGGCCGGCACCTTCGGTGTCGTCCAGCCGGGCTTCCGCACGTTCCGCTTCTCCGTGGTGAAGCGCCTCTAGGCGCCAACCGCCCGAAGCACCGAACCGCCCGCCGTCGATGACGGCGGGCGGTTCTTTTTTCCCCAAGGCGCTTGACTCATTCTGTCGGAAATCCATACTCTTGAAGCAGAAAAAGCGTCGTCAGCGAGAAGGGTCAAGTTACGATTCCCAAACCGCTGCGCGACCGTTTGGGATTTCGCCGGGGAACGGATCTCGAGTTCGTCATCGTGGCGATTCGGGCGTCAGCAGCGCTCGGATCGCTGATCGATTGTGCGGTCGTCTGGGCGGAGATCTCGAGATCCTCGGAGATACCGCATGAAGTACTGGCTCTTCAAGAGCGAACCGGACACGTTCTCGATCGACGACCTCGAGCGCGACGGCACGACAGAGTGGTCCGGCGTTCGGAACTTTCAGGCCCGCAACACGATGAAAGAGATGGCCGTCGGCGATCTCGGATTTTTCTATCATTCGAGTTGCAAGCCGCCGGGCATCGCCGGCGTCGTGCGCGTGAGTACGGCCGCACATCCGGATTCGACCCAATTCGACCCGAAAAGCGAATATCACGACGGGTCCTCGAAAAAGAGCGATCCGAAGTGGTGGTGCGTCGATGTCACATACGTCGCGACCGCCCCGCGCTTCGTCCCCCTCGACGAACTGCGCACGATGGACGAGCTCGTGGACATGCCGCTGCTCCGGCGGGGCCAACGCCTCTCGGTTCAGCCGGTGAGCGTACGCGAATGGAAAGCGATCATCAAGGCAACCGGCATCGAACCAAACGTGAGAACGTAATCGCTTTGCAATGCGATCCGGACAGCCGCGTACGGCCCGAATGCGCCCTCAGCCAGCAAGATCCGGCCGAATGGTCTGAGCTGCCACGCCGTAATCCTGACCTACCACGATGTCATCCTGACAGTGCGGTGGGGCGGGGTCGCGCATGTGCGCTACACGGTCTGGTAGCGTTTGAGGAAGATGGATTGCGCGTCGACGCGGCTTTCGCCGGGGAGGACGCCGCGGCGCTCGTAGCTGCCGTCGGAGCGGAGGACGCGGGATTTCACGTTGTCGCGTTCCATGACGTCGAGGATGTCCGCGCAGATCGTATCGCCGATCGCCGGATCGAGCACCGGGACGACCGTTTCGACGCGGCGGTCGAGGTTGCGGCCCATCCAATCGGCGCTGCCGATATAGACCTCGCGCTCGCCGGCGTTTGCGAAGACGAACACGCGCGAGTGCTCGAGGAAGCGGCCGACGATGCTCTTCACCGTGATCGTCTCGGAGATGCCCGGGATACCGGGGCGCAGCACGCACATGCCGCGCACGATGAGGTGAATCGGCACGCCGGCCTGCGATGCGCGATAGAGGGCGGAAACGATCCCGGCATCCGTGATCGCGTTGAGTTTGGCGGTGATCCCCGACGGACGACCCGCGCGCGCATGCTCGGTCTCGCGGTTGATGAGTTCCTCGAACCCAAGGCGCAGGCCGATCGGCGCGACCAGCAACTCTTCGTAGGTATCGGTCTTCGAGAAGCCGGTTAGCGAATTGAAGAGCTGCGTCACGTCGCTGCCGAGCACGGGGCGGCACGTGAAGAGGCTCATATCGGTGTAGATTTTCGCGGTACGGTCGTTGTAGTTCCCGGTGCCGAAGTGCATGTAGCGGCGGATGCCTTCGGGCTCGTTGCGCACGACGAGGATGACCTTGGCGTGGGTCTTGAGGCCGGCGAGCCCGTAGATCACGTGGGCGCCGACGCGTTCCAGATTGCGCGCCCAGTGGATGTTGTTCTCTTCATCGAAGCGCGCTTTGAGTTCGATGAGCGTCGCGACTTGTTTGCCGTTTTCGGCCGCATCGATCAGCGCCGCGACGACGGGCGAATTGCCGGAGGTGCGGTAGAGGGTCTGCTTGATCGCCAGCACGTCCGGGTCGCTCGCCGCCTGTTGCACGAACTGCACGACCGGGTCGAACGATTCGTACGGATGATGCAGCAGAATGTCGCCGTCGCGGATCGCCGCGAAGATATCCGGCTGGCCGATCAGGCGCTTCGGAATCGCCGGCGTGAACGGCGGGTCGTGCAGCCCCGGCTCGTCGATGTTGACGATCTGCCAGAGATCCGAGGTGCCGAGCATCGCGTCGATCGCATAGCAATCGCCCTCACCGAGCGAGAGTGCTTCGAGCAGCCGCTCGCGCAGCGCATCGGGCATCCCGGCTTCCACTTCGAGCCGCACCGGCTCGCCGAAGCGGCGCTTGCGGAGTTCCGATTCGATCGCGCGCAAGAGATCGTCGGCCTCGTCCTCTTGCAGATCGAGATCGGCGTCGCGCGTGACCCGAAAGCCGTAGGCGGCTTTGACGCGCATCCCCGGAAAGAGCGCCGCGAGGTTGTTCGCGATGAGGTCTTCGAGTTTGACGAACCAGCGCTGACCCGTCGGCGCCGATTCGATCGGCACGAAGCGGGGCAGACTCTGCGGAACTTTGACGCGCGCAAGGAACGCTTGCGGCGCGTCGCCGAGCGGCTGCGGATCTTCGAGTTCGACCGCAAGCGACAGCGAAAGATTGGAGATGTACGGGAACGGATGCCCCTTGTCGATCGCCAGCGGCGTGAGCACCGGAAAGACGCGCTCCTCGAACGTATTCTGCAGCGCGACGCGCGTCGGCGTATCGAGCAACTCGTACGGCAGGATGCGAATGCCGTGCCGTTCGAGCGCCGGCAAGATTTGATCCTCGAGACAGATCGCATAGCGCTCGAGCGAACTGCGCAGCCGGCCCCAAATCGCCCGCAGTTGTTCCTCGGGCAGCATGCCGTCGTCGGAGCGCTTGTGCACCTCGGCCTCGACTTGCTGCTTGAGACCGGCAACGCGAATCATGAAGTACTCGTCCAGATTCGTGCCGTAGATCGCAATGAATTTCAGCCGCTCGAGCAGCGGATTGCGCTCATCGAGCGCTTCTTCGAGCACCCGGTCGTTGAACTCGAGCCACGTCAGCTCGCGGCTGATGTAGAGGCTGGGATCGTCGAGCGCCAGGCCCGGCCCCAATACAGCCGGACGGAGGTCGGCCTCGGGTTGCGAACCTGCAATCATCGTATGGGCACCTTCGACCCATGATCGCCGACTTCTTCGCGCACGTGCTCGCTCACATCGAACTCAGCGCGGCGTCGCTGGCCGCTGCCATCGTCCTGGGAATTCCGCTCGCGGGACTCGTGGCCGACCGGCCCGCGGCGCGCGCGCTCGCGCTCGGCCTGGCAGGCGGGCTGCGCGTGATTCCGTCGCTCGCGATCTTGACCTTGGCGTTGCCGCTGCTCGGCCTGGGCTTCGCGCCGGCGCTGCTCGCGCTGGTCGTGCTTGCGCTACCGCCGATCGTCATCAACGCGGAGATCGGGTTGCGAACGGTCCCCGCGACGGTGCTCGAAGCCGCGGCCGGCAGCGGCATGACGACGGTACAGATCGGGCGCCGCGTGCGTTGGCCGCTCGCGCTCCCCGTCGTCGCCGTCGGCGTGCGCACGGCTGCTGTCGAAGTGATCGCCTCGGCGACGCTGGCATCGTTCATCGGCGCCGGCGGCCTCGGCGACTACATCATCGACGGCCTGGCGACCAACGATCTCGGCGAACTCTTCCTCGGCGCGGGGACGGTGGCGCTGCTCGCGATCGCCGTCGACCAGCTCCTCGCGCGCGTCGAACGCCGCCTGGTACGGGCGCAGTGACCCTCTCGCGCGGGGCGGCCCTGGCGTGCCTTGCGGCGCTGCCGCTGGCCGCCTGCGGGCACGGGGACGCCGTCGCGGTGGGCTCCAAGGACTTCACCGAGGCGATCATCATCGGCGAACTCTACGCCCAGGCGCTCGAGGCGGCGGGGCTGCGCGTCGAACGGCGGCTCTCGCTCGGCGGCAGCAACATCGCGATGGCGGCGCTACAGCGCGGCGGGATCGACCTCTACCCCGAGTACACGGGGACCGGTCTCGTGGACATCCTGCACCTGCCCTCGGACGGGAGCGAAGCCCGCGCCTACGACACGGTCAAAGGCGCCTATCGCCGGCGCTACGATCTCGTCTGGCTCGCGCGCACGCCGATGAGCGACACGCAGGCCATCGCGTGCACGCAAGCCACGGCGCAGCGCTACAACTTGCGCACGCTGAGCGATGTTGCGACGCGCGCGCCCGAGTTGCGTATCGGCGCGGTCCCCGAATTCGTGAAGCGCGCCGACGGCCTCCCCGGCCTGCAGCGCGTCTACGGCGGGTTTCACTTCAAGGAGGTACGCCTGGTGGATTTCGGCCTGAAATACGCGGCGCTTTTGCACGGTGACATCGACGTCGTCGTCGCCTTTTCCACCGACGGTGCGATCGCGGCCGACCAGCTCGTGCTGCTGGCCGACGACAAGCATCTTTTCCCGGCCGATAATTGCGCCCCGGTCGCGCGGCCCGATGCGCTCGCCCGTCATCCGCAGATCGCGCCGGCGCTCGATGCGCTCTCGGCCCATATCACGACCGCAGCGATGCGCGCGCTCAACCTCCAAGTCGACGGCCCCGAGAAGCGCGAACCCGAAGACGTCGCGCGCGATTTCCTTGCGAGCATCCACCGTGGCTGAAGGCGGCGCGCCGGTCACGCTGCGCGGGGTACGCGTCCGCTATCCGGATGCCGCCGCGGATGCGGTTGCGGGCGTCGATCTCGAAATCGCGGCGGGCGAGTTCATCGTGCTGCTCGGCCCATCCGGCTGCGGGAAGAGCACGCTCGTGCGCACGATCAACCGGCTCATCGAGCCGACCGCCGGTTCGATCGATATCGACGGCACCGATGCGCGCGCCGCGAACGCCGTCGTGCTGCGGCGCGGGATCGGCTATGTGATTCAGGCCGTCGGACTCTTCCCGCACTACACGGTCGCCGAGAACATCGCCGTGGTGCCCGCGCTGCTCGGTTGGGATGCGGAACGCACCGCGAAGCGCGTCGATGCGTTGCTTTCGCTCGTGGCACTCGATCCGGCGCGCTACCGCGACCGCAAGCCGCGCGAACTCTCGGGCGGCGAGGCGCAGCGCGTCGGCGTCGCGCGGGCGCTCGCGGCCGAGCCGCGCGTGCTGCTGATGGACGAACCGTTCGCCGCCGTCGATGCGATCGTGCGCGCGTCGCTGCAGACCGAGATCGCGCGCGTCCATCGCGAACTCGGCACGACGGTCGTGTTCGTGACGCACGACGTCGATGAAGCGCTGCGGCTCGCCGACCGCATCGTCGTCATGAACGCGGGCCACATCGTGCAGGTGGCGACGCCGGCGGCTCTGCTCGAGCAACCCGCGGACGATTTCGTGCGCCGGCTCGTCGGCGTCGATCCCGAAACGCGCCGGCTCGTCACCGAACGTCCGCTACTCGAAACGCCTGCCGAGGCGGACCGCACACCGTGAGCGCGCTGCACTATATCCTCACGCATCTGAACGTCGTCGGGCGCTATACGCTCGAACACATCGTTCTGGTCGGCGTCTCGCTTGCGATCGCGATCGCGATCGCGTATCCGCTCGGCATCATCGCCTTTCGCAAACCGCGCCTGGGCGTCTGGATCGCCGGCACGACCGGCGTGCTGTATACGATTCCGAGTCTTGCGCTGCTCGCGATTCTCGTCGTCACGATCGGGCTCGGGTTCACGACCGCCGTCATCGCGCTCGTCCTCTACGCGCAGATGGTCCTCGTGCGCAGCGTCGTCACCGGTCTGCGCGGCGTCGACCCCGGCATCCGCGACGCGGCGCGCGGGCTCGGCTTCACGCCCTGGCAATCGCTCCTGCGGGTCGAAGTACCGGCGGCGTTACCGGTGCTCATCGGCGGCGTGCGGGTCGCGGCGGTGACGCTCATCGCGCTCGCCACGCTCGGCGCCTGGATCGACGCAGGCGGACTCGGCGTCCTGCTCTTCGAGGGCATCCACGCCGACGACCCCGACCGCATCATCGCCGGCGCTCTCGCCGCCGCCCTCCTCGCGATTCTCGTCGACGTCATCCTGCGCCGCGTCGAAGCGACCGTTTCATCGTGAGCAGCCACCCGGTCATGCTGAGCGGAGTCGAAGGGCTCAGGATGACGCGGAAGCTAGCGGACCGTTACCAGACTGAGCGCGTATCGCCCCGCAGCGTCGGTGACGGTGCGAATCTCTTCGTATCCGCAGCGGCCGACGAGCGCGATCAGTTCGTCGGGCGTGAATTTGTAGGACGATTCGGTGTGGATGCGTTCACCCGCAGCGAGCGGCACGTCGATTTCTGCTCCGCCGATGTGCACGGTCTGCGCGCGCTCACTGATGAGAAACGAGTCGACCGCGCCTCGCACCGGATCGTAGGCGGCGCGAAACGTGAACGCGGAGAGCTCGAAATCGGCATCGAGTTCGCGATTCATCCGCGCCAGCAGGTTCTTGTTGAACGCTGCGGTCACGCCGGTCGGATCGTCGTAGGCGAGTTCGAGAATCGAGGGGTCCTTCTTGAGGTCGTAGCCGAGCAGCAGTCCGTCGCCGGGGTGCAGCGATCCGGCCAAGAGTTCGAGCAGCCGGCGCGCCTCGGCAGGCTCGAAGTTGCCGACATTCGAGCCCAGATACAAGGCCAGGACGCGGCCGGAGGTCTGCAGCCGCCGTTCGCGCAGGAGGGCGAAATAGTCGCTTGCGTAGGCGCTGATGCGCAAGCGGTCGTACGCTCCGACCAGGGCCAGCGACGACTCGGTCAAGGCGTCGGCCGAAATATCGATCGGGTGGAAGACGAGCGCGGATTGCCGCGCAAGGATCGCGTCGATGATCAGGCGCGTCTTGTTGGCGCTCCCCGAGCCGAGTTCGACCAGTTCGAGCGGCTCGTCGAACGCCGCGACGATCTGGCCGCCGTAGGACAGGAGCAAATCCCGCTCGACCCGCGTCAGATAATATTCGGGGAGGCGCGTGATGGCCTCGAACAGACACGAACCCAAATCATCGTAGAAATATTTGGCCGAAAGACGATACGGTCGCGCCCCGAGACCCGCGCGAACGTCCTCGGCGAAGGTCGCCTGGCGCGCGGGAGTGGGATCACGATGAAGCGCGAAGCGCTCCCAGGTTTGCGGCGAGGTCGTCCACGTCATCGAATCAGCCCTTACCCCGCTTCGCATCATTCGATTCTAGGAGGAACGCGTGTACTCTCAATCCCTCACCATTACCGTGGACGGCAATCCGATGCCGTGCTATCTGGCACGCCCCGACGGGGACGAGCCGAAGCCCGCAGTGATCGTGCTCCAAGAAATCTTCGGCGTCAATACCGAGGTCAAGCGGATCACGGATTTGGTCGCCTCGGCGGGCTACGTCGGCCTAGCGATCAACTACTACCACCGCACGCACCCCGACCTCAACGAACCCTATAACGAGCAAGGGTTGCAGAATGGATTTGCGGCTGCCGGCGCCGTGACCAAAGCCGGCCTGCGGTCCGACGTGAAGGCCGCGATCGAGTGGCTCAACGCGCAGGAGTACGTTCACACCAACCGGATCGCGACCTGGGGCTTCTGCTTCGGCGGTACGGTCGCATTCGTGACCGCGACGCTCGATGGGCTGTGTGCGGCCGTTTCGTTCTACGGCGGCCATATCGCGCAGCCGCTGCCCGACGGCGAAGCCGCGCCGATCGACGAGGCGGCCCAAATCCAGGCGCCGCTGCTGCTTGCGTTCGGCGGGAAAGACGACTACATCCCGGCCGAAGCGGTGGAGAAGATTCGGGAAGCGCTTACGGCGGCAGGGAAACGCTTCGAGATTCAGGTTTATCCCGATCAAGGGCACGCGTTCTTTCGCGATTCGTCCGACGCGCTCGACTCGAGCAAGGACGTGGCCGATGCGTGGGATCTCGTCCAATCGTTTTTGACGGAGCACTTCAAGTAAGGAGCCCAGGCCTATGATTCGCGGTGAAGTAACGATCGGGTCGCCGGTGGGTCCGATGCCGGCGTATGTCGCTCGCCCCGATTCGGGCGAGCATCCCGCGGTCATCATGCTCGAGGGCGTCTACGGGTACGACTCCGAGATCCAACGTATGACGGATCTCGTCGCGAGCGCCGGCTACGTCGGAATCGCGATCGACTACTTCCGTGGCAAATCGGCGGCCGAGGGTTTCAAGAGCGCCGATGTCCTCACCGACATCGGCGCCACCCGCGACTGGATCAACGAGCAGCCGTTCGCGGATCACAATCACATCGCGACGTGGGGTTTCGGGATCGGCGGCTCGGCCGCGTTCATGTCCGCCTCACTACCCGGTTTCTCGGCCGCGATTTCGTTCTACGGCCAGTCCATCGCGAAAGCGTTACCCGACGGTTCCGATGCGCCGATCCGCCACGCCGAAGAAATCCGCACGCCGCTCCTCTTGATGTTCGGCGGTCGCGACGAACTGATCACGCACGACGACATCGATCGAATCAAATCACGCCTCGATGCGGCGCACAAGAAATACGAAGTGGAGATCTACGCAAACGTCGGACACTCGTTCTTCCGCGAAGATCTCGACACGATCGCCGCACGCGAAATCGCCGACGCCTGGGACCGCGTGCAAGCCTTTCTCTCACGTGCATTCGATTAGCTCGTAGCACGTCTAGCTTAGCACGGCCAGCTCTAGCACCTCTAGCTCTTAGCACGGCCAGCTCTAGCACCTCTAGCTCTTAGCACGTCTAGCTCTTAGCACGTCATGAGATTCTAGAAAGTCATCCGACGCCAGAATGTCATCCTGAGCCTGTCGAAGGATGGGCAAGCTACTCACGGTCATCTCATGCCCATCCTTCGACAGGCTCAGGATGACACGGTGGCAGGTCACGATGACACGGTGGCTGCTCACGATGACACGGTGGCTGCTCACGATGACACGGTGGCATGTCACGATGACACGGTAGCT
>Ga0116228_10003385_pt1 | contig 14003 bp, 4 predicted proteins | sample S1TSphfallax_2_FD_89694 | JGI IMG/M metagenome (GOLD analysis project Ga0116228, IMG submission 89694) | Host-associated microbial communities from peat moss isolated from Minnesota, USA - S1T2_Fc - Sphagnum fallax MG | ecosystem: Host-associated > Plants > Peat moss > Unclassified | place: USA... | reverse complement strand
GTCCCCATTCATGGACCACCACATTTGATGTCTCATTCAACAAGATTTGATAAATATTGAATATGTTATTGATGTAAATAATATAAGGATCATTGTACCAATAATAGAAATATAATTAACATAAATTTATAATAGCAAAATCACACACAAAACATTAATAGGATTGTGATAATTTGATCAACTTGTTTAGCCCTTCAAACATGTGCATGATATAATAAAACCCCATCATTATCCCCAAGTTGAAAAAATAAAATAAATTATGAGCAACTTATGCAATAGTGTCAACATATCAATGTTTTTTAAAAACCCATTTTTGGGGTTAAGAGTAGCATTAAAATCCAATGGGTTTTGATGTTCCTTGGAATCCATGTCTAGCCCTTTATTTCCATGATGTTGGCCAATTCAACAAACTCTTGTGTGTCTTTTGGGATTAATGATAAAGTACACACACAAATTTTGTAGCATCTTTCAATTAAGATCATTAGTCATGTTAAAAAACAATGTTATGAAACAACAACTAAGGTCAATGACGAGCTTGACAAGAAATTTCTTGCCCAAGATGTGATGGATGCATTAGGTGTGGTTGCATGTGAGGTGACCTTCCCTATTTATATGGCTCTCTTGAAAGGATTTATTTTGAATCCATACAACTTGGATCCACCCAAACATGGATCCCCACAATATCAGATGTGAATATTTTGGATTTGTAATTTTTTTTTAAAGATCACAATGATGTCCAATGTTTAATGGGCCATGGACCAAGCCATGAATTTCAATTCACTATCTAGACTTTGGAATAATATTCCTTCCAATGTGTTATTATGTGCATAACTCTTTGAGTTCACGAAAATTACAAAGTTGACCATCATGGTTCACATTATGGGATTTGTGGAAGACGAAAGAGTTTTTTCAACCTGATATTCATGAAGACAAGATTGTGGAATTAGCTTTGTGAACATTTGGATTTGGTGGTTCATACAGTGCCCACATTTTTTGGCGTATAATAAACATCTTTGATTACACTAAGATGTAGATGAAAGGAAGTTTCAAGGTTAAGGCCCAACTAGTATTAAGGGTAGACCACCCCAAATGCATCCATCAATTCATGAGGAAGGAAATGGCCATTAAGTTTAGAGATCAACTTTTCAATTACAAATGCACACATAAATTTCCTCTCTACCATTGGCTTGGTGTAAATAATTTGAATTACAAAAAAAACTTTAAAAGTGGTATGATTTTTCTACCTTGCTCAAATGTGTTGCCCCCTAATTCAAACACCAAGTAATCAATTTCAATATTCAAATATGTGATCCATCTCATGGAGATAATATCATCAATGCTTTTCACTAACCCATTAAAATGCTTGAAAATATTTCCCTTGAACTTGAAAGACTAATCAGAATACATCTAAAACAAATCTTCCTTATAAAAGGAAATTGTAGTATTGAAATCAAGTGCACAAAAAGATCCCAAAGTTGGGCAAATTTGACAAAGGAGTGCACAACAATCAATATAAGCAATAGCCAAGCCAAGCCAATCATCACTTGGACATCATAGAGTTGATCCAAATTGTTTGTTGCTCAAGCCACAATTGTTGAATCAATGCTCATTTTATCAACAAAAGGCAACATTTTTTAAAGCACATGTTTCAATAAACTCAACATACCGATCCATCAAGTCTTTATGTTACAAAGTAGTTTATTACCTTTGTTTACATGCTTCGAGCCATTTTAACAAACTTTAGGTGGTGCTTTGGAAACTTGTAGAAAAATGTGCAAGTCTTTTAAGCATGCCACCATATAGACAAAAAAGCCCAAACTACCAAATTGGTCTTATGTGTTATACAATGGATCCCTATCAAGAAAGTAGCCACAAACTTAGCTACTTGAATAACAAATTTGCTAGTTATCAAAATTTAATTGTGAACATGCTCAACAATCTTCCGCATGTTTATGTTGCTCCAATGCCTATTGGATTGTTTTGCAACCTCAAAAATTAAACAAGGGTATGTAATTTTCATAGTCAATTATCGGTTTCCCTTTATCGAGTAACATAAAATATTTATGTAAATTGTATCACCTTTTTTTGTTGTCTTGTTCACCTCCACTTTGAACCTAAATAAAAAGTAGAAGGCTAATTCATGGATACATATGTTGTCTCATTTTTGGCACGACCACACTTGGGATCCATAACCTTTGTTCATTTTTCATTTTCCTCACAAGCTTTTCAATTGAATCCCACTCGGGGACTAATTTTTTCTCCTTGCATAAACTATTATCAAATTGCCAACAACATATTCAAACACAATTTCAACCCAAGGAATTTCCATGAACCGCACATCTTGGACAATGTTTACTTTCTTAGGTTTAGGTTCTTTTGGGCAATGGTAGGAGTGGCATTTGAATCTAAATGGACATATTTAGGCATGTACACATGAGGGCTAAAGGTAGCAAACAAAACATATCCATCTCAATACAAAAAGGAGTAGGTTCAAGAGTTTGTGCAAGACAATGTCAAAAGCCCCCTTGCTTTCTTGATTCTACTTTAAGGTGATTTTAAGTCTTAGATTGGCCAAACTTCTCTCAAAAAATGTCAAAACTTATTAATGTTTATAGGTAGGTTGATCTTGGGTGTCACCCAAAAGCTCTCAAATGATGAATATGGTGGATAGTAACTTGCAAGTTGCAATTAATTGACCCCATAATTCTAACTTTACACATACATTAAACATTCCACTCCACCAAACCAAAACTATACATGATGGTGTGGCCAACAAAAGAAAATATGCAAATGCAATAAATACAAATTTGAACAAAAAACTCTTGATTCTCATGAACCTCAAGCTCCAAGTTCCCACTCCAAAGCAAATTCAATTATAAGTACACAAAAAAACAAAGGTAGAATTGAAATATGTAAAGGTTCAAGGAAGAACTCAACTTTTAACAATGTTCATTGTTGATGTTAGAATGCATTGTGCCAATATGTGATTCACGAATGTGCACTTGTGGTATGTAATTATCAATGTGCACAAATTAACAACTTTGAGGCTTGAGCTTCAAGTATCAATTGAATCCCAATTGAATGCACGGTTCTAGTTTTGATGTTTGACTTTCAAGCACCAACTAGTAAAAAATATAGATTCATGAATATTGCAATATTCATTGTACATTGTTGCCAATTGAATGCACCAACAATCAACCACACCCAAACCATTAATCAATTATTTGAATCCAAACAATAATTCATGATTCACAAATCACATCTAACTTTTAATTTCCAAGATCTTGCAAATTGTGACTCGCCTTAAAAAGAATTTGAATGAATATTCAATAAGAGTTAAAAATTTTGAGGAACAAATAAAAAATAACTAGGTTACAAGTTATTTACATGTAACAAGTTTGAGGCTAAACGTAGCAAGCTTGAGCCTTGAGATAAGTTGTAACAAAATAGAACTTCGACGTTGGGTGATGGGCATTGAGAGAATAACTCAAATAATGAGCAATGAAAACTCAAAGACAAGAATCAATCACCCATGATCACATTGTAGGTACCTACAAGATGATTTTGTTGTGACATAAAGTAAGGGTTGTAACTTGTGAATGACTTCAACCAAGTTGAGAGTAATGGAGAATGACCAATTGCCAAAATGCATTGAAGTTGTGAGGTGAAGAGGGCATCCAAGGAAAGGGTCACCCTCCAAAACAAATGGCTAGGTGTTCACCATCTAATGACTTTGCAATTAACATAAGCCATTGATGGTGATTTGGACAAGTTGTCAAGGCAATCCCTGTGCAACAAGTGGCTGCCCTAGATCCTCATGATGGCGAGATCTTGCCCTAATGTGACTCAGGAGAGCTCTCCAGTGAAAATGACATTTTAAAAAAACCCTAATTTTGGGTATAATTTTTGTGGACCCCTTTTTGATGTGGAGAAAGGTGAAATTTCGCCCCCCAAAAAAACATTTGGTTCACTCTGGTAGATTTTTTAAAAAAATTTGAAGGATGTAAGTTTTGATTTATATAGTGAGCTCCAAGAGGTACGTCATTCCACACAGTACAGAGGGGGGTGGTGAGCCAGGGTACTACTGACTCACGTAACTTAAGGATCCCAGAAACAAGGGAAAGGGAGGAAGAGCTGCATTTGGCACAGAAGCAACCACCACCCACAATCGAGCAAGTGATTAACCCCAGTGACAAAGTCATGCTACTGGAAGCTCAGCTGACTTATTGCAGCTCACTAATAAGGTCATTCCCAAGTACTAGTGTGTTCCAGACTGAATTGTAATCTCCCAGATGTTGAATAAACCCAATTTCAGAAATTATGTGCACTGAACAGAGAATCATTTAGGGCTCTGTGACAATTTGTTGTGTAGAAAGAGTTAGTTTCTTCGAAGCTCGATGGCCAACCAGATTTACTCTACGAGCTTTCCTACTATTGGTGATCAATCTGACAGTGAGTGTGTCTGTGGGTTTTTGGGTTTAGGTCTACAACAGCTGTGTTGGCCCTATATTTGGCTGCAACTTTGGCCCAGAGGCTACTAAGCTGAATCAAGTTGGGTGCAGCTGTTGCTACTATCTAGGATGATGAAACCTTGCCAATCATATATAAACCAAAGCATCCAAAAAAGGGGGAATACAAGGGACAAAAGGGAAGGACCCATGTCCAAGAAGACAAAAGAATCACCTAAGAGGTAGAACCACAAGGGGGACATCAAGTTCTTGAACCCCCTCTTGTTGCTAGAAGCATATCAAATAAGGAAAAGAGAGGACCTAGCATATCAAATAAAGAAAGGGGAAGACCTCCTGAAAGGACACCTAGCCTTGAAGAACCATTACCAACTGCAACAGCACGTCTCAATATAGAGATCGCTTGTGCATGTTGTAATGTCACTGACACCCTCGGCCTATAAAATGCCGCAAAACTGAGAGAGGAGGGCCTGGGTGGTGGTGTTGTTCTCAGCCAGTTTCTTGTCGATTTGGTACTGGATAACTGGATCTTGTTTGAATCATGTTTGCCTTATATTTGGCAGCAACTTTGGGGCTGTCAGGTTTGGTGAGCGGGCTGTCAGCTGCTATATAGCAAGAAGTTAGAACGGGTGTAATTCTCAGCCAGGTTTGGAATGGATTTATTGTCCCATGCCTTTTGTGTGAACAAACTTGTCAGATTGAAGTCAAAACTGCCAGGAGGCTAAAACCCCATGCCACCCCACAACCAAACTCACAGTTCAAATTGGTACCCAAACAGGGCCTTGGGTGAACCCGCACCCACTTTGGTACCATAGTACAAATCTCAAAATCTGTTTAAATTATTCCTAAGTATTACAAATATCTCATGCTTACACTAAATCAGGGTCTCTGAGTTCAAAACTAACATTTTGGGGGCTTAATTTGGCCACTAAAACCCTTGCTTAGACTAAATCAGGGTCTCTGGGCCCAAATCTAACATTTGTTGCGCTCAATATGCATGCCACTAACAGGCCTCATTCAAGAAGGTCAAGGTACCAGTGTGAGTGCTGGCTCACCCTGTGGAGGTACCCAGGGGTCCGTTTATCAGTTAACCTACAAATCATTCCAAGCATAGGTTGTTGTAACTTTCACTAATCAGGGTGGGGAATGTAACCTTCACATAGCCAACAACTGATGTGCAGGCCTGTAGCCTAGGATCGGTGGGCACCAGGGTTTTTTTTTCTTCTCAATCTTGTGACATTAGGACTATGCTGGCTATAGGTCAGGGAGAAAATTAGAGAAACTATGTATTTGCCACATGTGTCGGGTTTAAAGCGTGTTGCAACATATTTCCTAAAACCCCACTATATAATTGCAACGTGTGTCTGGTTTATAGTGGGTTGTGACATATTTCTAAAACCCCACTATATATATTTGCGCCATGAAAAAACCTAGGGTCTAAATATGGTGATATCAACTTTTGTTTTTTTCCTTCTCCCTCAAGATATGGCAACTGGGGGCCCCCAAAAATCCTTTGGACACGTCACAACCCGTTGTTCTTTGTTGCCAAGTGGCTAAGTTTTCTCACCCAAAAAAATATTGGTGGGAACTCATGAGGATTATTCTTGAAATAATGCTTTTCTAACACAAAGGTATATCACATGAAATACAATATCCCGTAACACACACCTTACAAAGGGGTGAAACCTTCATGACTTGCGTTAAGATTACCCACATGTCTAATCCTTGGTCTTTATGTGGGCTACACCAAAAAGGCCGCTTATCAAGCACACATATAGGCCTTGGATTAAGGGATCTTTCATAAAGTCCACATGAGCCAATTGAGCACTTTTACAACTAGAACATGGTTATTGTGCCTCCAGTTTCATTACACCCAAGTCCACACACAAGTCCTAATGCAAGATAATATAACATGAAAATAATTATGAACCTAATCCTCCAACTTTCAGCTCTCATCCTTTCCATTTAGGCTCAATAAGGAATTTCATTCATTATTTGAGGCTATTAAATTATGCTACATACCAGTCTTTTGGAATGTACATCCTTTCATGAATGAATTCTTATGTTATTTTGCATTTTCCTCCCTACTCCATTTTGTTTCCAGTACATACAAGGTCAAGCTAGTTGATATTATTCATGTCTAAATGTTCTCTTAACCCAAGCTAACTAAATAAAAGACAAGTTATCTATCTAATCCATATATGAGTCCAAAATAAGTCCTCAACTGAAAGATCCCAACTTGTAAAACCCATAAGTTAACTCTCTATTTATCACATTTTTTCCTTAGGCCATAATCAGTATTAACCATAAATTCTACCCTTGATAATTAGTCTTGGTGTGACATGCCCTAAATTACCGTGCTTTTCAATAGAGAGCCCATTGCAACCTTCTTTAAAGTGCCATAGTCGGCACTTTACTATGCAGCATATGTGTTTAAATCTTTTGCAACAAAAAACTTGCATGGAATTGTGTTTCATTGCATTACATGAATTGACAAAAGAAAATTGTGATATTTTATTGGAAGATAGAATACTTGAGCATAAGTGACAAGAATATTATTACCTTAGCTCATTTATGCACTCACTTTTTAGGACATTATTATGAAATAAAATATAATGGCAAAAGATTGGTATCAAAATGTAATTAGTTTCATTTAAATTATTTCTAACAAACATAAGAGGATTACTAAATGATAAGGTACCATCAATTTTGGAGTGTAAACAATTCTATTGATATTGCAAATGGTATTTGAAACCAAGATCAATAAATCTTGGATATAAATTATGAATAATTAGGGCTCATGACACATTTAAATAATTTATTTACCTAGGTTTGATTTAGCATTTTTTTTAAAAAGAAAAGAGGGTGAAATTTATTAAACAAGAAAAGGATTGGGGAACATGGTAAAAGATTTGACACAAAGAGTTCTCAGCAAATGTGATCCATGTAGCACCAAGATATTTGTTTTATTTTTAAGGACATTTAAGTAGTAGTGAATGTCAATCTAGCAAGTTTAACTTTGGTTATAATTGCATTTCAATAATGATTTAAAAATATTTTTCTTGGGTTGAAGGTTTGATAAGCAATCAAGATGAATGCAAGTTCAAGACACGGCAAGGGTCAAGGAGAATGCAACATTCAATGCAACAAAATGGATGTGTGTAGGTTTCAAAGAAGCACTTTTGAGGTTCTCAAAACAAATTCATAATTTTTGAAAGTTCTAAATGTTTGGAGTAGGATTTTAAATTTTTTAAAATTTTTTTAACTTGATGATTTTTAATAGCTAATTGGAAAGAGCTCCAAGAGAGGTCCAAGAATTTAGTCAAGTGAATTTTCAAGACAAGATTGTTTCCTAACCTGTAGAAAAATGTCTAAGGATTGTGGACAAAAACATTTCAATGACATAGCCCTAGGTATGTAAAGTGATATTAGTGGTAATTCTTGATTTTGAAACAAAATAATTTTGACTAAGCATGTCCATTAATTCCTTCTAACACCCTTGTGATACCTTAATTCCTTGTGAAAGATAAAGTAAAATACCTATGGAAACCTTGTGAAAATTTAATTTTATGGACATTAGTGAAGAAATATCATAGGGCGAAAGCATGCAAAAGAATATGAAAAAATAGTCTACAAATGTTTTTTTTTTTAAATTGTGACAAGTTGGTGATGCCTTATGAGATTGTCCTTTGAGTTATATAATGACATCAAATGTGATATGTTGAAGTTTTGAAAGTTTCAAAAGTTGTATCAACCTTTTAAAAAACCTTGCAAAATTTGCTAGTTGTTGACATTGTAAGGAAATAGAAAGTAGGTCAAAAAAATTGAATTTGGAAATTTCACTCATATGTTGCATTTTGAAAGGGTTTGGGGCATGATTTAATGAACTAAATGCATGCAATGCATTGTAGTATCATATTGAAAAATGTGTTTTAGACACCAAATATGAGTTTATGAAAAGAATATTTTTGAAGAGCTACGCATTGTCATAATCCAAAAAAATTAATTCCAAAAAATGTGTATCAAGGTGCATAATGGCTCAAACATTAGTAACACATCATGTGAATTGTTTGATTTGCAAAATGTGCAATATCAATCGGAGTAACAAACTTGCAATAAATTAATTAATTAATGAGAGTAATAACATACATTAAAAATTTGACCATATATGGTTTATTTAATGTGATAAATACATTCCAAAATTTATGGCATGACTAAAATGCCTAAAATGCAAAACAATTGAAATTTATTTTTACTTGTTGGTAGGGATGAATATTTCCTAGGGGGGACACTAGTTTTAAAAAGTAAAAAATATGTGAATAAAAATATAAGGTGCAATATATGGTTTTTGGGTAAAAAGTATAAGTTAAAATTAGATTTTAAATAGGATACATTTTATTCAAAAAATAATACTTATAATATAAGGTATGTAATAATATGTAATAATGGATTATAATTAATATAAGGTGGTTTTAATGTGTATATACTAAAAAAAATAGATAACAATAGGGTGATAAAAAATAAGCTGGACAATTATCTAATACTCCTCCTTAAAATGGTCATTTAACACATGTAGATCCTAAACTTTACATTAAGTGTCCCTCGTGGACCAATTGGTATACTTAGTATCTTTTTGTTGTTTATCTATAATGATCATTAATTTAAAATATTCAATGTAAAATAATTTTATATTAATGAATTTGTTATTATGTACATTCAACCTTAATAAGGTATGTTCATTGTTTAATTTGGCATGATTTCTCTCTTTTATGATATTAAAATGAATCAAGGTGGATGTAGGTAGCTTGGACCAATTTGGAAATAACATATTCCTTTTTTTTGCTACCTAGGTGTGATTCCAATTGTCACATTGTTTTGTGCAAATTAAAATTGTTAAATGGGACTCATTTTGAGGTTATTGATTTTGGTATGTACATAATGTTATTGAGTGGTATGAAAATTCATAAAATCACAAGAGTTATGGACTTTTAAAATTTGAAATTTAAGGTCTATAATGCTAGCAACAATTAAGTGGATGGACTTTGGTTTTGTTTCATGATGGACCTCAAAACTTTTTGAGGACTTTGTTTTAGTTAGAAAATGTAATAATCAAAGTAAGATTGAATTATTTTTTATTCATATCTAATGAATTTTATTACATGTGGACTTGAATTTGGTGATTTATTTTTATTTTTTTCAAAAGACCATTTCATTTTGAGAAAAAACTTGAATTAAGTGTAAATTTTGTGGTTATGTTTTCATCAATGAACTCCGCAAGGGTAAAAAATTAATGGATTTTTTTGGATTATATGAAAATTAAGGTGGATCATGTTTGGTGGATAAACCATTCCAAAAAATAATAATTTTAGTGTTAAATGTGGTTAAAACTCAAGTGTGAATTATGTGGTGAAATTTTGACAAATTTGATCCATTGAAAGAGCCATCCATCTAGACACTTCTTTAACACACATGCTACCCAACACAAAATCTAACAAAAAACGAATAAACTAGGGACTTTTGAAAGAATGTCATTCAAATGTCCACAATTATTTTTTGGTCAAGGGTTTTCTAATAAAGTCTTTGGATTGATATAGGTATATTTTTCTTTAATGTATCATATATTGAATCCCTATAACATGTTTGGGGGGAAATTAATAAACAAATATGGTTTTAAATGGAAGTGTAGGATGCCATAATTGCCCATACGTAATTACTTCAAAAATCCATTTCTATATGTTTGGTGTATATTTGTGGCATACATTTAAATTATGTATGTGTGCAACTTTATGTTGACAATGTAAAACCAATTGAAAAAAATGGCATATTGATGAACATAATTTCCCCTTTATCCCAATCATGATGAGCTAAAAAATGCACATTACATTCTAAATTCCACTATTAAAACTTTGAAAATTACCAATGATGTAACTTGATGTTTGTTTGAAGGTGTGATAATATGCATAATCACAACCAAACATTGCTCATATAAAAAATGTTTATTTAATATTATTTAAAACATTGAAATGCATCTTGAGCCTTAATGAAACCAATTGTTGCAACTCCATCATCCATAATTGGTTGGTAGCAAATTAGTAGTTGAAACATCCTTGGGTTTGTCAAATGGGTTCAATGGAAAAAACATGGGTTGGTCTTGGTTCAAGAAACAAAATGCAAAAAAAAAGAAAGAATGTCTTGGTTTTTTATAATTGAACAAAAAAGGTGAAAAAGTTTTGAAACAAAATTACTAAGACACATTGACTTATCAAGTCAAACCCCTCATGATTACCTCAAGATCTACACGATCAAACAATTAGATGATGGTTAGCACAATTTCAAGCCAATTCAACTTCATGGCTTCACATAAATTCACAATATTCATCACAATGCAAATGCATTGAAAAGAGCACAATGCTCCCTTTATGATATATTATTTAGATTGTCATGGGAATTATATTCAAATGGAATTTTTATGAAATGCCCCAAAACCATTTTGCCAAATTGAGACACATTCTATAATCTTGCAACTTTCGAGGTTCAAAACTCTTAGAAAACACATTGTATTTGAACATGTCAATACAAGTCATTGTGTAGCTCTTGAAGAAAAATGTTATATAGACTATTTTTCAACTCCCCATTCACACTTGCCAAAAACTTCACAGCACTTTTCCATGTCACACCCTTAATTAAAAACCACATCTACATGAATAATACAATTGATACAAGCAAACAAAAATTAAGTGAGACCTTTATTGTTGTATATGAAATCATCGTCGACATTTGTTTCCATCAACAAGTCTAGTTACATATATTGCCATAGTTGTCCTTTGTAAGTGGGTAAAGTCATTTGAGTGGTTTTAAAGCTATGAATAGCCATGTAATACAAATCTATTGTTATATTGTACCTACAATTGAATCAACATTTTTTTGCCAAATATTTATTTATTTTAGAAAAAATAGTTTGTAATTTCAAGTTTAATTTTCTAAAATTTTAAAAATTGAAAAATAAGTATGCAAAATACATCTAAAGTTGTGTATTTATAATAACAATGGTTGGGACAATAAACAAATATTCACAAATTGAAAGTTTAACTTTCAACAATTTCAACAAATAACAATAAAATTATCTTTTCTTTTGGCATGAGCTTTTGAAATTTTTATTTTATGTTGACTATCAATTATAGGTATGGTATATTTAATTGTTTAAAATTCAAATTTGTCATCTATAAGCAAGTAAAATAAGCAATTAAATTATACTCGTGGGTGTTTTATGATGGGTAGTATGTAGGTGGGTATTAGGTAGGTGATAACACATAAGTGTATTGTAAGAAGTTAAAATGGGTATGTAAGTTATTAAGAAGTAGGATAACCAAAATTGTGTGCAAACATTTAGTGGTTTAGAGCTTGATGAATTTCAAGACATGCACCCTTTATTGGCAATGTCCATAAAACAAATGTAGGCCTCCTGGGGCATATTTGTGTCACTTTGAATAGTTCAAAAAGCTCAAGAAATGAAGGAAATATGGCTATTTGAAGTTTGGGGGTGGGATATTTACATTTGAAAATAAAAATTTCAAAACACATGACAACCTATGAATGATGCATTTGCCACCTATAATAAAAAAATTGGATGTGCACAAATGGATGGCATCTCAAAATTGATGCCATAAAAATCAAACAAATTTTTATTTTTTTTATGATGTTCACATTTGTGTGTGCAATAGAGGTTTATTATAAACTTTGCATGGTTGAAAACCTATGGTCATGGGTGTTTGAGGGTTCCATGAACCCTAAACCCTTACACATTCATTAGTGGTGCCCATGGACCCTTCCAACATTTCATTTTGTTAAGTCATGCCCACTCCTTTTAGGTTTAAGGAAAATAGTTTCTTACAATTTCTTGTGAGCGGGCACAAGAATGAGTGGACCAATGGCCTACAAGAAATTACCACTTTTTTAGTCCAAAACAAGGGTTTTTTTGTGGGTTAAAGTGAATTACAAAGGTTTTACATTGGTTCCTTGGACATTTTTTCCATTTAATGTAAAGCCCATTTAAAGTCCCTTTTTTAAACACATGTGCACAAGAATAATTCAAAAACCTTTTTTTCTTAATATTTTATGGACTTTTGAAATAACCATTATTTTTAGCTTGTTTAAAAGTCCATTGGTAAAAGTTTACAAATGCCATCATGCAAAACTTTTCAAACCTAATTTTCTTAATATGTTATCTAACCAAAATCAAGTCCCTAACCAAAACATCAAAAATGATTTGACCATTTCAAAGCCCATATAAAAATTTGTTATCAAGATTACAACCCATAATGTTCAACTTTGAAAGTCCAATCTCTTACATTTTTGTTGACCCTGGATATTTAATAAATGTAATAAATACATATTCAAGTTGATATATTTAAATTTAATCCCTATAGTAATAAATTTTAAATTTACTTGTCAAACACGGTCATCAAACATTGCAAAAAAATTGTCATGTGATCCCATGTCGATACCTCAACCATCATCATCACCACTCACAACACTTAACATCTAAATACCTTGAATGGTACACCACATCCAAACCAAAAGACTAACTCACTTGCAACAACACAATAATTCAATCCCAAAACATAGAAAACCAAAACACTTGCATAACACAAAAAACTACAAAGTAAAAACTATGCTTTGGAATCTCAAATCACTAAGAGTGATTTGAGGTCACACAAGATGAGATTATATCCTATGACAAATATTCCAAACCATGTTCACACCTTAATTAATTCGAAATTAACCAATCAGCTTAATTAACCCAATTTATCCCTAATTAACTAAGACCTAACTGAGCAACTAAACTAATGCATTTGACATTTTCCAAAATGTCCAAAAATTGGTCCATTCATTCTTGCACCCACCATTGTCCATTCCTAGATGATCATGGTTTTATTCATGAAATTCATCATGATCTTGTGTTTTTTATGTGTTTCTTTATCTTGAAAGTTCGAAGCTCATGCGTTCTTAGTGGTGATTTAAACCTTTTCCATCTTTATATGTTTCTACAACGTATGTTCTTAACAACCTTAAACTTCATGTAGGTGACCCCCTCTTCTTGGTCCAAGTCCCCCACCACCTTTTTATGTTATTGGGAACAATCACATACACTTCCAACCTTGTTTTTTTGTTTGTTCAATGATATCTTCTTGCAAGTGTGAGCAATATTGGACAAGTTAAGAGGTAGGGTAACCAAGTTAGTGTGTACAAATATTCAACAGTTTAGAGCTTGGTGAATTTTATGAGAGGCATCCTTTGTTGTTGGTGTCCAAAGAAAAAAAGTAAACCTCCTTAAGGTGCACTTATGGCACTTTGAATCACAAATAAAACTTGAAAAATGAGAGAAATATGTTTATTTAAAGTTCAAGGGGGGGGGGGGGGGTGTTTTTGTGTTGTTGTATTTTATTTTTTTTTTTTTTGTTTTTTTGGGGTTTTTATTTTTTTTTTTTTTTGATCTTTTTTTTTTTTTTTTTTATTATATAAACATTTGAATTTTTT
>Ga0116228_10003384_pt1 | contig 14003 bp, 7 predicted proteins | sample S1TSphfallax_2_FD_89694 | JGI IMG/M metagenome (GOLD analysis project Ga0116228, IMG submission 89694) | Host-associated microbial communities from peat moss isolated from Minnesota, USA - S1T2_Fc - Sphagnum fallax MG | ecosystem: Host-associated > Plants > Peat moss > Unclassified | place: USA... | reverse complement strand
ATACACATCAACTTCATGTCGAATGAAATGGCAAGTCATGGAAAGAAATGACAAGATAATTTGGAACCCTTAAAAGGGTTCAACCCCCCTCCCCATGCATATGTTTAATATATTGTTACCTAGTGGACATTGGGGGCTATTGCATTTCAAAAAAAATGCATTGGGACATTGTACATCTTAAAATTGCACTTGAAGATGGGCTTGGTAATTAAAGCCATCCATGCTTTAACCCTAGCTTTTGTGGTATGATGAAATAGTCTATACCTAAGTTCTACATGTTTTTAATAGGAAAAATAAAATGTAAGTAATATCCATAAAATATTTGCACACTTGATCTTCTTTTAATTCAACCTTGTAGATAATTAGATTTAGTTATAGTTAACAAACACTTGAGTAACTTTAGATTTGTCAAACTTTATATCATAAGAAATAGACATTCATAGTTCAAGGTAGGAGTTTACAAGTTTTTTTTTAAAGTTAATATTACGTGCATGGGAACCTTCCCAAAATGATGGTTCATTGTTAGATTCTTATCCTTGGTACATACATTGAAATGTATATATTTGTTAAGTACATAACATTGAAATATGTATTAATTCATTCAAAATCCAAGTCTAAGTAAAGTCGAAATTTTTCTACCTACTACTAGAGCAACATTTGTAAAAGAGAAAAAAACATTTCCTTTATGATTTAGTGACTTGTTTTCTTCAAAATCCAACCATTGTACTTGACATAGGGAGCAAGTTTTAGGGACCCAATGTGAAAGACAATGTAACCAATAGTTTTGACAAAATGATTGTTACCATGAACATTGAAAAATCACATGCCATAAGTTTCACATAAATGAATAAGCTCGAAAGTTCAAACAATTAAAAAATCTAGAAGGTGAATATTCATTTCACATTGAAAAGGGAACAACTTTGAAAGTTGGTGTGGACACCTAATCAAAAGGAGGTAGCAATTGTAGCCTAGACAATTAAAGGAAAAGTAGTTGAAGGTGTTCAGGTGTTGAACACATCACCACTCAATTTGAGGGATTGCCAAGACAAGACAATATTCTTATTTGTTATGAACACTAAAAATGAGATAATCTCGTACATTGCATATGTGGAATGTTTTAAAACTTTGATGATTCTCACAACTCAACTCGATCATTATTGTTGGATAATAAACTTTATTCCATGCACGTCATCAACACAACTCATGTCATAGACTTCTTCATAAAAAGTAAGAGGAGTGTCACACATTTAACATGAATTGGAAAGGTTAACATCGATTGCAAGATAATTAAAGTGATACTCAATGCACTTCCACTAAGTCATGAAAGCTTTGTGCAAAGCATGATAGCTTTGGATATGTTTCATTCTCTTGAGAAACTACCATCAAAATTGATCTTGAGGAACAATGAAAAGACACAAACCAAGTAAATCAATAAACATTTTTTCTTTGCCAAAATCAAACCATGATTCAAAGGCACTAACACCTTGATCAAAATTGCAACAAAAATTGATTGTCGTGAAGGAGCTAAATTTCCAAATGTCAAGTCTACAAGAGGTTTTGGGAGAGGATGCAAATGTAGATGTGGAAACTACTAAGGATAATATGGAGTTGTAACAATTGTAATGAATACAAGTGCTAGTTTGTGAATGTATATGGCCATTAAGGGAGATCCCTAATTTTAACAAAAAAACAATCAAACATAACACCATGGAAAAATAAGAAGGCTGGAAAGAATCTAGTTGGAAAAAAAGTCATTGGAGATTTTTTAAATAGCTCATGTGCTTATTCTTGATCTTCTAGCAGAATGAGATCTTCTTGCAACTAGTATTTTTTTAGTCATGCATCCATTCATGTTAGTGGAAAATCTAACTATTTCACAATATTCAAAATTAATATCAATGCACGAAACATTAAAAGTATAAGAGAGCATGTGCATGTAATACATGGAAAGTGCAATGTTGCCTTCAACAACAATGGAAAAATAAAGCATGTGAGTAATGTTTTTTATGTTCTAACTATTGTTGAATTTTTTAAAATGTAGCAAGGACATAGCTAATAAAGGATGCACTATGATTTTTGGTTCAAAAAAATGTTGGATTCCATCAACAAGGAAACCTTCAAAGGTTCTTGCAATAGGAATAAGATATGAAATGAATGATTTATACAAACTCGACATTGTTCAAACAAATATAATAAACTTGCTTGATTTTTTTGATCAACAAGTTGTTGAGGAAAACATTTCAACCAAATTGTGGCATAGACATCTAAAGCACCTACATTTCCAAGGATTAATCATTTTTTTATATTGGAGGATGATTGACCAAGCTACCTACCCTTCATTTTACACCACACATCTACAATGAATGTTAACATGGCAAATAACACAATCATGCTATACTTTCAAAGGAAACTACTACAAGAGGCTATGAACCTAATAAAAAGAACCAAGGACGTCAAGGCCAAATTCCTTTCCAATGATTGCATTTGGCATGTGGCATTCTTGTGTTGGTTTTTTTTCTTAATTTTTGTATCTTTCATATTTAATTTATAATTATGTATTAAATTTAATTAATTTTTGATTAAAACTTGGTTTATATCATTTACATTATGGATTCGTGTTTTTAATAACATAAAAATCAATATATTTTGTTAAAGACACATTTTCAAAATTCATGATTTTTAAGGTCAAAAATGTGTTTGAAGAAAATGAATTCAAACATTGTCCACACTTGTTTTGAACATTTGCAAAAGGATTTTCAAAACATCATCTATTTGCATCAAGTTTTGAACCTTAAAAATTTACAAGTAATGGAACCTAAAAAGGAAAAACTTGACAATCTAATTTATTGTGCTATTTTTGTGATTTTCACAAATAAAAAATTACAATTATAAGCATTGTCTACACATCATGTGACTCCTTTTATTGTGTTTACACCTAAAAGCTAATGAACAAAATGAATTTGTGCATGTTGATTTTTGCAAATCATTGTCACATGAGTCCATTGGAAGATCAAATTATTTTTCTACTTTCATTGACGACTTTTCACACAAAAATATGGACTTATTTCCTTAATACAAATAATGAAATATTTTTAAAGTCTAAAACATTCAAAAAATTAATTGAAAACCTTTTTGGAAAGAAAATTATACATTGAAAAGCAATGAAGAAGAAAATTTATTTTAACAAAATTCAATTCATTTTGTGAAATTCATGGAATTAGCATTAACTAATTATTATCTATCTTAAACATCAAAATGGTATATTTGAAAGAAAAAATGGAACCATTTTAGAGAAAGCAAAAGTTATATGCATAGATGTAACTATTTATGACACACATATAATGTCCTTAACAGATTCAACTATTAGTCCAAAGGTGAAAACAATGGAAGGATAAAGAGTTGGGGTACATTCCATGGCTTGCAACATTTTGAGGGTAGAGGGGCGTGCTGGAGCTCTAAGATGGGGACTAAGATGAATGATAAATAGATTAATTATTCACATGGACTTGTACAAACCAAACAACAAGGTGGTTAGTGCATAGTCGAAGCACTTTTAGTACACGAATGAACCATGGGCAAACATGGATTCACAAGACTCACCACAGCTCGGACTTGAAGGAAGCCACCACCTTCCCTCTTATATTATTCTTTGTGCCTAGCCATAGGGCCTACACCCAAATGTCATTTTGTCTCGGGACTCCAAGTTGGAAGTTTCAAAATTCTTGAAATTGGGACTCTTGCAACTTTGGGGGGCCATAACTTCTTGTGCAAACCTCTGATTAAAGTGAGGTTTGAAGTAAAGTTGTAACCCTCTTCGAAAGCTTTCCAAAGGTATGTGACACGCCGCATGCATGCAAGTAAATCAGGGCGACTCCTGACTTTTAGTGGTCAGGAGTCAAATTGGCATTTTGACTCTCGGCCCTTTTTTTGGCCATAATTTATGTTTTAAGTACCCAAATGGGTCATGCAAGCCCACTTTAGACATCTACGTCACAAGAGCTTTCAAATTGTATAAGGAACTTTTTAATCCAATAAGTTTTCAACCCTAAAATTACCCTCTAAAAATTTGGGAATCCATTGAAATTCCAATTCCCAAAGTGGGAATTCATTTGGGAGTGAACGGGTTCATTCCCTCACACTCTCCTACATTCCAGGAGCATGAAATGTGACTCATGAGCTTCACTTTTGGCCCGCACCTTTGCAAGCCCTTGCTTTGGTTGTGAGCCCAAGGTTAAAGTTGCGACAATTTCACCTACTTATGGAGTGAGGTAATGAAAACAACTATTTATTTCATAATAAACCTCTTTCAAGAGCTTATGCAAATGAACTTTCACATCAATGAGTTTATAACAACTGACTATCAAATCATTGATCTTTAATGGTCGAAAATTATTCATGGATGCATGATTATGAGATTGATACAAGATGGGACACAACACTTGCACATCCCAAGAAGCTACAAGCAAAGGCTCCTCCATTAATACCACCTTCAAAAAGGATGTGGATTGCCCCTTTTCATTGCAAGGACTATATTTATTATGTTGAAATTGAAACTTTGGGACCTTCCAACTATGATGAAGCAATTCATCACCATGATTATAAAACTTAATAATGCAAGATGAATATAATTTCATTATGAAAAATGATGTGTTAAAAAAAGTTGTACCTTCATATATAAAAATATATACAAACATAAAAAATGAAATTTTGGTTATGATTTGATTTTCTTATCATTTTAAAAACATGACACAAAATCTACAAGGCATTTGTAGACTTTCAAAAATTCATATTTATTCAAAAATGATTTTTTTATAAAAAGTCATGTGTTGGGAAATTAGAGCATCTTTTATAACGATTTGCAAAAGATTTTGTTCACAAATCCATTCATATGAAAAAGTGTTTTTTGGGTGAAAATACATGTAATCCTTGTCTAAATAAACATTGTTGGCTCATTATATCTTGTTTGCACCCATTGTTTACATAATGTGTTGACAATGACTATTCAACCCATAGTTAAGTCAATCAAGTCCAACAAATTCATATATATTAGATGTTAAAAGATTTATTCCATATTTTCATGGGGCAAAATAGACTCCCATGCAACAATTTCTTGGGTGATGATTAATAATAATAATACAAATAGATAGGAAGATCCTTAGGTTCACCATATTTCAAGTTAAAAGAATATGGAGTCCAACATATCATATTAATCCAAAATAAAAATTGTATTGGAAAAAAAATTGTATTGCAACTTGTATGACTATTACTTATAAAAAAATTTACATAAGTTTTATACATGCTTGTGTTTATGAATTTGTGACATTTTAGGATATATATTATAAGTTTTAATAAATATGTTAGGTCATGTGCTTTCAAACTTTAGGGTCTAGGGTGTTAATAATGACTAAGAAAAAAATGAATGAACATGTTTGATGTGGACATGTGCTACAATGGTGTAGATTAAGTTATGCAACAAACTATCATGTTTTGTTTTCCTTGTGAACAATCTTTGTTTTTTGTGAGAATAATTATGAGGAATGCAATTGTAAATGTAATGCACTTGGATTGACAAGAAGGCTAAAACTAACATAGTATTCATGACAACCCATTTGGCTCGCACACATCCCCCGCCCCTCCCCGCCCTTTCAATTACTCCATCTTCTAGGAGCCCAAGGAGGTCATTTCCATTTTATTTCAAAGAAATGCAAAGAAATATAAGGTGTAATTTATTGAATATGTATAATTTATTTAAATGTAAATAGGGTGTCTATAATTCATTATGAAAATATATCTATAATATAATGAAAATATACTTAGAAAATGCTTGCTAAATTTTTTAAATCATTTTTTTTGAAGTGTTTCCTAAAATATACAAGGAGTGACCTCCCCAACTTTGGGAAATAAATAGGAAAATGTTTTCTTTCTTTTTCTCAAGATATATTTTTTGTCCACACAACCTAGATTTTGTCCTTTGTTATTATTTGATTTCATCACTTGTCAAGTTTTCATTCCCATTTGCTTTCTTTGCCAAATTTTGATTGTATTTTCTAGAAGACCCTTGATTTCAAAATGTGAAATGTGATAGTCTCCTCCATTAATTTATCTACACTTTTTTCCCCCTCATCAATCTTTTATTGTCCAATGTAGTCATAAATTTGGTCGTATTTGGTTCATGTTCATTAAAATCTTGGATTATACTAGGTTACCAAGGCATGAAAATATTGGGGATTAATTTATTTTGATTTTTTTTGTGACAATTGTGATTGGTGCATTACTAATGCAAGAACAAGTGCTCATTTAATGGCATAGACATACATGCACTTGTATTCAGATCCCAAACTATTGCAAAATTTAATAGGTGTATATAATGTAGTAGATAAAATGATAAAATGTTTAGGAAACCTTGGGTATGGTTTGAACAAGCTTTTGGTTATGTTTTTTTTCAATGTCACTCACATATAGTCTACAGTAAAATTCCCTCTTCATATATATAGTCCCATGCAACAAATTGAAAGTTTTGGGTATTGAACATGTAAATCAATTAAATATGTTTTCTAGATGTGAATGTTTTGTGTAATTTTTGCATGTAAGTGAAATTGGAATTAAAAAAATAAGGTGGATGTGTTTGTGAAATCAAAATAGAAGACAAGTTGTTTACAAGGAAGTTCATTGTTAATAACTTTGACGTGTGTTATAATTAGAACATACAAGTAATGGCAAGGTTAATGGTTTGGACGTGCCTTGATTTGTGCAATCCTTTGCAAGGTTTTTGGGCTTTATGAAGATGATTTTTTTTTGTTACACTTAGGACATTGAATGCATGATTTGTGTGGGAAGTTTCATTCCAATCACAAACCACAAGTTGTGTTGGACTTATTTCATTTCCTTTGCTAAGAACCTCAATTATTTGGCAATGTTCCTTTTACAATATTGGTGATACTCAACTATGAATGTGTAGGAATATATTCAAATATGACCATCTGGGAACATTTTTGGTGAAATACATTGCAAAATTGAAAATGGGGCCAAAGTTTCACACGTGGAATGCAAACAAGGGCATAATTTGACAAATATGTTAAAAAATTAACTCTATGAGTGTTGTGTGTTAATAGGGGGTCAGTTTAACCTAACATTCCATCAAAGGGGTAAAAGATTTCACAACTCAATTTCTAAATTAAAAACGAATCATAGGTTTATATTGCCAATTAAACTTAATCCTACAAGCTAGCATATATATCTTTGTACTTGGGATGTAGCACTATGTATAAGCATTCAAATTCATATTGGTTGCAAGTGATAGGGATTATGCATAATTATTATTTTAAAGCTCAAACATAAAGTTGTCCAAGTCTCCTATCAAGTTTCCTAGTTTATATAGGGCTTGCATTGAACTTTTATCACTTACATAGGAAAAAGGCTATGGTAACACATTCACAACAACACATCTTGGGTTTCATGACCAATCTAAAAAATAACTATTGTCTTTTTTCAACTATGTCTACAACCATTTGGTCATAGAAAATTATCTAGTTGCAAAAAAAAATTAAGATGCCACATGGCATCATGGTTTTATGATTATAGTCAATATGACAACTTGTTCAATTTCTAGGTGTATATATATATACATTATATTAATATATTTGAATGAATTAAAATTCAAAATTCAAAAATACCATTTACTTTTGTGACTAGTATCAATTAATAAAAACTCAATTTCTAACAACAATGACATGACATGCCATGTGTTAACAAGGTGTTACAACTAGTAGTTAATCTCATGAAACAAATTTCAATAAATTGCATTTATTGATTGGTAAAAAATGTTCATAATGTCAAAACATGTTTTTTACAACTTGTCTTATGCAACTATAACATCTAACACAATTAAGAAAATGACCAAGAATGTTTTTACCAATTAGTAGTCAACCTTATGACTCATAACACTAATTTTAATAAAATTGCATTTATTGATTGGTCAAAAATGTTCATAATGTTAAAACATGTTTTTAATGACTTATTGTACACAATTACAATGTCCAGCACCATGAAGGAAATGATTAAGAATGTATTTAGCAACTAGTAGTCAACTTTAAATAACTCATGCAACTAACATAAATGACTAAAAAACCAACTATAATCGCATAGGTTATCATTTTATTAACCAATATTAGTTTAACCATGTTTAATTTAAGTAATAGTGTTTATAATTGTTTAGCCATATTTAGCCATGTTTAATTAAAGCAATTGTGTTTTAAAGTGTTTAACCAAAGTAATAGTGTTTAACCATGTATAGTCAAAACAATTGTATCAAAAATTGTTTAGCCAAAGTAATTGTGTTGAGTCATGTTTAGTTGAAGTAACAATGTCTAAAAGTGTTTATCCATGTTTAGCTTAAGTGATGATGTTTAGCCACGTTTAACTTAAATAATTGTGTTTAATCTAATTTATATATTTAATTTAGCCATGTGTAGCCTAGGTGATGGTTTTTAGCCAAAATTATTTAAAGTAATTGTGTTTAGCCATGTTTAGACTACTTTAGTCTATGTCTACCCTAGATTAACCTAGTTTAGTTTAAGTTTATCCTAAATTAACTTAGGTCTAACCTAGCTAAATCTACCCTACCTTAATCTAAATTTAGCCTAAAGCCCAAATAATCTTAATTAAGTTATATTTTGTTAATTTATTTTTAACACATGGAGGCTTAGATTAAGGTAAGTTGACATATGCCAACTTAAGGTGGCCTAATTTAATTTGAGCTTAATTTTTTTTTTATAATAATTTTATGTTTAATAGACATAATTTGAGAAAATGTGGTAGTGCAATGGATGAAGACTTGAACCCCAAAATGGAGGTGAGGGGTTCAAATCCTTGTTCTTCCAACTTATGATATCTAGGCCATTTAACCTATGTTGGGTAGCTTAGTTTAGGCTACCTAGGTTAAGAGGCCAAGGTATGTTTTTAACATAAGCCACCTAGCTTGGGTTAGGTTGCCTAGGTTAGCTAGGTTATGTTAAGTTGTCTTTTGGTTAGGCTAGTTACCTAGGCTACCTAGGCTAGGCTAGGTTGATTTTTGTTCACATGTGATGATTCATAATTGAATGTGTTTATAGATTTTTGACACACGTGATCCATCTATCAAGACATTTTTTATAACTTGTAGTTCAGTAAAACAACTAGGTTGACATGGCATACACTTTACAATTTAAACCAAAGTAAATAATGATATGAAATTTCAATATTATAAAAAAACAAAAAAAATCTCATTGATAAGATGATTGGGCTTTGCAACTATATGTTATTTGTGACTGAATGGGTGAAATGACATGGGTTTAGCAACTTAATAGTCATTAGTTGCAAATGTTATTTCTAACTAATATACATAATCATGAAAGCAAGTCAGAAAACCCAAATGTGTTCTTGTGATTCTCACCACTATGGATATAACATCCCCATCACCATGGAAACAATTGCAAGGGCGTGGTGTGAGACATTCAACTAATTGTGGATGTGTGATAGTAGTTATTGGGTGTGAAAATGTTATTGATTTCCTTAAGTGCCCAATGCATTGGATGGAAACACATCACTAGGTTGTGGTTTTGTGTATAATAATGTTCACTAATGAATGACATTGTTTTCATAGCTTGTTTGTTTAGTTATGGGTGTTGTGTTGGGTTTTTAAACATTGACATTCAATGTTGAAAAGGGAATTGAAAGCGTACCATGTTTATAAAAAATTACTATAACATGTTTTCATTATGCAATATGATTTCTTCAAATAGTAATGAAATTAAATCTTCATTTGATTTTTGGTAGGCCTTATACCTTTGAATACATTTTTCTAAATTAGTATTTACACAAGGAGCAAAGGAAATAAGGGATGACAAAGGTGTAAGGGTTATGTGCCTATTATTATTAATAATGACAATGTTTTTATTTTATTTTTTCTATTTTATTGTTTGAAAAGAGTTACCTTCATGAACTAATGTCAATCTAATAATCATTTTAAAATGTCTTGGATTTGTCCATAACATTATTGAGATTTAAACCATGTTTATTGTTTATTTTAATTCAATCATAATTTTTTGTAGAATTTTGTGGAGGTTGAATGCTACAAAAACAAAATTTTTAAAAATTAAATTGATTAAAATCAAAGATTTTATACTCTCTTTAAAGTTGATAAGGAAGGAGGGAGATCTTTAAGGGAAAGAAATATGTATATAAGTTTCCTACATAAATTAAACGACATATAAATGATGGTCATTTTCACCCATCTTTTGGAATTAAATTATTTAACAAAATTGCATCCATGTCATTAAATTTCATTTGTGTGCTACTTTTCATTGTTAATGTTGTCACTTTCATCAACATCATGATTTTCATTCATGAAATTGAGTTTCATCCATATGATGAATGGACATAGATCCATTCATGTGATATGGTTTAATTTGTGTCATCAATTTCATGTAAATTTGTGAATTTTACAATTGTCGTCAATTTCCTCCATATTGTGAAAGTTTATCCATGTGACATTATTTTACCCATATGGTCAATTTCATCAACCATGAGATTTTCATTCATAAAATTAATTGTCATCCATGTGGTGGATGTTTTATAATTCATTTGTATCATCAATTTCATCCATATTTGTGATTTTTATAGTTGTAATCCACCTCAATCATTTTATTGAAATCTATCCTTGTAATTCATTTCACCCAAGTGGTTATTGTGTTCAGTTAAACAATTTATAAACACAACATCACCCATCATCAAGTTTTATTTGTATGACCAATCATGATTTTGAAACTAATTTTATTCATTCATAGTTAAACTCATTGATATTGAACAAATTCCATCTTTGAACAATTAGTTTCAATGAGTGATCATATCATGTCCATTGTTCAAACAATTGTGGCATTGTGGTTAATTTCATTTGTGATTGTTTCACACATTTGGTATAATCTATTGTTGATTTACGTTTGAGGTCTTTGTTTCATGTATGAATTTCTTTGTTTCAATAACTTTTCTTTCCTTTCACATTATTCTTTTCCTTCTTTCTTTCTTTTCCCTTAGCTCCCCACCCCTTATCCCCCTCTTTCCATATTCATGTCCTCCCCTACCTTTCACCATTCTTCCTTTTACTACTACCCCAAACCCAACATTTCCCTTTCCTATCCAAAGGTGGCCTTATATTCCCATGTAATTTACAATAGCGCCATTGCTTGTTCTATATTTTGTGCCCAAATTTTTAATCATTTTTCTATTTAACAAAATTAGATATGAAAAGGTTACATGTGCAAGGGGCCAAGAGGTAGGTAGGTAGTAATGTTGGTTGGGTTTGTGTTTTTGTCGTGTTCAAGTCTAGATATGAATTTAAGAACCAAACTTGATTGGTCTACATGGAGCTAGAACCACCTTGGATTTGGACATGATGGGTCTTCATGGCTTCAAAATTGACTTGAAAATCAAACTCAACAAGTTTACATGGACTCATACTTGACCTTAAAACCAAACCCAATATGTATAGTATGGTTCATGTTCGAATAAATAAATAACTAAGGTTCTAATTCCACACATAAATGAAATTGGGAATATGGTTTTAAATCTAGCTCTTCAAAAATATGAATTTCAGTTCATGTTCTAGAACTAGTTTCAAAAATTGAACTCAATTTTGATTTGGTTTTTACTAATCAAAAGCAAAATTGGTGTTGGTTAATCCTCCAAACTTGATAACCACCCACATTAAAATATTCCCCAAATTCAAAACCTAATGATCATCCAACTTATAAAAACAAATATAGACCTAGACCCAATTCTAAATATGTACCATGCAAGAACCAACAAATGGGCAACATTGGTATGTTAGGCTTCACACAATCATCAATGCATTGTTAATGAATCTAGGATTGAGTATGTTTAAATTATCATGGGCATGGGATAATTGAATGTATCTAACATCTCCAAGAGTAAATATGTGCAAGTGTTGGTAGAATGGTACATGTGTTTCTTTTATGATAATTTGGCAATAAAATATACACATTTTTTAACAAGTTCTCTTAACTTTGAATCTTTTAACATAATGAAACTTCTTGCAAGATTTTTTAATTGTGTCTTTTTGGCAAAAATGAATGGTCATAATGTTCCACTAGCTTATAGGATATAAGAGAAATGTTGTTAATAATTGAAGTGGATTGGCCTGAAGCAATAAGCTCCTAGGTTTCCACTTTCCACCATTTTTGGTATTATTTTCCCTCCTTTGTAATTTTCTTAAATTTCAAGATTTCAAACAGATCATTTTTAGAAATTTTGACATTTCTTAAAATAATTTAATTATTGTTGAACCTGAAAAGGTAGTACAACATTAGTATTTAAATGAATGCAAATTAGTCAACCTAACATTTAGTTCTTGGATGTAAATGGTTAAAATTGTTGTGTGACATTTTAATGAAAACTTCTAAATTTTACGAACAAGTAATTCTTTAAACTAATTGCAAAAACCTTAAAAATTATGGGCATCCCAATTGGTAGGATTAAAACCCATCCTTTGGTGCTTTGGATTGCCAATAAGACCATGGGAATAATGAGTAATTTGAAGGTGATAATTGGAGTTGATGTTCATAATAATCAAAGAAAAAAAAAACATTAGGGCTACTACTATTATTACAGCTCCAAATGGGTGGAAGCCAAATACAATCTAGGGGAGTCTTGGGTTTAGGGTTTAACCCTAAACCCTACTATCTAGCAAGGTTTGCTTTATAAATTTTACAATATACTAGATTGTCAGTTATTTGAAATTGATGACAAATTAGTGACATCAAATACGTGGATCCAAAACAACAAAACATGATACAATGACAAAATATAATGTGAAAGGAAAGAATGCCACATAAACCTCGGATGGGGAAAACTAGGTTGAAAAGGTAGGATGAAAAAAATACATAAGGAAAAAAAAACAGGGGTCCAAACTAGTTTTCTCACCTAAATTGGTCACATCTAGTTTTGTATCTCGTCCTCACTTTTGGATTTGCATTACATGTACCTCCTCGACTACTGAACATTCAAAGTTCAATTTATAAACATTATTGAAAAAATAGGGAAGAGAATTCAAAGTTCATTAGATTACGGTTATTGAAATAATGAATTCATTTCACAAAATATAAATCCTTAAATTAAAAAAAGATAAATGAATGTTATAATATTTTGTGTTCTTATATAGAAGCATTAATTTAATAGATCAGTTGCATTCAATTTTATTTTTTTGAAAACCCAAAAGTGCACTTCTCTTCTGTTTATAAATTATTCTATTTCATTCAAAATTGTACCATTCATGGCCAATGATATTTGAATTAAACCCTTTGTGTAATTCATAACTATTAGAAACTAATTTTAAACCAATTGCAAATTTCACCACTTTCACCCAATGTGGTTATGTAATTGTATTATGTTATAATCTTGTTAGTTGGTGGATTCATGTAACAATTAACATGTATACATGTTAAAAATTATTAAACTAATTAATACTTTTCCATGAGTAACACCTATGGGGGAAACAAATAAATAATGGTACATACGTGTTGATTAAATTGAATGGATAAACCTCAAAGACTGTCAAACATGCATAGAACTTACATATTAAAATTAGAGTGGATGGTTGGTAACCTTTTGATAATACATAAATATGGTAGTTAATTTGTTGTGATGTAAGACATTGATTAACTACATTACTTAGTGAAGTCAATTTTGAATGTTGATACATGTTAATACCCAAATGAACATTAAAAAAATCTAACCTTACATTTTGTTGTCATAAGAATAATGGGTTGTTTAAACAAAGGTCATTGAAATGATTGGAATAATGACTATTTGTTTTGAAACATTTGCTTCATCACAACTAGGAGAATAGTAAAAAATAAAATATTACAAATTTAATGTCTTTTTCTACAAATGAATCTCAAGAAATTGCACCTATAATTTTGGAGATTGTCTTTGGCATGTTGCAATTACTT